>Ga0182030_10009918_pt1 | contig 19430 bp, 16 predicted proteins | sample 812S3MmetaG_FD_121299 | JGI IMG/M metagenome (GOLD analysis project Ga0182030, IMG submission 121299) | Permafrost microbial communities from Stordalen Mire, Sweden - 812S3M metaG (Illumina Assembly) | ecosystem: Environmental > Terrestrial > Soil > Wetlands > Permafrost | place: Sweden... | reverse complement strand
GTCTGAAGAGCCGCCAAGAAGTGTGTCGTAGCGGGAGAGGGTTTCTTCGTCGAGAGATACGCCTTCTTCTGCTTCTGATATGTCCGTGTTCTCGCCACCGTCCTCGTCCTCTGATTGTCCTTCTAAGCCTTCGTTCTCGGATTCGAAGCCTTCCCATGCTGGTTCGCCTTCCGCTTGACTGTCAATATCTTCATGTTCGATCGACTCATCCTTCTTGATGTCGCCGCCCTTCAAAATCCCTTTCAACGGCTCTCCCTTTCCCTTTGCTTTTCCAATGACGGGAATCGGTATCTCCATCACCAAATACATCCCCCTAATCACCTCCCCATAACCTCTTTAACCCCCTTTATATTACACAACCCACTAACCACATTCCGCACTGCCTTTATCTCCTCCTCCCCCTCCACGCGTACCCCAAAAATATTCCCTTCCTCCACCCCTCCTGACCCAAGCTCCTCCATCAAAACCGCACTCTCCCTAAAAACCTTAACCTTCCCCAACCCCTTCCCCAAAGCACCCTCCCCCACCTTCCCAAGATCCAATGCTTTCAACACCTCAATCTCTTTATTAATACGAACCACATCCTCAGGTTTCGAGGATTGTGCGATCTTGAGGCGTTTCCCGAGCTTTTGACGCTCGAATCCTTTGGCGGTTTTGAGGGCGCGGTGAAGTGACTTGCGGGATTGGGTGAGATGGGAGCGGATTTCGGATTGTAGATCGTGGGAAGAGGTTGGGCGTTTGCGTTTTGGCATTGTGTAGATGGAGGCTACGGTTTTGTTCGAGGGTCGACTGGACGAGGCTGAGAGTCGAAGAAAAAAAGTTTGGCTAGAGCTGGGGACCGACCGCTCGCTGGATTGGGTGATCCGGGGTTGTGGCAGAATTCGACTTGGAGGAAGCTTTAATAAGTGGGGGTTGATTTAATAGTATTTGAGTTCTCATCAATTCCTTCCAAACTGCTTGTATATTCTTATTTCAGTTATATAAATATTAAATAAAATTATAGAAGATGGCGACCTCCTCAATAGAAGCATCAAACCTCTTTAACGTCCATGGCCTCGTCGCCGTAATCACAGGCGGGGGCTCCGGTATGCCCATTCTCCAATATATATATATATATATCTCAAAATCTGACAATCCCCAGGAATTGGTCTCATGATAGCAAGAGCCCTAGCCCTCAACGGTGCCTCAAAGGTCTACATAATAGGGCGGCGCAAAGAGAAACTCGAAGAAGCTGCGGCCTCCGTCTCAACCTCCAACATCATCCCCCTCGTCGGCGACGTAACATCTAAAGAAGCGCTCGCCTCCATCGTCTCAACCATAACCTCCCAAACAGGATACATCAATGTTTTAATCGCTAACTCCGGGATCCTCGGACCTCAGTCCTCCCTCCCAACCTCTGGCATCCAAACTGTAGCAGATTTCCAAAAAGCATATGGAGAAGCAAGTTTTCAGGAGTATGCAGATACGTTTAATTTAAATACGGTAGCGGTATGGTTTACGGTAGTGGCGTTTTTGGGGTTACTGGATGAGGGGAATAAGAAAGGGAATGTGACGCAAAAGAGTCAGGTTATTGCGACAAGTAGTATTGGGGGTTTCAATAGGATGGTGCCGGGGGGTTATGCGTATGGGCAGAGTAAGGCGGCGACGACGCATTTGATTAAGCAGTTGGCGACGGGGTTGGTGCCGTTTGGAATTAGGAGTAATGCTATTGCGCCTGGATGTAAGTTCGTTGTTTAAAGATGCGTAAAGTGTTTGTGCCAAGTGGTGCAATGACTTGCTATCTGGACTATTTGGTAGAGTTTAAAGATCTGGTAGATTCTCTTTGAAGAATAGCGGTTCTGACTGAAGCAGTATTTCCCTCGGATCTCGCAGCAGGTATTATCGGTGACGGTATCTTCCCTAGGAGCAAGATCCCATTGGAGAGGGTTGGCACAGAAGAGGACATGGCAGGAGCAATACTGTTTCTTACGAGCAAAGCAGGTGCATATGTGACAGGTAATGTGCTAGTACTCGACGGTGGACGATTGAGTATGATGCCTTCAGCATACTAAATATTTATTTGGAGCATGAATTTAGATATAGCATGAGCTTAGGCTTCAATTGAAATTAGACGAAAGACTTCTGAACTAAGGGAGACGAGACCCTTCTCTCATCTTTCAATGCGACTTCACGTCCAGCTTCAATAACTCTCAAAGCAGATAGAGTAATATATACAAGCAATCTACGCCGGGTTCAACTCCCGCAATATATAACCCTGGAATTTACCCAACCTAACAGGACCCAGAATCGGCTCTCTCCGTCTCTCTCCCAAAAATATCTACGCTAATTAAAACATTTGGAAATCCTATGACCGGTCTCATCTCAACAATCAGCCCACCTCCCCGTCACCAACTAAATGACTCCTCCCAAAAATCCACATTCCCTCTCCCCATCATCGCTCTACTCGCAGCCCTCACATCATCCGCTAGCCCGCCAGGCCCACAAACACTAATACTCATCGCACCAACACGTTCCTGAAACTCTTTCTCTATTATATCCCCTACGTGCATTCTCCCGTATGATATACGCGGTGATAAACCTAATTCTTTCATTATCGCCGGCTCTTTTTCTTCTTGGCCCGAACGCGTGACGTAGAGTTCGATTCTCACATCATTTCCTCGGTTTGACATATCGAGCAATTCGTCCATCCAGGGCTTCACCCACCCTAATTGCTCTGACGTTCTGACAGACCAGACCAAGAGGACTTTCCTCGTCGCACAAGTACCGTCGGCAAAGGCGCTTAAGAGATCATGTATGTGGCTAAGCTGATGTGTAATGCCCACACCACCAGCAAACAACACCACCGTACCATACGATCTCAAATTCTCCAACCCACCATAAGGCCCCTCGACAAAAGCCGTCAGGCTAATAACCCCTGTCGGTGATCTTTTAGCTTTTCGGTATAAGGCAGAAGTCATCCCGGTTCTTGAAGCCACTATACAAGATATTGCCGTTCTCGTATCCTTGGCCCAGGGTTTGAAATCCGGGTCACTTTCATTGGATGGTGATGACGTGAGTGTTTGGGAATTGGCTAAGGCTGGGCTCCAATTGATAGGGTGGCGATCTACCCATGCCACTGAGAAAGGGTGTGACATCCAAAGAGAGATGGCGGGAATATAAGCGTAGACATGGCATCCCGGTGACTTTGTCCAGGTTCCCCGAACGTCAAATGTCACGCGGCAAGCGCCTCCTTCGAGTGCTTCGATTTGAACTCTGGTTCCACGACGGTAGAACATCCGCCAGAGTCGAATGAGCCTCTCGATACCCCACAACGCGACGAGAGCGTACATATATGGCTTTTGGGGGAGCGCTTGACTCTCGCAGTGAAGTAGAATACCCACAACAGCTGTGGCCGCCAAAATTTGATGTAAATGTAGGAATGATTCGTAGAAAGCATGTCGAATAGCAGAAACCGACTGAAAAATGATGATGAGCATAGCAAGTGTAGCGATGAAACCGTATATCAAAAAAAGATCGCTCCAAAGACGATCCTTAAGGCCTTGAATTCCCAGAGCATCGTAATTATTGACTCCCCAAATGAAGGTGTGAGCAAGGCCTTCAAGAACGACGAGCCGACCGATGTAACGATGGAAGAGATTGAAAGTGTCGAAAGAAATCCCGAGGAGGGTTATGAAGGGATTGTTTCGAGCTGAAAAAAGGAAAAGCGGTAGCATATTCATGACAGCCAAGTGTCCAGTCCGGCCCCGAGCTTCTGCAAGTAAAGAAGGCCGTGATTGGTGCTTATAATCGAGCAAACAACAATAAAAAACATTTGTGAGAAAATAGAAGGACAAGAATAGAGCATGAAGGCGTGATGGAAGGGTTCCGACATTGATCGCGGACGATAATTGAAATTCCTTGTTGTGCCGTTTGTGTATGAGCGGCGCAACCAGAAGGCCCTTTTTGATCTTCGATTTGAGATGGCCATCTTGAGTCCAATAATTCTGTTGAGTTCTGGTGGTGTTCAGAGTTGCCAGTAACCGTAAATATGTGCTTGACACCTGGAAAATTCGAACTATGAGCACTAAAACAATTATGAGGCCCAGTGATGCGTAGAGCGCATCACTCATCAAAGTTAGAATGATCGAGGTCCGCCGCAGAACTAAGTGGAGGCTCACCTGGTGATAGAATTGAGCCATAGGTTAACACCGGTGAGGCCTTTGGTGTAGGGAAGAATGCTAGTCTCCGCTGGAGAAAGGCCGCTCGTCGTCGTCGACGCATTTAAAGTCAATGATGGCATTTTGTTCTCTGGTCGCAACACGAAAGCTCCTAAAGTACGATACGGAATCCTGACACAAGTCTTCCAGAGACTTCGGGAATGAAATAGATGCAACCAAAATATTAAGTCCTCACTGTTTGAAGATTTGAAGGTACACAAAGAGTTATACCTCTAGACTGTCACCCTAGATGCAAGGTTAATCTTCAACCCTAGTCTCCAAAATCTGGAGTAGTCATACCACACTTAATAACTCAGATCACTCCCAGTTTCTGATTGAATTGCACAGATTGACCAGCTGATTGGGATTCAGCCGTGTGGGTGAGATAGGGGATGACATTCGGGGCGGAATACTCGTTCCTCGAAGCGAGGCAATATATCTGAGTGGGTTTATGGTACGACTCATTTAAAGAACACAGCAAACCCATTTTTCGCAGGGTGCCGCCGAAACAGAACATGCGATAATAAAACTTTTATATAGGAATGATTACAAGGTCTTTAAGAGAGACATCAGATACATGTAGAAATCTTGAACTTTAAGGTACAACTAAGGAAGAAAACTGTGTGCCTAGAGAGAGGCTCAATCTTTTCTTGGTACAGGGCTGGGAGTCCTCCCAAACATACTGGGGGAGATGCAGTTCTGCATATCACGAAAAAAAAAAAACGTTTGTCCGTTGGGTATTCCTACTCAGGATGCTGCTGATATAGCGGCCCGATGATAGAACGGACGTTTTGTGCCTATATTGTTTTCAGAGGGCACCTGATCCTCATTTGCCTAGTAAATTCCAACTTCGGCCCTCCATTTTGAAAATGGCTCTATGGGTAATTAGGAGTAAGGAGCTTCAAAAACGGTGGCTTCCGAAGAATATCATGTGCCAATATCTGTTGTTCTCCTGCTTTTCGTCATTCCTTCTCTTGGTCCTCAATCCTGTAATTTTGCGGGATTTGGCGGTAAATAGAGAGGTTTCAGGCGGATAAATAGGCCCAGCGTTTCGAAACGTTTCGAGAAGTGATTAGCATACGCCTGTGCTTCGAGGCGAGAATCTTCTGCGATCGAGCGTGGTTGAGCGGAGTCGGTCGATTTTTCTGCTGCTGCGGCAGGAGACTTAGGAAAAGCCGTGACCTTGAAGCTTGGTGCCAGCCTCAACATCCATCATAATGACGTGATACTACTGTATACTCAAGGGGGGTGAATAAGAGGACGTCTCTTAATTGAGAATCTTTGTGCATTTGAAGTTGTTGAGAAATGGTTGGACATGGGCAAAGGTCAAGAGTCGAGATGTACGATTTTTAGCTGGGGCCGACATCAGAATCCTGTCGTCTATTTCAGTGCTATGTTTGGAGAAATTTTGGTTGGTCAAGAAGCGAATGTTCGCCAGGTTCTATTGGCCACCGGATGTCCAGAAGATTTGTGGCGCTCACTAAAATCTTGAGCTTGGATAAGGCGTTTGGACTACAACCACACTTTGAGCTGTGGCTATACCGCAGTAACCAGTGTTTGTGTATTAGGCCTTGCATTGGTGTCTTGTAAATATTCCTATTCCGGAAAGAACCCACCCCCAAAATCCTCATCAACATACTCCTCACTCTGCATCCCTTCATCATCATCATCATCATTCAATTCGATCTCAACATTCGCAGGCTCTTCGCCCTCAACTTCATAAGTATCAACACGTTCCTTAATCCGTAATCCAACCAAGAATCGCTTCCACATCCTAATCGATTCAAGCATGCGTCTTTGTTCCTCTTCTTGAGCCCTTTCATCTCGAAAGCCCTCGATGGCTGCTTCCACAGCTTCACGATACTCAGAAGCTACAACAACCCCTTTTAGAACAGCCGTGCCATGTCTTCCGCGGAACTCGAATCCCGTGAGGGCATCGGAGTAGTCAATACCTAGGATCCGAGCAGCTTTGGATGCCTCATCGTCTGGTTGTATAAGTAGGAGCTAAGAACAAGAACGGACCAACTTACAAGGTATGTGAACTCCACCCTTTGGAACCATACTGGGAACGAACACATCCAGATTCCCGTAAGAATTCTTCGGGACTCGTCCATTCACGATTGGCGGAGGTTTGTAGACCTCTGTTTGATCTTCAGAATACAGATTCGTGCCAGCTCGTTCCTCCGCATCTTCCCCGAGTTCTATATCCTCAGGTTTTCGCTTCGGTTCTACCATTTTGAGAGGCTGTTCTCCATCTTTGATCTCCCTTCCAAGTCGATACCAAGCGTCAGCGCTCCTCACGGCCTTGACATCTCGTCTTCTGAAAATGCTTTCCAGTTTCTTCTGACCCGGCGTTGAGGGGTCGCGTCCAGCTGCCACCTTCCCAACTTCTCTGTTACCAACCAAAACCTCATTTCTCCTTAAATGCCTCTCTAAAGCATAGTAAGGATGATCCTTAAAATCAGCGACATTCTTCGGCATAGGTTCTCTAGCCTCCGTAGCCGCTAATTCAGTATCTTCGATTTGGTCTAGGTCGCTTTTCCAGCCCCGGGAATACTGTCTCATGGTTCGCCTCCACCAGTTATCTCCTCCGTGCGTAGATTCGACTCTATTCTTGCGAGTTTTCGCATTATAAGCTTTGGCATATCGCCTTGTGATATCTCGCGCAGTGCCTTCTTCTTCAAAGGCAATAACGTATGACATGTTATTCTCCCGATCAGCTGCAGGAGGCTCAAATGATCGAGGTTTCGCAATCGTCTCTGTGACTAACGGATCAACGGGCAGCCATTTTTGGTGTGCCTCATCCAGTACCTCGACCCAGAAGACAGGGAAAGCCGACTCGTGAATGGTTTTCGTTTTCAGTTTAGGCGGAGGGCGTATTGGGGCACTGATATCTGGTAAGTGATAATCAGCTGCATTGGGATGGCCGAATCGTCGACGGGCCTCAGAGAATGGTGCTCCGGTACTATGCCCACCAGCGGTTGCGAAAGGCGAGTTTGGACTTTGGATATCGGCTCCTTCACTTTCATCGTTGACCTCAGGAGAGGGCTCTTTAATCTTATGTGTACTGCTTCGAGGCATTGCAGGGCCAGTTGCAGTAAAAGATAGTGGCTGAAGAGAGCAGACCAGGCGCGTCTCAACGCTGGCACTACGGAGGAGAGCGCAGTACAGCTGCGCTCCTAAATCTCTGGATCCTTTAAGCTCTTTTGTAGCGGCTCTAAAATCGGATTTATCAAAGCATGTGTCTGAGTCTGAAGGTAAATTGAACTATGAGCACATCAATATTAACTGAGACAGGCACATGATTAGAAATCGACCTACATTTTGAAGATCTCGTTCATTCTCAGCCCAAAGTGACCTTCGCATACCTCTCGCCGTAATACTAAATTTTGTCCTCCACATCCTTGCAACATCTTCAAGCCCTCGCTTGAGAGACTCTGTTCGTCCAAATTGTGAGAGATCAGACTTTGGTCTGAGATAGGTCAGCATCTTCTTGCTCAGAAGCGGCTTCAACGATGCTTGAATTCCTGAATCATTGCACCAATCATTGCGTCTATCCACATACGAGAGCAAACACAGCACATGAATTTTATGAGTTTGTAATCTGAGAGCTCTTTCCTCTTTGGTAACAACTCTCTTTCTCGGGGTAGTGGTACGATGCTGTGGAGCGGGTCGCATGGTTAAATTCAACTCGAGGTCACCGCTGGGCCCTTCAATTGGAGTTTTGCTTTCTAGTTCAACTGCCTCCCAATCCATATCGCTCTGCTCGGATTCGTCCTCCGAATCACGATAGGCAGTTTGTTGTCGCTTTGGAGGTCCTTTATCTTCTTCAAAGGAAGAATCAGTTTCTGAGTCTCCAGTTCTGGCAAGTCCAGGGACATCTTCAAATTGCATGTCTTCCTCATCCTCGTCATCGTTTTGATCAGCCTCGACATATTTGCTTGATGTTGCAACCTGGGTACGCGCCGGCCTCTGCCCAGTTCGTCTCTTCTTCAGGGGCCTTTCGGTTATATCAGCCTGCTCAGGTAGAGCTTCTGCAAGCATCTCTCGATACACTCCTGGAACTGCATTTTGAGCTGCAGAGGCCTTCCCTTTACCCTTTGCGCGTGCTAATCTCCTACCCGCCATGACTTTTGGGGAGACCTGAACAGATTCCTGATCTTAAAAAATCCAGTATTTCAGATGATATTTGGCAAGTAGGCTGACTCTGCATCCGGCCTCATATTCTTGATAACGCATAGACTCATGGTCACTTCACTGCAACTGTGTGAGAAGGCGCGACTGATGAGTGAATCGGGAATACCGTGTTCTGAAAATGGCAATCGGGTAAATGCCTCATTCGAACTATAAGCAGCGATAATTTAGATGAGTTCCCTCACATGATGTCGGCGCTGTAAGATAATGGATTTGAGATTTAAGATATGACGCATCGTTATCTGTTGCCGCCTTTGTGTTTAAGTGGCGAGAACTTTATTTACTTAAAGCAGCTCTGCATATCACTAAACAGAACTCGACGATCTAAAATATATACGTTATAAATATTATAGCCTATTTCGATTGGTAAACGAGAAGATAATTGTATTAAAAGATCTCTTATATACCAGCAGTCTCAGAGCATAGACTGAGGGAGAACCTGAAGCCGAAAATCCATCAGGAACATTATATACCCGGCATCTGGCAGCAAATCGAAGAACATATATGACAAGATGTTGATCTTTGACATGGTCCACAATTCCCTCTGGAACAGATTCAGTAATTTTCTCCAATAATCCCTCGACCTTTTGCTCATCAAGAATATGCAATATCAAATACTCGTGTTGATCGCAGTTACTCCCCGGTGCGGGCATGCATTTTCGACATGATAGGCTTCTCACAAAGACGGGAAGACCCCGTTATGTCTGTTCTTATTCTCTAACCGCCTGTAGGAAGATACACAACCAACATTATACACACTCTGCGCTAGCATTGTTCTAAGAAATCGCGGTAGACCTCCGTTGCCTTAGTCTATCAAGGCCCAGCTCGTGGCATTCCCGGTAGTCTGCAAGATATATTTTTCATAGTTGGGCGCAGCTTCCTATCCCTCAGGTTCAATTTAAGCAAGAGCAACCGGAGCAACGACAATTGCATTTTCCGCGATGCAAATGACTATCGGGGGCTGGGTCGAGAAACCTTTGTTACTTGTAGATCTCAAATCTTCATAGACCACACGCGGAGACCGGTTACATCTTTCTTTGCTGCAACGTAGTGAAAATAATACTTTGATTTGAAGATGACACGTCAAAAGAATAAGGCTATTTTTTCAAAGTCTCTTCTTTAACTCTCTCCTATCTGCTATATTTTTATTCCACGTGCTTCTGTTCTTTATTTTTGTTCCCGTCCTCTTCTTCCTCTTCCTCTTTCTCCTTCTCATCTAAAATATCATTTCCTGGATGAGGAAGATCGCTTGCTTTGTTCCCGAACGGTCTTCACAGAGCATTCATCTTCTGTTTCAAGTCTGTGAACAGGAATGTGAGATCAGTAGGAGTTCGCTCAAGCTTTGCTCGCGCGGCACTAATACGAATATTGGAAGTACTTTCAGTTGTATTAGCTTTCAGGCAGTGTGTTTATCGCGAGAAAGAACATACCTTAGGTTCAGTGTTTAAGGTCTTTGCAACAAGGGCTCAAGGTGACTCTATATCTTGCTGCGGACACGCTCCCCTGCATAAATTGGATAGATAATTGGCTGCTAATGCGGGGACCAGCCAGCCCAGCGAATGAACTTACCCCGCCTCCCACCAAGCTCGATCACCAATGTCAACCTCTTGATCTCGAAACGTGCAAGCGCGCGGTAACAACCCCGAAAGCGGGAGGGAACGACATGCCTGACGGAGCCTCGCCTGGGGCCATTTCCTCATTTTTAATACCTCTTCATAGTTTCACATGACGCTTTTGGAACACGACTTCAACACGGCTAACGCGCTTAGCACATCTCATTATTATGGGAAACTTTTTTTACGATAGAATTTGACATAACCCAAACGATGTAGACCCGACCACACGGTCTGCCGTCCTGAATTTCCATGGCTCGGCCATCAGCAAATTGGCAAGATGGTCAGTCAAATGTATACTGCAGTTCCAATAACTTGAGATTGACTCTACATTTGTTTGTTACAGATGCGCAAGATTGGCTTTAGCCAGCGAAAATCTTATGGCCATGACGGATTAATTCTCGAACACGATGATATTACGGACTTTGATTCTAATCGGGACCGACCTTCCGTAGTCACAAGGCCACAGGTCCACGAAATACTCAGTGCAGACTCAATTTCTCAAAGAGCTCCTCTGTTCGGCCCACAGTCTCGTCTCGGACGAGTGGGAAGGCAAGAATCCCTTGCAAATTCTTTATTTCCAGGTGCCGACGGCCAAATTTTGGCCAACCAGAACCCAGACTCTCTAGGTTTAAAATTAATTTGTGATAATGCCGAACCAAGTGGTGATATTGTGTTCGTTCACGGCTTGGGTGGAACGGCAATGAGGACGTGGAGTTGGAAAAGAGACGTCAAGCACTTTTGGCCAGTCTGGCTTGCGGACGAGCAAGAATTATCTACTTTCCGGGTTTTCTCGTTTGGATACAACTCTGATTTCAAAGGCGCTGGGACGAATTTGAATATCATTGATTTCGCCAAAGCTCTTCTCTTTTCAATGTTGACCTTTTCTGGGGGGATTGGGGATCGGGTAGAGGATCGTCTACCTATAGGGGCAAAACCTCTAATCTTTATCGCCCATTCAATGGGCGGTCTGGTAGTGAAGAAGGCATATATCCTGGGAAAGCATGATAAACAGTATTCTGAGCTTATCGCAAAAGTCTACGGAATTGTGTTTCTAGCGACGCCTCATAGGGGTGCACAGTATGCGAAGATGCTCAATCATATTCTTTCAACTATGCCGATTAGAGCGCCACCAAAAGCATATGTTGCAGAGCTTGATACACACTCAAGTTCTTTGCAGGACATCAACGAGCAATTTCGCACTAGCTGTGCAGACTTAGCTTTGGCTTCTTTCTTTGAGACAAAAAAGACAAATTTCTACATCACCAAAATCTTGGTAAGCACGACATGGAAATGATGATAAATTTGTGCTAACAACAATAGATTGTCGAGAAAGAATCTGGAATTCTTGGGTATCCTCAGGAAACTTCAATTCCTTTAAATGCAGATCATCATAGCATATGCAAGTTCGAAAGCCGTGAGGACCCAAACTACATCAGTGTGAAGAATCTACTGAAGTATTGGGTTTCACGAATTCGGGGCACACAAACAGACCAGAAGACACGCCAGCGTAGCAGCAATATTGAAGTGAAAAAACTGCAATCAATGCTTGGTATCCGTAACCCGCCTGAGAGTGACCTCCACTTCCTCCGAGACAAGATCCTTGAAGGGACGTGCCAATGGATCACAACAAAACAGGATTTTGTGAACTGGCACGAATCAACTGCGTCAGTGGGCCCGGAAGTTTTCTGGTTGGTTGGTCTTCCTACTACCGGAAAAACCTCGCTGGCGCGGAGTGTCATAGATCATCTCCAATTACTCGGCAAAGACTGTTTTTACCATTTTTTCTCGTCCAGTCACCAGCTGAAGAGAAGCACGGCATACTGTCTTCGGTCTATAGCATATCAACTTGCTCAGATAAACCAAGATTTCCGGGACCAATTCTCCAATCTTGTGGAGGAGTCTGGAGAGCAATTTGATTTACAGACCCAGACTTTTAGCCTGATTTGGGAGAAGATCTTCGAAGGTATCATTTTCAAGTTAAAACTCCCGCGTCCAATATTTCTGGTTCTAGATGGAATATATGAGTCAGACTCGCAAGCTCCGCTTATATCACAACTTTTGAAAATCCAATCCTTGACTCCAATAAGGCTGTTCCTTACCAGCCGGCCAACGAAGATACCTTCGGCCTTGTTAAATTCTCCGTCTTCATTGAGAACTTACTTTATCCACGAGGAAGATACTCAGGATGACATCCGCGCTTATATTCAGAATGTCGTCTGTAATGCTCTGCCTGATGACCCCCCGTTTCAAGAAGATATAATCAACCAGGTCCTGGCCAAGGCCTCGGGATCCTTTCTCTGGGTCAAATTGGCCCTCGAAAAATTGCAGGATAATTGGCACACTAGAGATGACATCCGCAAGGTATTGAATGAAGTGCCAAAAGGAATGGAGCCCCTTTATGAAAGAATGCTCGATGATGTCAAAGCTCAATCACCACGACTCCAGAAAATGGCCAAACGGATATTAACCTGGGCCATATGTTGTTGGAGACCTTTAACTATCGCGGAGCTCCAAATAGCGCTTCAGCCAGAGTTCGATGGCTTTGTGCGGCTTGAGCATACCATCGTCCAGATATGTGGTCACTTCATTTCCGTAGATGACTCCAAGATCACACTTGTTCATGCTACTGCGCGCAGCTTCCTATTCAACAGCGGAGATGCCTCCCCACCATTTATCGATTCCCGTGAAGGCCATGAGCACCTCGCCATAGTGTCTCTGAAATACATTTCCAGTGATAGCTGGCGATTCATTTTCAAGGACCTTGAAATATCGTCAAGCACGAGCAGATCCAAACAAGACCATAATCGTTTACAACTCACTGAAAAAAACCACCCATTGCTGATATATGCCACATACTACTGGGCATATCATGTGTCTAAATCTCCTTCAAGGTCGCAGGACCTAATGTTGGTCCTGGGAATATTTCTTACCAAGTACGCGCTTTCTTGGATAGAAGCCATTGCCTTGTCGGGTAATTTGAGATATTTAACGAGGTCAGCTCAATATCTAAAGGCATATTCCGAGAAGAGATTTAGTGGCTCAAATCTCGATGCAAACGATGTTTTGCTAAGTCTAAGGGAGCCTCTGAAGGATGACGCGAAAATGATTGTTCCTTGGGCCAACGACTTTATTCGGGTTGTTGGAAAATTTGGCAAGAACTTAACACAAAGTCCATCATCAATTTACCGACTCATACCCCCGTTCTGTCCCCGCCAATCAATGATCGCCACGACGTATGCTACATCTGATGGTAAGAGCCTTTCTCTTGCCGGCCTAGCATCCGAGCGCTGGGATGATTGTTTGGCGAGTGTGACTGTTGGAGAGAATGAGATCGCTTCCAGAGTGCTAGCAACGGACGCCTATTTCATTACTTTGACGAGCAGCAGCGGAGTCGTCATCGTATGGCACGCGGAAACGTGTGAAGAAGCCAGAAGGATGCACCACAAGGAATATGTTCCGATGATGGTGCTTAACAGAGCCGGAACGCGACTTGCAACTGCAGGATTCTTAACATATCGGATATGGGATATATCCTCTGGCAAGGAAATATACTGCTTAATTAAATCAACAGAGCCTCTCACTATGGCCATTGCGTTTGGACCAAGTGACTCCGAGCTCGTCATAGGTCTGGATGATTGCTCCGTGACTTGCCACGATCTTGAGACTTCGTTGGTTCAATTCAAATTTCACGCTCATGATCCCCTTCAAGATACGCAAGGCTGCCCACGAGTGATGGTCATTAGCCCAGACTTGAAAAAGGTAGCCATAGCATGGAGAGGGAAGCCGCTCTCAGTCTGGGACATGACACAGAATCTCCCACCTCAGAGGTGCCGAGTAACAGGGAGTTCAGATCCCTTAAGCGCACTAGAACTGGTGAGATGGCAAACTGATGGCAATTCCATCTTGATTCTCTGTCTCAGCTCCAAGATTATCGAATGGAACCTGTATGACGAAGAACAAACAGAATATGGCAAATATCACGATATAAATGCCCGCGAAATGACCATCAGCGCGGACGGAAAATTTCTTCTAACTAGCGATAATATTGGGACTATGAGTGTCTGGACATTTCCAAGACTGCAGCTGATCTACCGACTGGTCAATGGAAATGAATTCATTCGAGACGTTACGTTTAGCCCGAGCGGACAGCGCTTCTACGACACAAGGGACTCGATGTGTAACGTATGGGAACCTGACGCCCTTGTTCGACTGGATGACATTGACCAAGAAGATACCTCAAGCTTGGCAGAAAGCTTTGCCGCGACAGAGGCGGTCATTTCCCATGACGAAAGCAATGAAAACCAGGTCACCGCATTTGCCATTGGTCCCAACGATGCACACTATTGCTGCGGCAAAGAGGATGGATCAGTCGCCATCCATGAAGCAATTGGTGGCAAGAAGATTCGGAAAGTTTACAATCATGCAGCGAGCTGCACTGTAATAGTACTTAGCTGGTCGCCATCTGGGCGATACATTGTGTCAAGCGATGACTCTGGGCGAATTATATCTAAACGATTGGAGGTAAAAGAGGCTAGTAAATGGGCTGTGTTCCCAGGGCTCGACATTCGAGTTAATGAAGGAGTTCAGCAATTCGTCTTCAGCAATGATGAAAAGTTACTACTGATATCTACCTCGACAAAAGACCGCGTTTGGGATCTGAAAGGGAAAGGGGAGGTCTGCGTCGAGACACGCGAGCAACGGCAGGGTGGAAAGTGGATAACAGATCATATGAACCCAGAAGTGCTTCTCTGGATAGACCAAGAGAAGGTTTGTTCATATAAATGGACAACTTTGAAGTGCAGCGACGTGGACCATCCTCCTATCCCGACAAACGAGTCAACAAGCGAATCGAAAGGAATCATCCGAGGGATAGCACTTACCAAGGACAAACGGAATCTTGTCTATGAAATTCTTCCCTCACATGCCTCAGGAGGTCCTCAAATATCAATTCTATCCACATCATCCCTCTCCCATTCCTGGCAAGTAGACCTTTCTGGCCAGGTCAAGAGAATGATCGGAACGTTTCAAGACAATATCGTATTTCTTGACCACGACTACTGGCTTTGTACTTGGGAGATCGAAGCCAGATCCAGCGACATCAAGCGCCATTTTTTCCTCCCCAAAGATTGGTTGAATACTAGCACATTACAGATGGCGACGTTGAGTGAACAGGGTACCTTCTTCTGTCCTAAATTTGGCAATGTGATTATCGTGAGAAATGGGATGAGGATATGATGGGTGACTTGAGCAAGATTTTTTGGTCTAGGTTTCAAGCCCTTTGTAATATAATGTAATTAGAAGCCGCTCTTGCTGGCTTAGAGAATAGAAGATTTTGGATACCCATGGCATTCACTTATCTTGGAGAGAATATATACAGACAAGGGCAGTCTTTGCCTTCTCTCATCTCAACTGTAATCTCGCATCTTGCACCCCATTCGCAAGGACATCCTCTAATTTCCACCTTGGAGCTACAACCTTAAGAGCCTTGCCATCCTGGACATCAGCCAATGTCACGCCTTCAGGCAATGGCTCAATCCCACCCATACTCCCGGTACTGAACTTCAAATCCAACAAGTCTCCAATCTCATCACAAGCCCTCAACACCCGATCCATATCTTCTTTATTGTGCGCAGCACTAACACAAAACCTCACTCTCGCAGTCAATAGAGGAGTTGCCGGATATCCAGCAATAACCACACTGATCTTCCTCTTTAACATTTCTCTCGAAAATGCAGGAAGCTTTCCGGGATGATATAACATCACTGGAATTACAGGAGAATCATCATGTCCGTACACAATGAATCCTAGACGTTTTAATCCGAGGCGGAGATAGCGAGAGTTGAAGGTGATGCGCTGTAGGCGTTCGAGGCCCGTTTCTGTAGAGGTAATTTGTCGGAGGGAAGAAAGGATTTGCATTAGAACGGGAGGAGATGTAGATTCCCCATAGTGCATGGCTGCGTTTGTGACGCGTAGTTTCTGGATTGTGGCTTTGTCGGCGGCGACGTAGCCACCGTTGGCTCCAAATGATTTGGTGAGGGTGCCCATGAGGATGTCGACTTCTGAGGGGTCGATGTTGAAGTAATCGCAGACGCCTCGACCACGCGGACTATAATAATTAGCTCGGCATTGAATCACAGGGACAGATCGCATACCCAAGGGCACCAATTGAATGTGCTTCGTCTACGAACAGGTAGAATTTATACTTTTTCTTGAGACGAAGTATACCAGGTAAATCCAGAATAGTTCCCTCCATGGAGAACAAGCCTTCACATACTACCAGAATCTTCCGCCATACTTTGTGGGTTCTTGGTTGGCCCTGACTTATTGATTCTCTTAACAGCTTCTCCAGATCCTTCATGTCATTGTGTTTATAACTTTTGATCATTGCCCCGCTCAATCTTGCGCCAACTCTGATGCTCGCATGATTCAGTTCATCGGAAATAATCAAACACCCTGGGCCCATTAAAGCAGGGAAGGAAGTGGCATTGGTGCTGAAGCCCATTGAGAAAATCATTGCATCTTCTTTGCCGACAAAATTTGCCATTTCACGCTCGACCTCTACGGTAAGGTCTGAGGTGCCGGATTCAAGACGAGGGGAACTGGAAGAAATGCCATATTCAGATATGGAGGACTGAACTTCGTCTGCACAAGGACCATTGGATTGGGCAAAGCCAAGGTAGTTGTAAGAGCTCAAGTTCAAAGTTGTGGTGTAGGTGCCAGTGAGGTGCAAGCTTTGGTTATAGTCATGAGAAACGCGGTCCATGAGTGTGATATACCGACCAGGAACACCAGTAATTCTGCGTTGAGTCAGCTTGACAATTTTGAGCAGGAAAGAATACATACGGTCTTGCAAAGCAATCGTCCATCCTGGTCTTCAATCGGCGAAAATAAAAATTCTCGAAATCGCTGTTCAATGGTGCATAACCGTCTCGTTCCTTGTATCCTTTGTATTTCTCGGGTCTGAACCGCTTTCCGAAGAAGTCGCGTACATGTCCGAAGGCCATCAAGATCAGGTAACTGAGGTAGGTAGTCAGGAGGTAGAAGTAGGAAGGTTCGTCTGCAATGTGTTCTTTGAGAGGTCCACCCATGTGCTGAGAAACGTAGCGGTGGGTTTGGCTTCCAATAGGTCCAAACTGAGCCTCGATTGGTTGCTCATCTTGTGATTGTTCCGTAACATTGTCGACATCGGACGCTGTGGCAGATTCAACGGCTATGGTATCTGTAGCTTCAACGATGGGTAGCTTGCCATCAATTGTCGTGTCTGACTGCGATATATTCGCTGAATGCTCGACAGGGTCTGCTTCTTCGGCGTCCTCGAGCCATGGGTCCGCGTTCTCGGGCTCGTCATAGCAGTCATAGGAGTGGCCCCATCGCTTGAGGTCTGGAGGGGCGAGCATGAACTGCTCGAGACCATTGAAACATTTGTATATGTTTGATGTCGCAATAGCACTGACTGTGAGAAATCTGCAAAACCTGCTGGGCAGGTTCAGCCTGGCTCGGGTCGCCATTTTCATAACTTTCGAACTGGGAGAAGTCAGCCTCAGAAGTGAAATAGAAGTTGAATTCGCGATAGAGGCATATGCCCAGGGGCAGCCTTTTCGTAAGAGGTGGAGCCTGTAATCTCGGAATGTCGGAGTGGGAGGCCTTTTCAAGCAGGGGTACGCGAAAACACATGATGGAGACCTACTTAGGGTCTCGCTAGATATCCAGATATCCAGATATCCAGATATCCCCTTTCATGACGATGCGTGAGGGGATGTAAGAGCTCGTATAGTCCTAGTATGATGGTGGACATGATGGAGAATTATACTCTAGTAGATGATCGAGAGGATGTAGCAGGGATGAGGAGAATTGCTGTGATATGCACAAGAACGCGCCTGGCATATGAACTACATGGCCAAATGATGACAAGGAAAGTTATGGAGTACAAGAGAGGGTATACGAAGCTTTCTGAAGTGGATCAAACTTTCTCATGGAGGTTTGAGCTATTGACAGGAAGATTCCAGGGTCTTTTGGGGATCCCTCTTGGCGGATCCTTTATGGCGGGGGAACAGTAATGCTGCCAAGAAGGCCGGTCAGGTACCGCCTCTCTGCACCCCACAACTATCAAAAGCTTCAAATTTTCAGCTAAGGGTGTTCTGTAAAGTGCTGAACATTGATTCTACTCCTTCATGATATCAGATCTGAAGTTCGAATAATTCCCTTCGAAGAGTGAGATTTTCCAAGTCAAGCCACAGTACAAGGATTCTGCGGAAGCGCGAAGATCCTCCGCCTGCGATTCAAGGAAATCGCGAAAACGACGTCACTTGGCATCAAGATCCTGAAATTGCAATGGCGACGGAGAGCCTCTCCATTTTAAAAAGAGGCCTCAATGCCACTCACTGGGAGCTTGACGCAGTTGAACTATCCCTCTATACTAGAAGTATAGAGAGACATCAACCTTAAGATGAATGATCCAGGGCTTGATGATCCAATCGCGAACGACGCGAAAGATGTCGAGAAACAGAAGGAAGATGAGCGCGATGAGATGGAGGAGGATGAGCAGGCGTTTCTGGCACCTAGGTATGTTTTGGAAATGTTTAACTTCACACAGTTTCGAGATTGTATCTCATTACAGCTCTGAGAAACTCTGACGAGGAATTTTCTTTGGGATAGAAACCATCGCTAACATTCTCATAGCCGATGGTGGTTTGCCAGTACAGCTTTCCCCTTAATAGCCGGGACATTTGGACCAATGGCCTCAGCTTTCAGTATCTGTGCCCTTGCGGTTCATTGGAGAGTTTCAATTCCACCTGGAGCGGCCGAGCAGAATGGGATACCAATAGACGATCCAAAATGGTAAGTTCAGTTTCCCTGGAAAGTTAAGGGAGACTTCAAGACTCACCCAACTTTGATGTCCAGGTTAATTGGTATTAATGCGGCTCAACTTGCCATAGCTCTAATATCAAATCTCTTCTTGCTCCTCAATATGGCAAGAAGAGTGCGATTTTCCATAGCTCAACCTGTCACTATCATAGGATGGTAAGTCATCCTCATAATCCCCAAAAGCCAATACTGACCTCCTTCTAGGTACCTGTCATCAATAGCACTTATTGGTCTCACCGCCTGCGCTGCTAGGCCCCTCGTTATCTACCCAAGAGAGACCCACGCCTTCACTCAAGCGTTCTACTACGCCATCTTCGCTGCCGCACTTTATTTCCTTGTAGCTAGCCTCATGGTAGTGACCGTATGGGGTGCTTACAAGGGACACTATGACAAAGAATTCCAACTCACCATGAGCCAGCGCACCCTCATGCTCCAAACTATCAGCTTTCTGGTCTACCTCCTCGCGGGAGCAGCAGTCTACTCCCATATCGAAGGGTGGAAATTCCTCGACGCACTTTATTGGGCCGACTTCACGCTTCTGACCGTCGGAATCGGTGAC
>Ga0182030_10009916_pt1 | contig 19432 bp, 15 predicted proteins | sample 812S3MmetaG_FD_121299 | JGI IMG/M metagenome (GOLD analysis project Ga0182030, IMG submission 121299) | Permafrost microbial communities from Stordalen Mire, Sweden - 812S3M metaG (Illumina Assembly) | ecosystem: Environmental > Terrestrial > Soil > Wetlands > Permafrost | place: Sweden... | reverse complement strand
GGTATAGACCGCCGGCAGGACGAACAACGTAAACAGCGTGCCGATGGTCATGCCGCTGGCGATGACGATGCCGATCGACACGCGGCTGGCGGCACCGGCTCCGGAAGCCAGCAACAGCGGCACCACGCCCAGCACCATCGCGGCGGTCGTCATCAGGATGGGGCGCAACCGGATCTGCGCGGCATGCTGGATCGCCGTACGCCGGTCCGACTGCTCGTTCTTCTGCATGTCGTTGGCGAAGGTGACCATCAGGATGCCGTGTTTGCTGATGAGGCCGATCAAGGTCACAAGCCCGACCTGGCTATAGATGTTGATCGTCGCGCCGGCGACGCCCAGATGGTTGCCGAAATAGAGCGGGATCAGCGCCCCGCAGATCGACATCGGCACGCTGACCATGATCACCAGCGGGTCGCGCAGGCTTTCGAACTGGGCGGCAAGCACCAGATAGATGACCAGCAGCGCGAAACCGAAGGTATAGAGCAGCGCGTTGCCTTCGTTGATGAACTGTCGCGATTCCGACAAGAAGGCATGGTTGAAGCCGGCGGGCAGCAGCCGCTTGCTGGCATCCTGCAGGAAGGCGACCGCCTGACCCTGGGTAACGCCGGGCATCGGCACGGCCTGGAAAGTGGCAGAGTTCAGCTGGTTGTATTCGACCAGCGCATTGGGCGCCGTACCGGTTTCGACCGACATGATCGTCGACAGCGGAATCTGCGCGCCGCTGGCGGTCGTCACATAGAACTTGGCGAGTTCGTCGGCGTTCAGCCGCTGTGCCCGGCCGACCTGCGGGATTACCTCATACGACCGCCCGTTGACCGCAAAGCGGTTGACGTAGTTCTCGCCGACCATGGCCGCCAGCGTGTTCGAAATCGCCTGCATCGAGATGCCGAGGTCGTTCGCCTTGGCATGGTCGATTTTCAGCGTGTAGGTCGGCGTGTTGTAATCGAGATCGCTGTCCTGGAAAGCGAACAGGCCGCTCTTGGAAGCCTCGGCCTTGATCTGGCTCATGACGTTGAAGATCGTCTCATAGCTGCCGAGCGACGAGATCACCATCTGCACCGGAGGACCGCCGGAGCCGCCCGGGATCGAGGACGGGCCGAAGATCAAAATTCTGAGGCCGGTCGTCATGAAGGCCGGCTTTTTCAGATCCATCATGATCTGGTCCGACGACCGTGTGCGCTCCGACCAGGGCTTGAAGTGGAACACGAACTGTCCGGCATTGAGCGTACCGCCGAAGCCGTTGAAATTGACGACACGCTCAATCTCCGGGATCTTCGCGATCTGGTCATAGAACTGCCGGGCATAGGCATCGACATAGTCCAGATTGGCGTATTGCGGTCCTTTCAAGGGTCCGAAAAGATAGCCCTGGTCCTCGGGCGGAGCGAGTTCGCTGCGCGACCCCGTATAGAGGAAGAAGATCGAGCCCAGCACCACCGCGCCGAACAGCATCACCGCCGGCCGGTAGTCGAGCACCCGGTCAAGCACCCGGCCGTAGGCATTGGTGAAACGGTCGTACATCATCTCGACGAAATGCGGGAACTTGCCTTCGTCCATGTCACGGGTCAGCAGAACGGACGACATGACCGGCGACAGCGTCAACGCGACAATGCCTGAGATAAGCACGGAGCCGGCGAGCGTGAATGCGAACTCTCGGAACATGACGCCGGTAATGCCGGTGAGCAGCCCGATCGGCGCATAGACGGCGGCCAGCGTAATGGTCATGGTGACGACCGGCCCCTGGATCTCGCGCGCGCCGACGAGCGCCGCCTGAACCGGCGACAGCCCTTCCTTGATGTGGCGGTGGACATTCTCGACCACGACGATCGCATCGTCGACCACCAGCCCGATGGCGAGCACCATAGAGAGCAGCGTGAGCAGGTTTATCGAGAAGCCGGCGGCCAGCATGAGCGCCGCAGAACCGACGATCGACAGCGGGATAGTGACCAGCGGGATGATCACCGCCCGGAAGCTGCCGAGAGAGAGATACACGACCAGCACGACGACCGCGACCGCCTCGGCCAGGGTGCGCTGCACCTCCTTGAGGGCGGAATCGATATAGATGGTGGCGTCGTAGACCACCATGCCCTTGAGTGAGGGCGGCAGGTTCGGCGCGATCTCGTCCATCCGCTTGCGCACCATCCTGGCGGTATCCAGCGGGTTGCCGGTCGACGCCTGGTTGATGATCATCATCACCGTCTTGCGGTCGTCGACCCAGCCGGACTGGCTGACCTGCTGCTGGTTAAGCTCGACCCTGGCAACGTCGCGAAGCCGCACCATCGCATCGCCGGCCGACTTCACGACCATGTTCTCGAACTGCGCGGTATCCGTCAGACCCGTGTCGGCAATGATATTGGCGACGGTGAAATAGCTTTTAGTCTGGCCCGGCGCCGACTGGACGTTATTGGCGCGCAGGGCATTCGAGATATCCTCGCCAGTAACGCCGCGGGCCGCCATTTTCTGTGGATCGAGCCACAGCCGCATGGCGAACACATCGGCGCCGGCGATGTCGGCCGAGCCCACGCCCGGCACGGTCGACAGCACCGGCTGGACCGTGCGTGACAGATAGTCAGTGATCGCCGGTCCCTTAATCTCGTCGCTGGAGAAGCTCAGGATCATCAACGAGCCGCCGGCATTACCCAGCGCGTTTTGCTTCTGCACGACCGGATCGTTCGATTCGCGGGGAATCTGGTTGCGGACCTGTTGGACCTTGGACATCACCTCGGTGAGCGCCTTGTTGGCGTCGTAGTTCAGCCTGAGATAGATCGTGATGCTGCTGCGCCCCTGGGAGGAGGTGGCGGTCACGTAGTCCACGCCTTCGGTCGAGGAAATCGCCTGCTCGATCGGCGTGGTGATGAAGCCCTGCATCAGTTCCGGCGCGGCGCCCGGATAGCTCGTCTGGATGCTGATCGACGACGATTCCAAGTCTGGGAACTGGCGAAGCTCCAGCCCCATCATCGAGCGCAACCCGATGAAGAAGATCAGTGCGCTGACGACAGCAGCGAGCACCGGCCGGCGGATGAAAAGATCGGTGAAATGGGTCAATGCAATGGCCTAGTAGCGGGAGACGCCGGGCTTCGTATCCAGCGCGTTTCCGGGCAGAATCATCACCGGCGCACCGTTGTTGAGGCGCAGCTGGCCGGATGCGGCCACACGTTCATCCCCCTTGAGGCCCGACAGGATTTCCACCTTGCCGTCGAACCGGTCGCCGGTTTTCACATAGACGCGCGTCACCTTGAGGACAGGCTGGCCTTTGTCGTCCTTGCCGTCCTCACCCACGACGAAAACCGAATCGCCATAAAGGCTGTAGTCGACCGCGGTCTCAGGCAGCTGAACGGCCGGCGCCGCCTCGGGAAGAATGACCGAGACGTTGGCGAACATGCCCGGCAAAAGCGCATGGTCGGGATTGTCGAGCGTCGCCTGTACCAGAATGGTGCGCGTCTGCTGGCTGATCTGCGGTTCGATAGCCGTGACCGTCGCCTTGAACACCCGGCCAGGATACGCATCGGCTCTGATTTCGACCGCCTGGCCGACCTTGATCTGGGCGGCGACCTTTTCGGGCAGGGTGAAGTTAGCCCAGAGCTGCGAGAGATCGGTCAGCGTCACCATCGCGCCGCCGGGATTCACATAACCGCCGACATTGACCTGGGCGACGCCCAGTTGTCCGGCGAAGGGCGCGCGGATCAGCTTTTGCGCGATCTGCGCCTCGGTCTTGGCCATTCCGGCAGCGGCCTGATCGCGCAGGCTCTGCGTCTGGTCGACCGCCTGGCGGCTTTGGAAATCGCGCGCCGACAGGGCTTTGTCACGGTCGAGATTGGCGCCCGCGACCCGGGCCAGCGCCTGAAAGTTGGCAAGGTCCGCACGCTCCAGCGCGTCGTTCAACTGGACCAGCGTATCGCCGGCATTCACCGTCCCGCCCGGCGTAAACATGATCTGCGTGATCAGACCGCCGACCTCAGGCGCCACGGTCACCTGCCGCACGGCCTGCAGCGTGCCGATGCCGGACAGGAATTTCGGCACCGGATGCATTTCGGCCACCGCGACGTTGATCGGCGTAGGTGGCGGCTTGAAGGCCATTCGCGCGGCCTGACCGGCGGCGTCGAAACGGTGGTAGAGCGCAAAGGCGGCAATGATGACGACGAGGACGCCTGCGGTGATGCCCATGACACGCATCTGGTTGCGCGGTTCAGCCCGGCTGCGGAACGCCGGAGCGTCTCTGATCTCGCGCAGGGGAACGGGGTCCAAAGGCATTCGGTTGCTCTGTCTTATATCGTCCGCCACAGGGGCAATCTCGCGCGACAAATGGCTGTTATAAAATTTCCTTCATATATTAAACAATATCGCTGGAAAGCGCAAACCGTCCGGCAGCGCCTTCAACCCGATTTGCGCTGTAACAATGTCGCCGTCAATGCGACCATCGATGCGACACCGACGATCAGCGTGCCAAGCGCGTTAATTTCCGGATTCACGCCCAGCTTAACGCTGGAAAAGATCAACAGCGGCAATGTCGTGGCCCCAGGTCCAGTCACAAACGCCGTAATGACGAAATCGTCGAGGCTGAGCGAAAAACTAAGTAGCCAGGCCGCGGCGAGAGCCGGGGCGATCAAGGGCAGAACCACGGCAACGAAAGCGGCAAATGGCCGTGCCCCCAGATCGGCGGCCGCCTCTTCCAATGCCGGGTCGAGACTGGCGATACGGGACCGGATGATCACCGTGGCGTAGGCGACTGCAAAAGTCACATGGGCGATGGCGATTGTGATCGCACCGCGACCCTGCGGCCAGCCGATCAGCCGTTCCATCAGCACGAACAGCAGCAGCATAGAGAGCCCGGTTGTTACCTCCGGCAGCACAAGCGGCGCGGCGACCAATCCGGAAAATAGCGCCTTTCCGCGAAACTTGCCGAAACGCGCAAGGGCATAGGCGGCCATAGTGCCGATGATGACGGCACCGGAAGCAGCGAAGGCGGCAATGCCGAGCGAAAGACGCAAGGCGTTGAGCACGCGGTCATCATGCGCCAACTCACCATACCATTTGGTCGAAAAGCCGGACCACACAGTCACCAGGCGGGATTCGTTGAAGGAATAGACAATGACCGACAGGATCGGCGCGAACAGGAAGGCATAACCCAACCCCAGCACCGTACCGCCCGCGATCTTGGCGCCTCGCGAAACGCGCATCAGACTCGCCCCGCCGTTGCCTGGCCGCCGCGCAGGAAAAGAAGGGGTATCGCCAGAACGAGCAGCAGCATGACGGCAATCAGCGAGGCCATCGGCCAATCGCGATTTCCGAAAAACTCGGTCCACAACACGGTACTGATCATCGGCAAGGTGGACGAGCCCAGCAGTTCCGGTATCAGATATTCACCGCTGGCCGGAACGAACACCAGCAGCGCACCGGCCAGCGTGCCCGGCCATGACAATGGCAAGGTGACGCGGAAAAAAGCCGACCAAGGTTTGGCCCCAAGATCTGCCGCTGCCTCCAGCAAAGTCCAGTCGAGCTTCTGCAAGGTCGCGTAAAGCGGCAGAACCAGGAACGGCAGATAGGCGTAGACCATGCCGATCTGCACCGCGATCGGGGTATTGAGGATGACAAGCGGCTGGCTGATCAGGCCGAGATGCAGCAGCAAGCCGTTCAATAAACCGTTCTCCTTCAAAATGCCGATCCAGGCGTAAACGCGGATCAGAGAAGAGGTCCAGAAGGGCAGAATGACGAGCATCACCAGCAGCGGCTGCAGCCGCGCGGGTGCGCGGGCCATGACATAGGCCATCGGATAGCCGACCAGCAGGCAGAGGAGCGTCGTCAGACCGGCAATCGCAATCGAGTTCAAGAATCCGCGAATATAGAGTTGATCGCTGGCGAGCAGTTCAAAACTGTCGAGATTGATGTTGAAAGTCGGGTGCCCGTTCTGCCAGCCGATGAAGAAATCGATCGGTGGCGACCCGTATCCGGCGCTGGATAGGCTGATCGCAAGCACGATGACGAAGGGCGCGGCCACAAACAGGCCGAGCCATATCCAAGGCAAGGCAAGGACGCCGCGCCGTCTAGCGGTTGCCGCACTCACCGCGAGAGGGCCACCGGCGCGTCCGCCGGCCAGGATAGAAAGGCACGCTCGCCCGGCTTGGGGTCGCCTGGTACGTTTGAGGCAGCGACCCGCAGTTCGACGCCGCCATCCATCCTGACGCGATACAGTTGAAAATCGCCGTGAAAGGCAACCGCCTCGACCTGGCCAGCCGGCCAGGGGCCCCCAGCCGGCGCATCGTGGCTGAGCGAAATACGTTCAGGCCGCAACGCCACCCAGCCCTTTGCGGGAAGAGAATCGGTGACCGCACATTCGACGCCCAATGCCGGCAATCTGACTCGGGAGGGACCGACCGGTTCGGCATCGATGATATTGGCGCCGCCGATGAAGTCGGCGACGAAGCGGCACTGCGGACGCTCATAGATTGCGCGCGGTGTCCCGGTTTCGATCACCTTGCCCATATCCATGACGGCGATGCGGCTGCACATGGCCATCGCCTCATCCTGGTCGTGGGTGACTATGACGAAAGTGATGCCGAGTTCGCGCTGTAGGCGCATCAGTTCGAACTGGGTGTGTTCGCGTAGTTTTTTATCGAGCGCCGACAACGGTTCGTCCAACAGCAGAACCTTGGGCCTAAGCACAAGGGCACGGGCCAACGCCACACGTTGCCGCTGACCGCCGGACAGTTCGCTCGGCTTGCGCTTGCCCAACTCGGTCAGCTTGACCAGTTCCATGACCTCTTCGACGCGGGCATCGGCCTCAGGTTTCGGCATGCGCGCCTGCTTGAGGCCGAAGGCGATATTGGCCGCAACCGTCATATGGGGAAACAAGGCGTAAGATTGGAAAACCATATTGGTGGGCCGCTCATAGGGCGGCAACGCGGTCACATCGACCCCATCGATCAGCACGCGGCCCGCCGTCGGCGTCTCGAATCCGCCCAGAAGCCGAAGCAATGTCGTCTTGCCGGAACCGGATGCGCCGAGCAGCCCGAACAGTTCGCCCTCAAGAATATCGAGGGTGACGTCATCGGCGGCGACGGTTTCTCCGAAACGCTTGGTCAGCCCTTCAAGCCTGATCAGCGGTGCCATTTTTTCCTAAGCGCCCTTTCGCATGATTTCCTCTAGCCGCGGGATCGATGTCTGCGCACCGTGGCGTGTCACCGATAGTGCCGCAGCAGCCTGACCGAAGGCGATTGCATCGGCAACCGATCCCCCCGACGCAAGCGATGCGACAAAGCCGCCCACGAAAACATCACCGGCGGCGGTCGTGTCAACTGCCGTAGCCGCAATGGCGGGATAGTGGCGCTCGCCGCCGTCCGACGTCGCCGCGAATACGCCCTGTGCGCCCAGCGTGATCAGCACGTTAGCCGCACCGCAGCCGCGCAGATGCCGGGCAGCGGCCTGGGCGCTGACCGGAGAATCGACTTTGATACCCGACAGCGCTTCAGCCTCAATTTCGTTGGGGATCAGATAATCGATCGCATCCAGCCAGTCCTGCGGCAGGGGTCCCAAAATCGGCGCCGGGTTCAGTACCACCTTGGCCCCGGCGCGGCGTGCATGGCGAATAGTCCAGGCGACCGTATCGGCGGGGATCTCCATCTGACAGACCACGAACCTGGCCCGATCAAGTAAGGCCGAATGGCGCGCCACAATCTCCGGGCTCAGCATGCCATAGGCCGCAGGCACGATGATGATCGCGTTCTGCCCCTGGTCGTCGACAGCGACCATGGCGACGCCGGTGACCTGATCCGCCAGAGACTCGATGGCGCGGCAGTCGACGGCGTCGGCTTCAAGCCCGGCGCGTAAGGACCGGCCGTTGGCATCGTCTCCGATGCAGGCAACCATCGCAACGCGCGCGCCAAGACGGGCCAGGGCGACCGCCTGATTGCCCCCCTTGCCGCCCGGAACGGTGCTGAAAGACTGGCCCTTGAGCGTTTCGCCGGCGCGCGGCAGGCGCGGCACACGGAAGACGAAATCCATCCCCAGACTGCCCACCACAACGACATCAGCCGTCATCGCCGGGCTTTCCCCCGGCCGCGGCCTAGCTTCATGTACCCGACCGGATGCGTGTCCAAGCACGACTGCGCAAACGGTCATAGGCGCGTGACGTCACCAGGCCGGTAAACAAAGTCTTTTGAACCTCGGGGCTGGGATAGGTCTGTGGATCGGCGACGAGTTCGGGCCGAACGAAGGGTATCGCCGCCTTCACGCCGGTGCGCGCATTCACGGCATTTGCCGTGCCGGCCATCACCTGGGGATCGAGATTATAGTCGATCCATTTCAGCGCCAGATCCATGTGCGGCGCATCAGCCGGTATCGCCATCGAATCGATATATTCGAGCGTTCCCTCCTTGGGGATATGGAACTGGACCTCGACACCATTCTTCGCGTCCCTGGCGCGTACGCCGGCGATGACCACATCGGTTGAATAGCCCAGCGAAATGCAGGCGTCGCCGTTCGCCAAATCGTTAATATAGCCAGAACTGTCGAACTTGCGGATGAAGGGCCGGATCTTGAGCATCAGATCAGTCACCGCATCCAGATCCTCGGGCTTTTCGCTGTTGGGGTCGCGGCCCAGGTAATGAAGCAAGACGGGCAGCACGTCGCTGGGCGAATCCAGCACTGTGATACCGCAGGACTTCAGCTTTTCGGCATTCTCGGGCTTGAACAATATATCCAGACTATCGAGCGGCTGGCCGGGCAGCAGCTCCTGGACCTTTTTGACATTGACCCCGATACCGACAGTACCTGCGATATAGGGAATCGCATGCTTGTTGCCCGGGTCGTTCTTCGCCAGCATTTCAAGCAGGGCGGGATCGAGATTGGCCCAGTTTTTCAGTTTGGAATGGTCGATTTCGGCATAGAGACCAGCCTGGATGCCGCGGGCGAGAAACGGGATGAAAGTCGGCACGACGACATCATAGCCTGAATGACCGGCGGCCAGTTTCGCCTCGACCGTCTCGTTGGCGTCATAGACGTCGTAATTGACCTTAACGCCGGTCGCCTTGGTAAAGCCGGAGACGACGTCGGGACCGATATAGTCGCTCCAGTTATAGATATTCACCACAGCGTCGTCGGCCCAAACCGGCGACGCGGCCGCCACTACGATAGCGGCCAAAGCAACAGTCCCAACGATCCAGCCCGACACCTTCATGCTCTTCAACCCCCTAGCCGATAATGACTCTGCTATAGGGCCATTGGGCGCGGTTGGAAATCGTGATTTGAGCCGTTCCCGCCCGGTACGGCTTGACACGGCGGGCCGCCGATGGCTTTCGTCCCCGACCGAACGCGCAAATGAACTCTGCGCGGCGTTCATGAGGGAAGTACAGCGTGCTCAATAAATATTTTGCGGTGTTGTTGATCGGCGCGGCGCTGTTCGATTCCGGCCACGCAAAGGCGCAGAAAAGCGCGCCCGAAAGCGCCTTCCCGCAGCTCACCGCACCACAGGCTACCGACGTCAAAGGCAAGGCACTGTTCGCTGAGCGATGCTCCGGCTGCCACGATGCGAAAGAAGGCCGCGCACCGGCGACGGCCTATCTGTCGACGCGCCTGCCCAGTGAGATTATCTACACGCTGACTCATGGCGAGATGGTGACGCAAGCGGCCGGTTTGTCGGCGGAAGATGTAAAGTCGCTTGCTCGATTCCTAACCGGTCGCGAAATCGATGTCGAAGCCGCCGCGGACGCCAATCTGTGCAAAACGCCAGGCAAAATCGAACTGGGCCCCAAGCAATGGGCAAGCTGGGGTCATGATGTCCGCAACGACCGATTCCAGACCGAGCCAGGTTTTACTGCTGCCGATCTGCCGCGCCTCAAGGTCAAATGGGCCTTCGCACTCCCCGGCCTGACGGGGGCGCCGACCCTGGCCGGCGACCATCTGTTCGTGACTAGCCGCATGGGCAAGGTCTTCTCGCTGGATGCCAAAACCGGCTGTACCTATTGGTCTTATCAGGCCGACGGGCCGATCCGGAACGGGGTCGCCGTCGGCAAGCTGCCCGAGGGCCGGTACGGCGCCTTTTTCGGCGACCAGCATGCCACCGTGCACGCACTGGATGCGGCGACCGGCAAGACCTTGTGGGAAACCAAGACCGACGACTACGGCAATGCGCGGGTCGTCGGATCGGTCACATTCTACAAGGGCGTGATCTATGCCCCGACGACATCCGCAGATGAAGTCGACGCCAACGACCCATCCTATGAGTGCTGCAAATTCCGCGGCAGCGTGACAGCGATCGAAGCCGCCACCGGCAAGGTGTTGTGGAAGGGCTATACGATCGCGGAAGCGCCGCACCCGACGCACAAGAACAGCGCCGGCACGCAGATGTTCGGCCCGTCCGGCGCCGGCGTGTGGTCGGCCCCGACGGTCGATGAAAAGCGCGGACTGATCTATGCCGCGACCGGCGATTCCTACACCACCGAACCGACCGATGCGACGGACGCCGTAGTCGCCTTCGACATCAAGACCGGCAAGCGCATGTGGGCGAGCCAGGTTCTGGCCGGCGATGCGTGGCTTTACAAATGCGACGGCAAGCCGGTCGGCAATTGCCCCTCGCCGCAGGGGCCGGACCATGATTTCAGCAGCCCGCCGCTGCTGACCACGATGGCGGACGGCAAGGATATACTCGTTTCGGGCTCAAAATCCGGCATGGTCTGGGCGTTCGACCCCGACAATAAAGGCAAGATCCTATGGTCGGCCACGGTGGGCAAAGGCTCGTCATCAGACCCGATCTGGGGCTCGGCGGCGGACCATGACCGCGTCTATGTCGGCACGCCCAGCCTGGCGCTGACCGAAGGCAAGCAAGGCGGCTTCAGCGGGATCGATCTGAAGACCGGCAAAATCCTATGGCACACCGAATCCCCGGCCCAGCCCTGCGGTTGGGGAGCTCTCGGCTGTATCCATAAGCAGACCGCCGCGGTGACCCTGATCCCTGGCGTCGCCTTTTCGGCCGGTATCGATGGGCATCTGCGCGCCTACGACACCAAGACGGGCGCGATATTGTGGGATTTCGACAATGTCCAAACCTATGACGCGGTCAACGGGGTGAAGGCCTTTGGCGGCAACCTGGACGGATCACCGCAGATCGTCTCGGGCGGCACGTTGTTCCTCAACGGCGGCAACTCCGCCCTGTCGTCGCCCCATCACGGCGATGCGGTTCTGGCGATCACCGTCGACGGGAAGTAGGCATACGCCATTGACGCATATACGCCAATGGCGTAATTTCCGGTTATGGAACCGGGTGGCAAACGGTTGCGGAAACCGCGCAATCTTTGCGGGACGCAGCGGAGGCAGGTCTGAGTGAAGTCGAGCGCAGGACCATCGTCGATTTGATCGCAGGCGATCCTCGACATGGCGTTGAAATCCGCGGCTCGGGCGGTGTCCGTAAAGTGCGGGTCGCCGGAAGGGGTAAAGGGAAGAGCGGCGGCTATCGAGTTATCACCGCCTATTTTGGACCGGATGCGCCGACTTATCTTTTGGCGATATTAAGCAAAGGTGACCGCGCCAACTTCTCGGCGACCGAAATTTCCGGTTTCAAAAAGGCAACCGACGCTATCAGCCGTTTCTGGAAAGCGAGGACAACGAGATGAAAGATAGTGCAAATCGAATCATGCGCGGCCTGGGAGAGGCATTAGCGCATGCTCGCGGCGACGAAGTTCCCGGCCTTGTGGTGCATGTTCCAGCCGCGATCGATGTCTCGGCAGTCCGCCGCCGCACGGGTTTGTCGCAGATAGCATTTTCGCGCCGGATCGGTGTGTCCGCCGCTACGTTGCGCAATTGGGAGCAAGGCAGACGTGCGCCCGAAGGACCGGCGCGCGTTCTTCTCGCGATGCTGGCGCGCAATCCCCGCATTGTCGAAGAGACGCTGGTTTGAAGCATCTCAATGTAGATTGGTATTCGATCCTGCCACTCCATCTTCTCGACGGCTCATATCGCGCGGGCACTGAACGCGCCTGGTCACGATCGAACAGGCTAAAGATTTTGAATATTCTTCAGGAATAGGGGTATGTCGTTGTGGGGAGCGAAATATGGATTCCCTCAAATCCCGGCCCCACTATCCCACACCGTTCGCATATGACGGGGTGCTAGAAAGGAGCGTATTGTCTGTAGCGCGACCGACTACTGCTCTTGAATTCGTAAGAGGCGTCGAATGGGAACCGTCAGATCGTAGTCACCACGAAAGAGAACCTTACTTCAATATATGAGCTTTCGAAGCGACGCCTGATCGTTTCCCAATTTGCTTCTCTCCTCTCAATATTGCTCGTCAGCCCAGCCGCGCCTCGATCGCGTCCCATAGGATGGCTTCGAGCGAGACACCGTTTAGGCGGTTGATTTCCTGAATGCCGGTTGGCGAGGTGACGTTGATTTCGGTCATGTAGTCGCCGATCACGTCGATGCCGACGAAGACCAACCCCTGTTCGCGCAAGGTCGGGCCGATGGCGGCGCAGATATCCTGTTCCCGCTTAGTCAGAACCGTCGCTTGGGCTGCGCCCCCGGCATGGAAATTGGCCCGCGCCTCGCCCTGCTGCGGCACGCGTGAGACGGCACCCACCGCCTCCCCCTCGATCAGGATGATGCGCTTGTCACCCTGGCGGATTTCCGGGAGATAGCGCTGGACGATCACTGGTTCGCGGTACAGCAATGTGAAAGTCTCAAGCAGCGCACCGAGGTTTTCATCCTCCGGCGTCACATGGAAGACGCCGGCCCCGCCGTTGCCGAACAGGGGCTTTACGATGATGTCCTTGTGGCGGACGCGAAATTCGAGGATCGCGTCCTTATCGCTGGTGATCAGGGTCGGCGGCATCAGTTCGGGGAAATGGGTGACAAACAGCTTTTCCGGCGCGTTGCGCACCGATGCCGGGTCGTTCAGCACCAGGGTTCCCGGCTGAATATGCTGCAGCATATGGGTGGCGGTGATGTAGGACATGTCGAAAGGCGGGTCCTGGCGCATCATCACCAGGTCCAGCCGCGACAGCTCGATCCGCTCCGGCGCACCGACCGTGAAATGATTGCCGCGTTCGCGCCGCACGGTGAAGGGCCGGGCGACGGCGCTCAGCTGATTGCCTTCGAGCGCCAGCTGGCGGGGCAAATAATGATACAGCGAATGGCCGCGCTTCAATGCCTCCAAAGCCATCATGAAGCTGGAGTCGGTGTCGATATTGATCGTTTCCAGCGGGTCCATCTGGAACGCGACATTGAGCGTCATTCGGTTTCTCTTGTCTTAGGGATCAATTGATGCGGGTGGCGATATTCCGGCGCAGCGCCATAGCCTCGCTGCGCTGACTGTCGTCGGCCAATTGCAATAGCCGGTCGAGAGCTTGAAGCGCGGAGCGCATCTCGCCGAGTTCCGCCCTGAGTTCGGCCGCTTCGCGCCACAGATCGGGCAATTCGGGCGCGATCGCGAGCATACCCTCGAGCACCGATGCGGCGCGTGCCTGATCGCCGGCATCGAGTACCCGCTTTTTGATGTTGTTCTGCAGACGCAGGAGAACGCCGCGATTGGTCATCGAGGCATAGAATTCAGGCTGAAGCTCGGCATCCGGGCCTAACGCCGTCTTCAGCATCATCTGCAGCCTTGGCAGATCGACCTGCGTTCCGCCCTCAAACGGGTCGAGGATCACGCGCTCGTCGTCGTCTTCGATCGCAACCAGGAAATGACCTGGAAAATTGATGCCCACAGCCCGCCAGCCCTGCGCCCGCGCCGCGTGGAGATATAATATGCCGAGCGCAACAGGCAAACCTTTACGGCGGTCGATGACGCCCATCAGGCTGGCATTCAGCAAGTCGTCATAGGTTCGCCGGTCACCGGCATAGCCGTGCTGTTCGGCCATGACATAGGCCAAGGCCGCGGCGCGTTCCCCCAGTATATCGTTTTCCGAGACTTCAATGTCGGCCAGGTTCGACGCCAACTGAGCCAGATGGCGCCGATAGGGCGCCAGATCTGCCTCGGGCTGATCGAGCGCAGCCAGAAGCAGCGCCACCTCGGCGAGATCGATCGTCTCGTCCGGCTGCAAGCCCACTGACTCAAGCGCACTCAAAATCTCGGCCCGGCGCATTGCCCATGACTCCAAAGATGCCGTCGGCTTTCCACCCTAGAAACCCCGCCTGGCGTCCACAATATGCCGCGGCCAGGACTAAGGCGTAATCACGATAATATCGAAGCGCAAGGCGCGTTCCGCTAGAGCGGGATTGCGCCGCACATATAATTCCTCTGCGCGGCGAATCCGCGTTCGCGACTGCGGCGTTACCGCCTCAGGCCCTGCGGACAATTCATCGCGTCTTTTGACCTCGATAAAGGCCACCCCATCGCCCCGGCGGGCCACCAGGTCGATCTCGCCCACTTTGGTGCGATACCGACGGGCGAGGATACAGTAACCGGTCAGCAGCAGGCGCAACGCAGCCAGACGCTTCCCCGCGTGACCACGTCGGTAGGCCGCAGGGCGACGGGCCTGAGGCGGCGCTTTCTTTCCTGCCCGCGGCCCGCGCCACCCGGATCAGCCCTTGGTCAGACTGGCGAGAGGTACAACCCGCGATGCGATGGACTGAATCGTTTCTTCCGGAAAGATGAAGCGCCAATAAATCAGACCGCTGGGTCGTCCCTGGGTATCGAGCCAGTTGGGCAGGCCGGGGTCGCTGTGAGCAACGATCATGCGGAAACTGCCGTCATGCGCGGCCTTGGTCTGTTTGCGGTTCAGCGAAACCCGATGGTTGATATAGTCGTAGGTCTGGAGAAACCGGTTCCACAGCATGACATTGGCGAAGCGGCATTTGGGGAAGCGCCCCTCGATCACCAGCGCCTCGTCAGGCTTCAGGAAGTAGGGCGCCATCGCGTAATGCGCATCGCGATTGGCAAAGCCGACGGTGCCGTCCGGCAGGGCGGGCTGGTTGAACTTGTTGGGAACGACCGACACCCAACTCGGCAGGGGCTTGCCCGAATTCAGCAAGGGCGGCTGGTCCAGCGTGAAACCGCGCACCCAGTTCCCGACGCTGCGGATGCTCGCGGCGATCGATTCGTCTGTCGGCGCGGGTTTGGGCGCAACCGGGTCGAGCGGCTCTATCGTCAGCGGGATGACCTTCATCGGGTCGGCCGCAATGGAATGCAGGGCTTCGAAATAATGCCGCGTGGTCACGCTGCCGGTTCCTGACTCAAGCTTGAACCAGTTGCCGGGCCGCTTTTCGGGGCTGAGGATCATTTCGTAGCTACCGTCCGGTGCGATCTTCAGTTCCTTGTCGTTGATCGCTCGGGCGACACCGGTCGGATAATGCCCCCCGGCGCTGCCGATCTCCATGCTGATCGAAGTATAGGTCGCCCCGCCGACATTGCCGCGAATGCGATAGGCGCGGTCATCGCGGATCAGCGTCGAGTAATAAATCGCATCTGGGTTATCCCCCTGAAACTTCACGACCGGGGACACCATACGGTGGAAGGCCGGCCGTTCCGGGTCGGACTCGGCGATCAGATTCAGTCCGGCTGCGAGCAGATGCATGATGTCGCGATGCCCGTCGGAGATATCCTGCGGCCGGCTGAAATTCCATTCGGCGCTGAGATAGCGGCGGTCGATTTCCTGCAGCAGCGTCAGCAACTCGAGGAATGCCACGCGGCTTTGCGTTTGCAGCGGGGCCGGGGTTTCGGTTGCCGCCGCAGCAGTTCCCGGCCAACTCAGCGCCGGTGCTCCACCGGCAGCCGCCATCAGCGTCATGAAATCTCGTCGGTCCATCACATTCCCCGTTTTGCTTTGCGCCGATTGCGGCGATGTACCCTAACTCTATACCTCATCGGGATTGCCGCGAAGCTTAAGCGCGCGGGCATAGACGGTTCGGCGCGGCAGCCCGGTTTCCGCCGCGACAATAGACGCAGCCTCACGCACGGAATTGGTGGCCAGCGCCTTTTCCAAAGCCGAATCGATATCGCGGTCGGTCATCTGGCCGCTGTCCCTTCCCGTGCCGGGCGGCCCAACCAGAATGACGATTTCACCCTTTGGCTGATCCGCTGCTTCGTAGTGGGCAGCGAGAATATCGAGCGTACCGCGTCGAACCTCTTCGAAGCGCTTGGTGAGTTCGCGGGCGACCGCGGCAGGCCGGGGTCCCAGGACGGAGAGCAGATCGGCCAAGACTTTGGTGATGCGCTGTGGCGCCTCATAGAAGATCAGCGTGGCCGGAACTGACGACAGGGCGCGAATTTCGGTACGGCGCGCCGGCCCCTTTGGCGGAAGGAAGCCGGCAAAAAGAAACTTGTCGCTGGGCAAGCCTGACAAAACGAGTGCGGTCAGCAGCGCCGAGGCGCCGGGCGCGGCGGTGACCGGAATATTTTCGGCGATCGCCGCCTCAACCAGCTTATAGCCGGGGTCCGAAATCAGCGGCGTACCGGCGTCTGAGACGAGCGCCACAATCTGACCCTGCTTCAGCCGCTCGATCAGCTGCGGCCGGACGCGCGCGGCATTATGTTCGTGGTAGGCGACCATCGGCGTATGGATGGAATAGGCCGAGAGCAGCTTTGCGGTAACGCGCGTGTCCTCGCAGGCGACGACGGCAGCATCAATCAGGCAATCGACCGCGCGGCCGGTAAAATCATCCAAATTGCCGATCGGCGTCGAGACGACGACGAGCGTTCCCGGCGACAAAGTCGATTTCCGGGCGTCGCCATCTTCGGGCGTCGATTTACTTGCACGAGACGGCTCGCTACGCTCGGCCCGCTTCGCCTCCCCCGGAGATCGCATGGCCCGGCATTCCTTTCGTATTCGATTTGTCAGCGCCGCTTTGGCGCTATCCGCCGTGGTGATCGCAGCCCAACTTTCCGGCTGTACCGCGCCGCCCGGCCAGCCGCAAGCCATTCAGCCTGCCCCCCCTGCCGTCAGCGCCTCACCGATACCGCCGCCGGCGCCCCTACCGCCACCCGTGGCGGCTGCAGTCTCGACCCCGCAGGAGGCCATTACTGCCGGACGCGCCATGGTGGCGCTGCTGGTGCCGCTGACCGGTCCAAACAATTCGGTCGGCCAGGCCATGCTGGACGCGGCGAATATGGCCCTGTTCGACGTCTCGACCGATATCGCACTGCTGCCGCGCGACACCGGCAGCACGCCCGACGGGGCAAGCGCGGCGGCAGCCAAGGCACTTGCCGATGGGGCCGGGCTGATCCTGGGGCCGGTTTTCTCGGCATCGGTTCCGCCGGTTCGTGATGCCGTCGCCGGCAGCGCGATCAGCGCCATCGTTTTCTCGACCGACGCCACGGTCGCGGGCGGCAATGTGTTCGTGATGGGCTTCCTGCCTGCCGGACAGGTCGATCGCGTCGTCGGCTTCGCCAAATCGCGCGGCATGACCAAGCTGGCGGCCCTGGTGCCGGACAATCCCTATGGCGTCGCTGTATCGGCTGAAATTTCGCTGCTCCGCACACAACTAGGCCTGCCCGCACCGCGTGTTCTGACCTTGAGCAAGGACGTAAAGGCGCAGCTCGACAGCCTGGCCGACGACCCGCCGCAGATGCTGCTGGTGGCGCTGGGCGGCGATCAACTGGTCTCTCTGGCCCCGGCTATAGGCGATTTTGCTGCGGCACATCCGGTGCAGCTGCTAGGAACAGGCCTGTGGGCCGACGATCCGGCAGTCGCCCAAACGCCGGCGCTGGCCGGCGGCTGGTATGCCTCGCCGGTGCCAGGAAATTTCAACGATTTCGCCGTCCGCTTTCAGCAAATCTTCAACTACCGTCCGCCCCGGATCGCCACCTTGGCCTATGATTCGGTGGCGCTGGCGGCATCTGTCGCGCGGAGCGCGGCGGGCAACCCAAACCCCTTCAGCCGCGATATCCTGCTGCAACCCAATGGCTACATCGGCATCGACGGCGGCTTTCGCTTCCTGCCGACCGGGATGAGCGAACGTAATCTGGCGGTCCTTGGCGTCGCCGCATCCGGCCCCACCGTCATCGACCCGCCGCCGCCGAGTTTCGAAAAGCTGGGCGAGTAAATTTGGCAGCAGTCTGCCTTATCGCGGAATTGGCCGGCGCCGCGCTCGCTCTTTCCAGCGCGATGGCGCTCGCGGCGCAGTCGAACCGCGATATTGCAGGGCTAATCATTGCCGAGGGGCTGAAGGCACGTGCGGCGCATGATCAGTCACCCGACTCGCCGGTCGCAACACTGTTCGCGATGCCGGCCGATTGGTTGGATGCGGCCAAAGATCGTCGGACACCGATCCTGCTGGATATCCGCGCGGTTCTGAGGCGCAAGGACGAAGGAACGATCCGCACATTCACGCTTGCAGCCGGACCTGCCGGGGTCAAGGGTGAGGCCCTTTATGCGGCCTGGATCATCACCGGCTATTGGCTGGCCCATGGCGAGACCTATGGCGAGATCGCTCGCGTCGAGCAAAAAGATGCGCCGGCCCGGGTGGCCGAAGTGATCGACAAAATGCTGGCAGAACCCGGCCGCTAATCGATCGCCGCCAGCGCCGCGCGGATATCCTGTGCGGTCGCTAGCGCCCCCCGGCGCGCAGGATTTCTCTGGCGCCCGCCGCGACCAAATCGGCGTTGCTGCGGTCGCAGCCATAGGCCATGTCCTCAAGGCCCACCCGCACATGGCCGCCGCGGTTGACGGCGGCTTCGATCAAAGGCGTGATGTCGCAGCGCAGCCCGCCCACCATCCAGGGGGCGTGCGGCGCGTTATCGGCCAACGTCGCCAAATGGGCTGCGAGGCCATAGAGCTTGGGCGGGAAGCCGAAGGTGTAGCCTTCGGAAAACATGAGGCGGTAGAGCGGCGTCTTCACCCTGGGAAAACGCGCCGCGAGCGCGGCACCTAGCCGGATGAACCCCGGTTCGAACACCGCGCAGCTAGGCCGCAGACCGTAATGTTCGGCTGTGGCAAAGCCGGCGCGGGCGTCGGATTCGACGTTCAGATAGACGCTGCCGACCTTGTCCTGGGCGATCTCGTCATAGCCGCTGAGATTGACCGAGCCGGGGTCGACCAGCGACCATTCGATGAGCCCGCGCCGCGCCAGTTCCTCTACCGGCGCGTGCCTGTGGGCGCCGACACCGCTGAGTTCAGACCCCGGTTGCGGGTCGCTGGGCAGGGTCGGATAGACGATGACGTCGACCTTGGCGCGAATGCCTTCGATGATCCGGGCATAGATATCGGCATCGTCTTTCTGACGTCCGGTGGCCTCATCGTAGGGGTGGACATGGATGATGGCCGCGCCCTCATTGGCGGCGGCGATGCCGTCGGCGACGATTTCAGCGACGGTGATCGGGATGCGGGGCTGGTTCTTGCGGGTCCATGGTCCGCTGAGAGCGGCTTCGAGCCAGGTTTTCGGCATTATGATCCCCCCCTCCACATCGCGCTAAAGCCGGGCCATCACCTTTTCGACGAACAGTTTAAGTCCGGCCCAGGCGAAATCCGGATCGAGCCCGCCCATCAGCGGATGCAGCGTGAAATTGGCGAAAGAT
>Ga0182030_10009915_pt1 | contig 19432 bp, 19 predicted proteins | sample 812S3MmetaG_FD_121299 | JGI IMG/M metagenome (GOLD analysis project Ga0182030, IMG submission 121299) | Permafrost microbial communities from Stordalen Mire, Sweden - 812S3M metaG (Illumina Assembly) | ecosystem: Environmental > Terrestrial > Soil > Wetlands > Permafrost | place: Sweden... | reverse complement strand
TGCTCGAAGGGGGCGAGCTGTTTGTTGACGCGGACCACCGCCTTTTGGATCTCGGCGACGACGGGCGGCGCCTGCGCGATCTCGCCGGACGGACGCCCTCTCCACTGCTCCATGCCCTTCAAGGATTCGGCGGCGGTGAGGTTGATGGTGAACAGGGCGGTGAGGAAGGGGAGGCGGTCGCCGATGAGCAGCACCTGGCTGACGAGCGGCTCCATTTTGAAAAGGCTCTCCACGCGGGAGGGATAGATCTTCTTGCCGGTGGAGGAGACGATCAGCTCTTTCTTGCGGCCGGTGATGAAGACGTAGCCTTCGCTATCGGCGTGGCCGAGGTCGCCGGTGTGGAGGAGTCCGTCGCGCAGGACCTCGGCGGTGGTGACGGGGTCGTTGAGGTAACCGGAAAAGAGGCAGGGACTCTTGACGAGGATCTCGTTATCGTCGCTGAACGCGATCTCGACGCCGGCGAGCGGTTTGCCGATGCTGCCCGGTTTGGGGTGCTCGCCCGGGTTGAGCGAAACCACGCCGCCTTCGGTGAGGCCGTAGCCTTCGCTGATGGGCATGCCGATGGCTTCGTAAAACTCCGCGAGGTCTTTGCTGAGCGGGGCGGCTCCGCTGGCGGCGACGCGCAATCGGCCGCCGAAGCGGGAGCGCACTTTGCGGAAGAAGATGCGGTCGGCGAGAGCCAGCGGCACGCGGATACGGGCCGGCACCGGCTTGCCCTCGCGGCGGTAGCGGGCGGCGGCGAGTCCCAGGCCAAGCGCGCCGTAAAAGGCCTGCCGGATGGCGGCGGGGCGTTTGCGCAGCTCGGTGCAGATGGTGGAGTAGATGCGCTCCCACATGCGCGGCGGGGCCAGCAGGATGGTGGGGCGCACGTTGCGGATGTCCTGGGGAAGTTTCAGCAGGCTCTCGAAGAAAGTGACGGGCATGCCGGAGCGCATGGGCAGAAACTCCATGACGACGCGCTGTGCGATGTGGGCGGAGGGCAGAAAGACGACGGTGGAATCCTTGGGTCCGAGGGGGAGCGCTTTGGGGCCCATATCGATGTTGGCGACCACGCTCTGGTGGGTGACGAGCGCCATCTTGGGTTCGCCGGTGGCGCCGCTGGTGAGGTAGAGAATGGCGGTATCGGAGGGGGAGACGCCGGTGCGTATGCGGGCCAGCAATCCGGCGTCGGCGGCAAGGGCGTCGCGGCCGAGCTGGCGGAGCGCATCGAGAGAGAGGGCACCGGGGGCCTCGCCGGTGAGCAGGATCCAATGGGCGACGGGGGCGGCGAGCAGGGGCTTCAGGGTCGCCGGGTCTTCCACGAAGACGGCACGCGCGCCGGCGGATTGGATGGTGCGCACCAGGTCCGGGGCCGGATAGCTCGGGTACAGGGCGGCGGCGATGGAGCCGTTGGTGAGGATGCCGAGATCGGCCAGGTAGAACTGGAGACGGGTTTCGGAGTTGAGGGCGACGACATCGCCTTTGGCGATGCCGAGCGCGCGCAGGCCGGCGGCGATTTCCTCGGCGGCGCGCCGGTACTGGTTCCACGAATAGACGAGGTACCCGCCATCGGGCGCGGGTTGGCGGAGGGCGGGGGCGTCGCCGTAGGCGCGCGCGGTTTCTTCGAGGACCTGGTACAGGGTGCGGGGAGTCACTAAAAGCAATTTATCACGGAGCGGCACTGCCAGACCGGGACAGACAGGACTGACAGCGGATTTCCGGCAAAAAGCGCCGGAAAAACTGGAAACAGACAAACCTGGGACAGACAGCGAATTTCCGGCAAAAGGCGCCGGAAATTCATGTCTGTCCCGTTAGACGCTGACCACCGGGCAGGGAGACTGGCGGATGATGGCGTAGGAGTTGGTGCGCAAGCGGCCGAAATCGCCGGCGGCGCTGCCGCGGCCGATGACGACGGTGCCGGCGCCGGTGCGTTCGGCCGTGGAACAGATGATGCGCGCGGGTTCGCCGGCTTCGAGCAGCAGATCCGCCTCGGCGCCGATTTCGCGCTGGAGGCGGAGGAGTTCTTCTTCGGCGATCTCGCGAATTCCGTTGCGCCAACCGAGGTCGGGTTCGTCGCCGGACTCGGAGTGGGTAGCGGCGATGGCGTGGATGAGGGTGAGGCGCCCTTGGAACTCGCGCTGCAGCCAGGAGGCCCAGGCGAGGGCGCGGGCGCTTTGCGGGCCGAGGTCGACGGCGCAGAGGATGCGGCTGAAGGGTTTGGCCACGGGGCGCGCCTCGGCGATGTGCACGCCGGTCCAGACGGGACAATCGGCGTCGTGCAGAACCTTGGCGGTATTGGAGCCCAGTATGAAGCGGCGGAAGGGTCCGTAGCCGTGGGTTGGCATGGCGATCAGGTCGATGTGTTCCTCGCGGACGAGCTCGACGATTTTGGCGGCGGGGTCGCCGTGGAGCAGGAGGCGGCGCACGTTGAGCCCGGCCACGGCATCGGCTTCGAAGGCGTTGAGGTCGCCTTCGGCCTGGTCGGCGCGGGAGCGGTAGACATCGACCAACATGGAGCCGGCGATCTGCATGGAGCCGAACTCGGAGTGCAGGGGCGCCAGCACATGGGCGAGGAGAAGCTCGGAGTGGAAGTGGAGGGCGAGTTCGCGGGCGTAGCGGACGGCGAGGGCGCTCCGTTCGGAGAAATCGATGGGCACGAGGATCTTGGCAAGGGAATTCATGATCGCTTCTCTATATCCAGGATAAGACTATCTGGAATCGGGATGCCAGCAGGCCTTTACCTTTGGGTGGCCGGCGCGGCATCCCGGCCGGAGGAGGAAACGCCGCTTCGGGAGGCGGCGGCTTCCAGGTAGCGCAGGGCCTGGCGGGTCAGTTCGGGGACCACGGGGTCGGGGTGGCGGAGCAGTAGGACCAGCATCCGGATCCAGGCGAGTTCCGTGGGATCGATGCCGATTACGGGGACGGTGTTGGCCATCTGCAAGAATCTCTCAAGTATCTCTTCGGCCAGGGGTGGGGAAATATTGAACATTAGAGATCCTTGGCTTGCCGCCGATAAGAACAAGTGTGAAGATGTCCGGGCGCGGGGAATCCGCGGCCGGGATCCTAGCGAAGGAGTCGTTATGGATTTAACCGCAATCGGTGGCAGTGCGACCGGCATTCATGCGCCGGTGCCCGCGGTGACCGTGGACAGGGCGGCCGAAAACAGACAAGTGGTGCAGGCGGTCAAGGCGGTCAACGGCACGGAGATGTTCGGACCGGAGAACGAGCTTTGTTTCCAGAAGGATCCGGAAACAAACCGGCTGGTAGTCCGGGTGGTAAACCGTAAAACCAAGGAAGTTCTGTCGCAGGTGCCGGAAGAGTACGTCCTGCGGCTGGCGGAAGATTTGAAGAAGTCGGGCTAACCAATTCCAACGCGGGAAGGCGGGGAGTGCGGACGGACCACGGGGTGAAACCGGGGAGGCCGCGAACCGTGTGCCATCGCCGGCGAGGGTGGGCTGCAGCGGCAGAGCGGCGGCGCCGGGCGTGGTCGTGGCCAGGTTCTGCGTTCGGCTGGTAGAACCGGCCTGGGCCACGCGGTGTAGCGCCGCTCGGTCAGCCCGCGGCCGTGGGACTTCCGGATTTCGCCCACGCCGGCCGCGTGGGATCGGGGGCTGTAAAGAAGCTCCACGGACAGCCGATAAGGTTTTGTGGGAGAACAAGATGTTTAACAGCGGCCACGACGTATATCTGGAGAGCCGGGTACTGACAGCGAACCCCATCGAATTGGTAAACCTGTTGTACGAAGCCTGCATGCAAGCGGTGCGGGAGGCCAGGCGCCACCTGGCGGAGGGCCGGATCGCGGAACGTTCGCGAGAGATCAACAAGGCTTGCGAGATTGTGATCGAACTAGGGGCCTCGTTGGACTACGAGCGGGGTGGAGAGATCAGCCAGCGCCTGGCACTCCTTTACGACTACATGCAACGCCGGTTGCTGGAGGCGAATATGCGGCAGAGCGACGCGCCGCTGGCGGACGTTCTGGGCCTGTTATCCACCCTTTCGGAGGCATGGGCCGGAATCAGCAAGGCGGAAGTAAAACCGAAACCTGTGGTGGAAAGCCCGTGGGTGCAGCCGGTGGCAGCGAGTCCCTGGTCGCAGCCCGCTGAGGAGAGCCTCTGGCCCCAGCCCGTGACGGCGAGTCCCTGGTCGCAGCCCGCGGGGGAGGATGTCGGGTGTGGGGCGCAGGGTTGGAGTCTGTAGAAGCACAAGCGGCTCGCGCCGCACATGTTATTGCAGGCGCGGGCGATTCTGTTCGTTGAGGATCAGGCCGTCAAAGATGGCGAGTACCTGCTTGCGGTAGGCACAGACGCGCCGCAAGTTATCGCGGAAGCTGGCCTCAAAGTCGCGTGCCTTCATCCATTTCTCGATCATGGGATGGGGTACGTCGATATCCTGCCGCAGGGTATCGACGTCGTGCCCGCGTAGAAATAGACCGTAGAAGAACGCAGCTTCCCGCTGCGGCGCCAAGGGGTCGAAATCGTCTCTCGCCGTCATATCGAATCTCAGCGAAATTGTAAGTATACCGGGGACCTTTGCGATCCGGCAAGTCCAAACTGCTTGTTTATGCTTGTCTATGCTTGTCGGGGGGGGCGACTGATAAGATGGATGCATCGCAGGAGGAAAACGGTGCCAACCTTCATCGCCAAGCCTACACGGGTAGAGGCCGCCGGCAATAAACCGAAGCTGATCGACGAATATGTAGGACGTGTGAATTCGGCCACCAGCCGGGCCAGCGTAGCGCATATGCGCAGCCCCGGCGGCTGGCAAGAACCTGGTCAAACCCCGGAATTTGAAGAATTTACGGTCGTACTGCGCGGCATGCTTCGGGTGGAACACGGCGCCGGTTCGCTGGATGTTCACGCGGGACAGGCCGTTATCGCGCACCAAGGCGAATGGGTCCGGTACAGCTCGCCGGAACCGGATGGAGCCGAATACATCGCAGTGTGTCTCCCTGCCTTTGCCATGGAGACGGTACACCGCGACGAGTAACGCAGGGGCTGGCGCGGAGTCTACACGCCGGCGGCAGCCGCGGCAGCCGTCAGGCTGTTGACGCTCCGAGTCTTAAACTCGTACTTTTCGATGCGAACGGCTGCTCTCTGTACGTCGGCCCGGATCACGCGGCCGGTGGCGACAAATTGAAGAGGGCAGACGCCATCCAGCCTGGCCGGCCAGTTCACGCTCAACTCCACGGTACGCCCGATCGGCAGTTTTTCCTCCGTGGTGAACAGAATTCCGCCGCTGCCGATGTTCAGCGTGGTTCCGCAGCCAACGATCTTGGCCGTTCTGGATTGCGTCACCCGATACCGTACGTCCTCACGAACCGGAAACCTGTTAGTACCCCGCCGTTCGGGGAGCCCTCCGCCGTGAGCACCATTACCGTCTGTGCTTATGTTCATGGGTTCTATCATCGAACTTTGGGCACGGCAGCACAATAGTTCAAAAGTCTGTATTTTTGAAGTAATTTGTTAGTACTCTTGGTAGAATTCCGGATAAATCTAATAGTACTTATGAGGGGTGGCGAATCGCCACTACCAGTGCTTCTGATATTCTGGCGTCATGGACCAGGAACAATTGCGTGCGCTGTTTGAGCAGGTGCGCACGGGCGCGGTAGATATCGAGGCAGCCATGGGGCGCATGCGGCACATGCCGTTTGAAGACCTGGGATTCGCCAAGGTGGACCACCATCGCGCTCTGCGCCACGGCATGCCGGAAGTGATCTTCGCCAAGGGAAAGACGCCGGAGCAGGTGGTTGCCATTGCGGGAAGCCTGCTGGCCAACGCACGCAATGTCCTGATTACGCGCGCCGACCGCGATTGCGCCGCCCTGGTCGCGGCACGGCTTCCGGACGCCGAGTACCTGCCGCTTTCCGGAGCCATCCGTTTCTGGCGCGACCGTACGGTGCACGGCAAGGGACGCATTGCCGTGGTCTGCGCGGGCACGAGCGATATTCCGGTGGCGGAGGAAGCGCAGGTCACCGCGGAGATTATGGGCAATGAAGTGGACACCATCCACGATATCGGAGTGGCCGGCATTCACCGCCTGCTGAACAACCGCGAACGGCTGACGCTGGCGCGCGTGGTGGTGGTGTGCGCCGGCATGGAAGGCGCGCTGCCCAGCGTGGTGGGCGGCCTGGTTTCGTGCCCGGTGATCGCGGTGCCGACCAGCGTGGGATACGGCGCCAGTTTTCACGGACTGGCGGCGCTGCTCGGCATGTTGAACAGTTGCGCCAGCAATGTCACCGTGGTCAACATCGATAACGGTTTCGGCGCGGGTTACGTGGCGAGTCTGATTAACCGGTTGTAGGACAGACCATCGCTTGCGTAGTCTGTCATGTCCCGGCGCGGGTTGACAGGCGACAAAAGGCGATCGCCTGTCCTACGTTATCCCTTCTTGACGGGCGCGGTTCCGGGTTTGCCCATCTTTTCGATCTCGTTGAAGTAGACCTTGCGGCCTTCGTCCATCGCCTGATTGGAAAGAATCACGGAGATCGAATCGGCCATGCCGATTTCGATATTGGCCCTGGGGGGTTGGCCGGTGCGGCAGCAGTCGAAGAAGCTCTCCAGTTCCGTGTCCACCGGATTGTGAGGCTCTTCCTGCAGCATCACGCCCTTGGCGGTCAGCCAGCGTCTGGCGAACTTCACTTCCCGATCGAGGAAGTTCTCCTTGCCGGTGAAATCCATGTCGGCGGTCATGATGGGGATCGGGGTGGCGGCTCCGCCGGAAGCGACCATGGTGGCGCCGGCGACAAACGCCTTCTTCTTTTCGCCGGCCTTGGCAGTTTCCGCCGCCTCTTTCGGAGGCTCGCGATACCACCAGGCGATGGGCGGTTGGCCATCGGCGCCCACGGTGATTTCCACCGTGCCATCGGTGCCCATAATGATCTCGCCCATCTCCGCGCGGCCCGCATTGAAGTACGGAAGGAAGCTGTTGGTGCTGATCGAAGAGTACGTCATCTTGCGACCATTGGGGTACCGGTAGATCAGCTGGATGTTGTCGTAGACGTCGCGGCCATCCAACAGGGTATCCAGGCTGCCCAGGCCCATGACGAAGTCGGGCTGGGAGCCGAACATCCAATCGGCGATGTCCACCTGGTGGGACGTGAGCTCCGCCGTCAGACCGCCCGACATGGAGCGGAAGACGCGCCAGTTGGCGATGTTCTTCTCGCCGCCCGGCTTCATGGTCCACAGGGAACTGGGCTTGTTGATCATGTTGCGGTGCCACTGCGCGTGAATGTGGTGCACGTTGCCCAGAATGCCCTTATCCACCATCTGCTTCACGGTCTGGTAGAAGTAGCTGTAGCGGCGCTGCAATCCGGTCTGCAGGATCTGCTTGGGATGCTCGGCGTAGAGGGCGCGCAGGGCGTGAACTTCCTCCGGTTTGAAGACCAGGCACTTTTCGCAGAACACGTGCTTGCCCGCCATCAGCGCATCGCGCGTGATGGGGTAGTGAACGAACAGCGGCACGGTGACGAATACGGCTTCCACGTCCTTGGCGGCGAGCAACTCGCGATAGTCCTTGAACTCTTTCGGATTGTTGCCGATGGTGTCGAAACCGTGCTTCAGGTTCTCGGGATTGATATCGCAAATGGCGACGCAACGCCCGTTGTCGATGCTTTTGAGATGTTTCAGGAGATAGCTGCCGCGGCTGCCGGTGCCGATGATGCCATACTGCACCTGGTCGTTCGCTGCGCGAACTTTTTGGACGGCGGGAGCGCCGTGTACGGCGGGGATGGCGGCAGCCACGGCGGTCACCGCTCCGGCTGCCTTCACGAAATCGCGGCGGGAAACATCTTGGTCCTGGGCCATAGTGTGCACCTCTTCTGTTGTTTTCCCCGATTGTAGCATGTAGGTTTTGGTAACAGAACTGCGAGTTGCGCAATGGATCGCGGCCCGGCAGTTCTTTGCGGTGGGGAGTGATTTGTTCCGGTTTTGAGAAGGACAGGCCGGGAGGCCGGCCGGGAGGCCTGTCCTACGTGTGAAATTTCTCCAGGGTCCGCGGATTGTACGCCCAGTGGAACTCCAGTTCGTAGCCCATGGATTTGGCGAGGCCTTCGAGATCGGGGAACAGGGTGGCGTAGGTGATGTTCATGCGGTAGAGTTCGCGCATGCCCACCTCGCGGACGGCGTTGGGGAGGATGAATTTGGCGAGGATATTTTCCTGGTCGCGATGGCTCAGCATCTCTTCGATGGGGACATCGAGCACGCCGGGGACGGCGAAGGTGCCGGATTGCGCGATCAGGCGGCGGTTCATGGTGTGCGGCTCGCCCATCCAGATGAAGCGCCGCTTGCCCTTCAGGTAGTAGCGGCTGAAGTTGCCCTTGAGGCGCGGGTCCATGGGGAGGGGCTTGTCGGCGCGGCTGCTGTCGATGCCGGCGGGATTCATGGCCCAGACGACGCCATCGTTGAGGGTGCGCTCGAGGGCGAAGAAGGCGGCGACGTAGGGCGACCAGGTAAAATCGATGAGGCGAGTGGGAGCGCCGTGGTGCTGCATGAGGGCCAGCCACTGAAAGTCGTCATCAGGCTCGGGAGGCTGGGCGAGGAACTGGTGCGCTTTGCGTTTGAAGACGCGGAGAATGCGGCTTTCCTGGTCCACCCAGGCCCTGGGGTCGACGCCGAAATTCTTCAGGTAGCGGGAGAGCGAGCTGTAGAGCGGCCAGCGCTCGTCGCGTTCCCCGCGGAAGGCCCAGTTGGAATACGGCGGCTGGACCACCAGCTTGAGGAACGCCTCCCAGGATGTCAGCCGGAAGACGCGATAGGACCCGTGTTTCGCTTTACGCGTGGGCATCTACTAGACATCGTAGCGGTATAACGCCTGCTCGATGGAGATTCCCCGGACGTCGATGCGTTTGAGGTCGGCGGCGCCGGTGCCGTGGGCCTCGGCCAGCAGCAGCGTATTGTCGGCGTTGCGGAAGGGCGGCGTGCCGCGGGTGGCGCGGGGGTTGTAGCCCATGACGGCAGCGGAGACGGCGTCGGTGCAGACGGGGTTCAGTCCGGCGATGAGCACTCCCGGTTTGACGGCGCGGATGCCGCGGATCCACGGCCCTTCGCCGCCGGCGGTGGATTCCACGCCGTCGACGATGGCCAGGTGGATGGGGCGCACCACGGAAAGATCGGCCACCACGCGCGATACGCGATAGCCGGCATTCTTGAGCCCCTCGTTGGGATGCAGTTCCGGCGGCGCGATTTTCGCCGGCTGCCGTTTGGCGAAATGGACCACGTCGCTTCGCCCCTTGGTGGGCTTCTCGTTGGGTTCGTCAATGCCGGCATCGTCGCCATAGATGGAGGCGGGGACGCAGCCGAAGCAGTTCTTGAGGGAGAGCGTGACGCCGCAATCGGCGTGGTTCTTGAGCTTGGCGAGGCTGACGAACACGTCGGTATCACGATACGCCTGGTTCATCACGTACTCGGGGTACATGTAGGCGGTGCCGGGAAATTTGAAGCGCGCGTACGTCTTGCTCTTGCCGAGCCCGTTGGTGTTTTCGAACTCCACGCCGCTGGCGGCGGATTGGATGGCGCGGATATTCCAGCCGGAATTGAGGATCACGTCCTCCAGCGGTCCGGCCGTGGCCCAGGCGCTTTCCACGAAGCGGATGCGTTTGGCGCCAGCGCGGCCCAGGAGGTAGGCGGTGGCGCCCACCACCTTGGGATGCGTGTAGTGCGTCAGCCCGAGCGCCAAGCCGCGAAAGCGCTGCTCGGGCGGACCGGTCATGTTCACCTTGACGGTGACGGTTTTATTGCGCACCAGTTTATCGAGGCCGCCCAGTTGGTCGAACAGGGCGCCCAACTTTCCCGTCACGTCCTCATCGTAGGAGGCGCATCTGGCGATCGACACAGGTGAAACGGGTGCCGCGGGCGCTTCCGGCGCGCCGTGCAGCAGGTTCAGCGAGGGCGCCGCCGAAATCATGGCGACCCATTCTCTACGCGTCATTCTCATGCTATGGCTCCAGTTTGACAGTGGCGCAGATGGCGACGCGATCCACGTCGACACCCCATCCTTCTTCGGTTTTGTAGACTTCCAGCGCTTTGTCGGCCCCACCGGGCGTGATCAGGGTGGCGTGTTTGAACTCGCCCAGGTAGTGCATGGCGACGTTCTCCACCGGATAGTCGGAATAGTTCACCAGGTGCACGATGGCCGTTTTGCCGCCGGGCGCGGCCAGGAAATTGGAGAGCATCGACGAGACGTTGAACAGGCGGACGCCCATGTTGCGGCGGCCGATCATGTTGTTGACGTCGTGCCAGATGTCGTTGATCCGTTCCAGGTCGGCCTTCTCCAGGGTGATGCCGCCGGCGGGCGCGACGGGGTCCTTCCAACCCGGAGGTCCGGTGAGCAGGGTGCCGCCGCCGCGGGTGAAGGCGCGGAGGATCTCCTTCTGCTCCGGGGTGAGCGCGCTGCCATCCACGTTGACCGCCATGGTGGCGCCGGCCAGCGCTTCGGCGGAAAGCTGCTGGCGCGGGATGGGGCGCACTGGAGTGTGTTTGGTGGCGATCATGTCGAGGATGCCGCCGGAAAGGAGTCCGCCCTGGCCCGGGTCCTGCACCACGGCGAGTTCGCCGCCCTCGGGCATGGCGCGCCATTCGGGGTGCTGCTCGAAGTAGGCAAGCATGCCGGCGATGCGCCGCCAGGTTCCCATGGCGGCTTCGTCGCGTGCGGCCAGGCGGCCGGCCAGATCGGCGTCGAAGGCTACTACCCAGTGCGCGCCGGAGATGCCGGCATCGGCGATGACTTGCAGATAGCGGGTGGCGGCCACGACGGTCCTGGGCGGCGGCTGGTTGGCGATCCACACGGTGGCGCGGCCCCAGGCGCGCACGGCACGCAGGAAGCCGGTATTGGTGTCGATCCACACGGAAGCGGTGGGGCCGGCTTTCCGGGCGCCGTCCTCATCGGCCACGATCCCGGGCCAGACGCCCTGGTAGGTGCCGAGCACCGGGGCGTTGGAGCCCAGCGGCAGGCGGCTGCGCGAGGTGAGCTCGATCACCACGATGTCCTTGTGGTTGGCGGCGATGCCGGCGGCGGCGCCCTCGGGAAACTCGCCTTCGAGCACGATGCCATCGACCTTAGCGGCCAGGGCGCGATCCACCTCGCTCGGTTCGCCGCCGGGAGTGACCACAGCCAGCGCCACCACGCCGCGCGCCTGTGCGGCGGCAACCATCTCGGGCGCGGGGGAACGGAGCAGGAGGCAGTTGACGGGCGTGCCGGCGAGCAGTTCGAGCGAGCGCGCGTCGGCCCATGGCCATCGCACCGGGACCCAGGCGGAGGGGGGTGGCACAGCGGCGCAGAGGAAGGGCACGAAGCCCAGGGCGGCTACCCAGCGGCTGGCTCGCATCGACATGATTTTAGGGTACGACATTGGCAGCGGATTGGACAATCCGTGCCGCAAGAGGATCCGGTTGTGGGGCGATAGGGCTGGTAGCAACAGGAATCATCCGCCGTGGCAAGGAAACGCGTTCAGGCGGTGAGCCACGGAGATTCCCGCTCGCCTGGCGCGGTGACCGGCGTGTGCCGGGAGGAATGTCGATACCTCATGGCCACTGGATCAACTGGCCGGCAACGGGCTTGATTCGGCATTCCCTCCACAGTGCGAGGAATTGTTCTCGATATTGGGGCCAAGGTCTCTGTGGCACGTTGACCACCACGACCGCGAATTGTGGGAATAGCTTCAGGGCTCGGGAAGCGGATTGTTGTGGGCATTGCTCGCGGCCGCACCGGCGGTGGCGCAAGCGCCGGCCGAAGGGAGGATCACCAAATTGGTCACACTGAAGAACATCGAGCCAAGGGCCATCGAAAGCATGCTCCAACTATTCGGTGTGACCACCAATTCAAACAATCAAATGAAGATCATGGCGATCATCGGCACCCCCGAGAAAGTCGCCGCGGCGGAGGCGGTTATCAAGCAACTCGATGTGGCGCCGAAGACGATCGATCTGACCGTGTATTTCGTGGTGGGCGGCGACGGTCCGGCATTGGCGGGCGGCGCGGTCCCACAGGACTTGCGCGACGTGATCACGCAACTCAAGGGCGCGTTCACGTTCAAGGAATACAAAATGCTCGACGTGCTCACATTGCGCACGAGGGCCGGGTCGGGCGCGGATACCTCAGGGATTCTGAACGGAAGCACGCCTCCGCGGATGTCGCGGTTCTCCATCCGCAATGCCACGGTGAGCGAGGACGGCTCGACGATTCGCATCGACCAAATGCACGCCGGGCTGAGGATTCCCTTCACGCGCCGGGACGGCGCCGCGGCCGACGCCAAAGGCGGCGCGCAGAAATCCTTCGAGTACATCGATTCCGGGATCACTCAGGATGTAGATGTGAAGGAAGGCCAGAAGGTGGTGGTGGGCCGCTCCAGCCTGGAAGGTCCGCAACAGGCCCTATTCCTGATTCTGACCGCGCACGTGATTCAATGAGGGTCGCTATTGCAGCGCCCAGTATCCCTCGCGCGTCTTTACCTGAAGCTCCGGCCGGCCCTTCACCGCGACGCGAATGGCATGAAACTTTCCGGGCTCTCCGCCCTTCGCCTCGAAGCTGAGAATGTACTGGCGATGCACCTCTTCGCCCACCAGTTGAATGGCCTGTTCCAAGGCGTGCTTCTTCAAAAAGCCCAGGGAGCGGCCGCCGGTGGTGTTGGCGAACAGTTGGGAAAGATCCGGCTTAATCAAGCGCATCAACTCGGCCAGCCCATAGATCAAACCACCCGGTCCCAAGTCGGGCGGCACCGGGGTGGTGTCGGGGCGCGCGCAGAGATCGCACTGCTTGATCTTGATCCGCTCCGCTTCGGGTTTGAGATCCTCGGCGGTCTTGGGCTTCACGGTGTAGGGCTCGAGGAATGGCGAATAGGTCAGCCAGTAGACCGTGGCATTGAGCCGTTGCACCTGCTCCATTACATCCGGCAGCGTGGCGATGCTGGAACGGTCGCGCCGCTCGGCAATCATGAGAATGATACGCCGCCGTCCCGCTGGCCGGTCTGCCAGCATGGCGAGCGCTTCGCGCATGGCGTCCAGCATGCGCGCGCGGCCGCCTTCCTTGCGCAGCATGCGGAGCGCGAGCATCACGGATTCCGGGTTGCCGGTGAAGTCCTGGTGGACCCGCACCTGGTCGCTGAACGAGATCACCGCGGTTTCTCCGGCATCCGCCGCCAGCAACTGGGTAAAGAGAATGCCGCTGCCGCCCAGTTTGTCGATCACGGCGCCGGAATTCGCGCTGGTTTGCACCACCACCACCAGGGAGATCGGATACAGCATCCAATCCATCTGTATCGCCTGCGGCACATTGTTGTCGTAGAGGGTCAGATCTTCCGGTGTCAGCCCGTCCACGTATCGTCCTTTGGAATCGGTGACCGTGGTGGGTGCGATGACCAGCGAAACCGTGCTTCGGAACTGCGCCCGGCCGGCGCACGAAAGCACGAGGAGAGCGGCGGCAAGACGCATGGAGAAAAGCGTAGCAGCTTAGGGGCCAACAAGCGCGGTCATGCGCCCGGAATCCGCTTCACCGCAAGCGTTGCAGGAAGTAGTTGGAGCGTTTCTCGTGGGCGATGGTGGTGGGGTCGCCGTGGCCGGGGAAGACTTCGGTCTCGCCAGGGAGCGGCAGCAGTTGGCTGTGGATGGATTCGAGGATCTGCCGGCCGTCGCCACCGGGCAAATCGGTGCGGCCGATGCTGTCGCGAAAAAGGGTATCGCCGGCGATGAGCTTGCGCTCCACCGGCAGCCAGAGGCAGATGCTACCCTGCGTGTGGCCCGGGGTGTGGAGCACGTGGACTTCGGTGGCGCCGATGACGAGTTTATCGCCATCCTTCACCGGGACGTCGATTTCGACGGCTTCGGGCGTGGGCATGCCGAGCCAACCGGCCTGCACGTCGAGCATGTCCTGGAGTTCGCTATCGGCGAGATTCATATAGACGGGTGCGCCGGTGGCCAGTTTGAGCTTCTGGGCGCCGCCGATGTGATCGATGTGGGCGTGCGTGATCACGATGGCGGTGACGGTGAGACTGTGCCGGGCCAGCGTTTTCAGAATCTCGTCGATTTCGTCGCCGGGGTCGATCACCATGGCCTGGCGCGTGGTTTCGTCGCCCAAAATCGAGCAGTTGCACTGCAACATGCCGACGGGAAGCGTCTCGTGGATCATAAGGCGAGTATACTCACCAATATGGGTGAGATTCTAACAGCCATCATGCGATGGGTGCACATCTCGTCGGTGGCGACGCTGATCGGTGGGATTGTGTACGCGCGATTTGTGATGATTCCGGCGGCGCGGTCCCTCCCCGCCGACGCGCAGACTGCTCTGGACGAGAGCGCGGCGAAACATTTCCGCCCGGCGGTGTACATCGCGATGGCGGCCCTGGTGTTTTCGGGAATCTTCAATTACCTGTCCAAGCCGGGGCACTCCGTCCGGTATCACGCGCTGTTCGGCGTGAAGATGCTGCTGGCGCTGCACGTGTTCAGCGTGGCCATTCTGGTGACGGCTCCGCGGAATCCGCGGCGGGCGCGGCAGTTATTCGGGGCGGCGATTTCGGGCTTCGCCATCCTGCTGATTGCGGCGTACCTGAAGGGGATCGCCTAAACTAAGAGGATGAGCCTGGGCTACCAAGCGCTGCGATCCGGGGCGGCGTGGCTGGACCTTTCCGCGCGCGGCCGGATTGTGATGCGCGGGCGCGACCGCGCGCGCCTGTTGCACGCTATCACCACGAACGAAGTCAAGAAGATGACGGCGGGAACGGGGTGCTACGCCTTCCTGCTGAATCCGCAGGGGCGGATTCAAGCGGACCTCTGTTTGTTCTGCCTCGAAGACCACTTCCTGATCGACACCGAGGCGGAGTTGCGCGAGAAGGTGCAGTTGCTCATCAAACGCTACATCATCGCCGACCAGGTGGAATTAGAAGATGTGACGGCGCGCACGGCGGCCATCGGGCTGGAAGGTCCGGGCGCGGCGGCCGTTCTGGCGGCCTTGGGCGCGGCAAGTGCCGAAGCAGCCTACGCACACGCGGCGTGGGGCGATGCCATGGTAGCGGCGGTGACGGTGACGGGCCAGCCCGGAGCGCGCATCTTCTGTCCGGCGGAACAGGCGGCCGGCGTGGTGCATCGGCTGGAGGCGGCGGGCGCGGTAGAGGCGAGCGCGGAGGATGCGCGCCTGGTGCGCATCGAAAACGGCAAGCCGCGCTACGGGGAAGACATCCGCGAAACTTCCCTGCCCCAGGAGACGCAGCAGATGCACGCGGTCAGTTTCAACAAGGGCTGCTATTTGGGACAGGAGATCGTGGAGCGGATCCGCGCGCAGGGGCGGGTAAACAGGAAGTTGATGCGCGTAGTGCTGGAGGGGGGCGAGGTGCCGGTCGCGGGCACGAAAACTACGGTAGACGGGGCGGAGGCGGAGGTAACTTCCGCCGTGGTCTCGCCGGCATCCGGGGAAGTGGTGGCGCTGGCCTACGTGCGCCAGCGCTAAAACCGGCTAAAACCGGGGACAGACGGAACGTTCCCCCGTTTGTCTCGACAGCCATGCTCCTGCCTGGGCTTATCACAGGCAGGCGCTCTGTATCGGTGCGCCAGAAAACCGGAGAACGTTCCGTCTGTCCCCGGTTTTGCCCGGTTTTGCCCGCATGCTCCTGCCTGGGCCGATCACGTGCATACGCACTGTATCGGCGCGCCGGAAAACCGGAAAACGTCCCGTCTGTCCCCGGTTTTAGATCCGGTTTTAGATCCGCACTTATGGCTGAAAAGAATTGAAACAGAATCAAATTTTGAACTTGACATTTCTTTCTGGGGGGGGGTAGTATTTCAACCGGAGTTATCGATCTGAACATCTTGTTTATGTGAAATACTCGCCGCGTTCGGCGGCGAAAGGGGAGCGTGGGCGAGGTGCAGTCGAAGCTCCCCGCCAAGATCGAGGAGATCACGCTCCACATGATCCGGCAGGAAAAGGAAAACCAGGAACTCCGGCAGCGCATCGCGCGGCTGGAGGAGGCCGCGGGAGGCGGGAAGTGAGCCGAATCGGCTATACTGCGTGGCGTGGAGGTTGGCGTATGAGCCTAAGGCAGTGTTCGGCTGTCTGCTTGGTTCTGATGGCGCTCGCGGTCCAGGCGAGGGCTCAGTTTCCGCAGAACCCACCAACCCTCGTGATCGAGCGATTTATTGCCGACACGCGGCCGGTGGGCGGTTGGACCGCATCCTCCGGCGTGAACGCCGAGTACGTAAGTTGGACGATACCGCCGGGCGTGCAGTATACCGGTGTCATCGTCAACGCCCACCTCTCGGGCGTGGGCGGGACCGGCACCGGCACGGCCTACCTTTACAGTGCGCCCGGGACATCGGGCACGCTCACCTCAGGCACGTCGCTGGTGGCTTTCACTGGGGTCTCGGTGACGGGCAACGTTCCCGACTTCGCGCCCACCAATCTTTTCCAGAACTTGACTTTTCCCTCCAGCTCGGGTCCGGTCACCTATTACCTTCTCCTGGTGCCATCCAATGCCTATCTCGCCTGGGACACGAGCAATTCTACGACCACGTACACCGCTATCGGGGCTACGTTGAATCCAGACCAGGGCGCCACCGGCGCAGTAGCTTCGCCGCCGTCAGCCTCCACGTGGTCTGCGTTGTCGCCGAACGGAATGCTGTTCGAGGTCTTCGCCACCATGCCGCCCCCCACGATAGGGACGACGGCGGCGGCCCCAAGCCTTTCACCGCCGGCGTTATTCCTCGCCGCGCTGCTTCTTGGCTCACTGGGCTGCCTGCTCTTGAGGCGGCGCGCCGGGATGTTGCTTGCCTTCCTGCTGCTGTGCCAGGCCGGATTCGGCCAGACGGCGGCCCAGCCCGCGTTCGCGGCTTCGCGCGCGCTGGTGAAATTCCGCAGCGCCGTCGGCTCTGCTGCGTCCCTGCCAGCCGATGTGGTGGCGGCGTATGATCTTTCCGTCGCGAGACCCGCCGGGGGAGCGGGGGCTTACCTGCTGCAATCCCGGTCGCAGAGCACGGCCGCCCTGATCAGCGCTTTGCAGGCCCGCGCCGATGTCGTGGCGGTTTCACCCGATTACGTCATCGGGCCTGCGAGCACACCGAACGACCCACTTTACCAATATCAATGGGGGCTGCCGAAGATCGGGGCGGAGTCGGCCTGGAACTCCAGCACGGGGTCGACCGGTTCGGTGGTCGCGGTGCTCGACACGGGCGTGGATTACACCCACCCGGACCTGAACGCGAACATGTGGTCCGCGCCAAACAACTTCACGGTGACGATCGCCGGCCAGCAGAGGACCTGCCCGCAGGGAAGCCACGGCTTCACGAGCATCACAGACAACAACGGCAACGCGACAATGAACTTCGATCCCCAGGAGGCGCCCGGCAGCGTTGCCTATGGACACGGCACTGCGGTCTCGGGTGTGGTCGGGGCGGTGGGCAACAACAGTACAGGCGTCGCGGGCGTGAACTGGACCGCTCGTATCATGGGGCTGCGCATGGCGGGGAATCCGAATGCGCCGGGCTGCACTGCCGGGTTTTGCGGATACCTCTCCGACGCGCTCAACGTGATCGATTTCGCGATCCAGGCCAAGCAACAACTTGGCGCGCAGGCCAACGTTCGTATCTTATCGGCGAGCTGGGGCTGGAACGTAAACCTCTACGGTTGCACCTTCGAGGACTGCCAGCACGCGCAGCAGATCCTATCTGACGAAATCGACAGGGCCAATGCCAACGACATGCTATTCGTCGCGGCGGCGGGCAATGGCACGGATGGCAATTGGGTCCCAATCGATAACGACACGAACCAGTATCCGATGTATCCAGCGACGCTTGGCAATGCGAATATCATCTCTGTCGCCGCGTCCAATTCGAGCGATGCTCTGGCGAATTATTCCAACTATGGCGCCCTCACGGTCCACCTCTCAGCGCCGAGTGGGGATTTCATCGGGGGCAGTTGCATCAACGGGACTTTCTCGACGACACCGAATTCGGGTTACGGCTATTGGTGCGGAACATCGCTGGCCACGCCGTTCGTGTCGGGCGCGGCCGCACTCGTGCTTGCCGCATGCGCCAACAGCGGCATCAGCCCCACCACGGACGGACTGAAGGGCGCTATCTTGAGCTCGGTGGACATAAACCCGGCCGGCTGCCAACCCAGCGACCCCCTGTGCCTTTACGGCCACACCGCCACAGGCGGGCGGCTCAATGTGTATAATGCGATTTACAACGCCTGCCAGACTGCGGGGAATCTGACGGTGTCACAGTCGATCTCGCAGCAGTACGGCAACCCCGTTTACTGGGCCCGCGGCAACATTACGATGGGCGCGGGGAACAACCAGCAAATTGCCACCAGCGGCGCGGCCGGCTTGGTATTCCAGGCTACCCAGATCACCCTGCTGCCGAATCTCGCCATCATTCCAAGCGGCACGGGGAGCATCAAGTTGAGCGCCGCGCCGCAAGTCCACTGATTCCCGCCATACCGAAAGGGGGCGAAATGGCCCAACGCTCCCGAATATGGCGTCTGCCGGCGACAGGCTGGGGTCTGCGTGCCGGAGTCCGGCCCCTGCTCGCGGTGTTGTTCACGTTGTCCGCAGTTGCGCCGGGGTATTCGCAGGTCCCCGGGCCGCCCCCATCGGGGACTGGGGGCCCCGTCTTCACCGCCTGCAACGGTGACGTTCTAACCTGCCTCACCAGCTCATCGGGCCCTCTATTCGAGCCGTCCTCTGCGGTCCTTACGATCGGGTTCACGGCGGCCACCCCTCTATGCTCGAGCGTACAGGTCGCTGTCAGCGTAGATGGAACGCTGGTGGGCACCTCGGGGGTTTTGGCCCCCGGCGAGAGCATGATCCCGCTTACGGCGTTGGTGACAGCCGGTACACATTTTGTTTATTTCAGTCCCACGTTTCAAGCGGCGGGGTGCCCTTCCGTGGTCAACTTTGCCTACGGCAGCTACAGCATCTCTTCTCAATTCGTCGCGGCTCCGGTTCCGGCCCTGTCCACCTGGAGCCTTCTTCGGCTCGCCGTCCTGCTGGCTGTGTCCCCGGCCCTGATCATGACGAAGGCGCTCAGACCTGGGACTTGGCTTGAAACTTGGACATCGATACGCCGAACGCCGCCGCAAGACGCGAGGTGAATGGAGCGATGCAGACGGGATGCCGCGGTGTTCTCTCGTGTGCTCCCCGCTCTTGCGGCTAAAGGGGGCCGCAGCGGGTGGCGCGGCGGGAGGCGGCAAGTGGGCCGAACCGGCTACAATGCGTGGCGTGGAGGTTGGCGCATGAACGTTCGGTGCGTCTCTGCTATCTGCATCGCGACAATAGCGTTTGCGGTTTCGGCCAAGGCCCAGTTCGTACCGATTGTGGTTCTCGTCGAACGGATTCCCGCCGGCAGCCGGCCGGCGGGCGGTTGGACGACCTCCTCCAGCGTAAACGCCGAGTACGTAAGCTGGACGATACCGGCGGGCGTGCGGTATGACGGTGTCATCATTAACGCCCACCTTTCCGGCGTGGGCGGGACCGGCA
>Ga0182030_10009914_pt1 | contig 19433 bp, 17 predicted proteins | sample 812S3MmetaG_FD_121299 | JGI IMG/M metagenome (GOLD analysis project Ga0182030, IMG submission 121299) | Permafrost microbial communities from Stordalen Mire, Sweden - 812S3M metaG (Illumina Assembly) | ecosystem: Environmental > Terrestrial > Soil > Wetlands > Permafrost | place: Sweden... | reverse complement strand
TTATCAGGCGCTGCATCGCATAAGGCGAGGAAGGGTCCATGCGTATCTGTCCGTCCCAGTCGAGGGTCATGAAGGCGAATCGCGCATCCACGATTTCGCTGACCACCGTGAGATCGAGTTTGTAGTGTTCGGCGATCGCCGCCCAATAGTGAACGCCGGCGCCCCCCAAGGGGTCGACACCGATTCGGACGCTGGCATCGCGAATCGCCTCCATATCGATGACGGACCCGAGATCGGCGACGTAAGCATGCAGATAGTCGTGTCGATGTGTCGTCGCGGCATGGAGGGCATCGGCGTATGAGAGCCGCCTGACCCCGCGCAGCTCGGCCTCGAGATACCGGTTGGCCGCCGCCTCGATCCAGTCCGTGATCTCCTGGTCCGCCGGTCCGCCGTTCGGCGGGTTGTACTTGTAGCCCCCATCGCGCGGCGGATTGTGCGACGGCGTGATGACGATGCCGTCGGCCGATCCGGCACTACGTCCGCGGTTGTACGTCAAGATCGCATGCGAGATCGCCGGGGTCGGTGTGTACTCGTCGTTCGTCGCCAGCATGACGTTCACACCATTGGCCGCCAGCACCTCGAGGCCACTCGCAGAGGCGGGTTGTGACAACGCATGAGTGTCGATGCCGAGGAAGAGAGGCCCGCTGATATCGTGAGCCCGACGGTAATCGCAGATCGCCTGAGTGATCGCGAGCACGTGCCCCTCATTAAATGAGGCGTCGAAGGAGGAGCCGCGGTGCCCGGACGTCCCGAATACCACCCGCTGCGCGGCGACGGCGGGATCGGGCCTGATTTCAAAATAGGCCGTGTCCAGTTTCGCAACGTCAATCAGCGAAGATAACGGCGCCGGCTTCCCGGCCAGCGGATTGATTAGAGTGGTCATCGGATTGCCTCGGCGATCGGCACGGGATGGGCGATGTGGGCGAAGAGAAATCGCCCCCATGGAGGCTACAGGATCCCCATCGTGCGTCCGTGCGCCAACACACTTAGAATCCCGCTCATGCGACTTGAACGGTGGCCGCTCGAAGGCGTTGCTTCACCGATAGTCGCCACGGTCAACACAGCAGCCATGTCTCGCGGGCGATTTGCTCGTCTTCCTGAGATGGCAATACGCGCACCTGACAGCGGGAACTCGAATCGCTGATCGGATCTCCTGTTACTCGATTGCGGCCAGGGTCGAGTAACAGACCGATTGACGCGAGCCGCCCACAGATCGTGGCGCGTACCTGCGGATCGTTCTCTCCAATGCCGCCGGTGAACACCAGCGACTCCACGCCGCCGAGCACCGCGCTCATCGCCGCGACCTGCTTGCTCGCGGAATAGCAGAACATGTCTATGGCCAATCGTGCATCGGGATCACCCCCTTCCGCTCCTTGCAAGTCCCGCATGTCCGCAGATAGGCCTGATATTCCCAGAAGGCCACTGCGCTGATCCACCAGTTCCTCCAGCCGCGTGACATCTAGCGTCTTCTCCCGCGACAAATACACCAGAACCCCGGGGTCGAGATCACCGCTGCGGGTACCCATGATGATGCCGCCAGTGGGGGTCAATCCCATGCTGGTGTCGATCGATGCGCCATCCTTCACGGCGGTGACGCTCGCGCCATTGCCCAGGTGCGCGATGATCAGTCGACCCGGTATGCTCCCGGTCAATTGACGCACGATGGATTCGCAAGAGAGTCCATGAAAGCCATACCGTTGGACCCCTTCTGCGCGCAGCGCGCGCGGTATCGGCAGAGTCCTGGCGATCAGCGGCATATGTGCATGAAAGCTCGTATCGAAGCACGCTACCTGCTGGACGCCGGGGAAATGCGATTCTGCCAACCGGATGACGGATAGAGCGGCCGGCATGTGAAGCGGCGCAAAGACGGCGGCGGTCTCGAGTTGCCTCAAGACGGACTCATTGATGCGGCAATGTTCCTTGAGCTGCGCCCCGCCATGCACGATGCGATGCCCAATGCTCTCTGGCACTGGCAATTTTCGCTCCATGAGAAGGTTGGCGATGAGCTTGACCGCCTCAAGTTGGCCGGGAATGGGTATTTGCTCTTGCAGCAAAGTTCGCGCTTGCGCGTCCTTGGCATGGAACGCGCTCTTGTTCTTCCCAATCGCCTCCGCCTCGCCCACGATGACCCGAAGTGTGTTAGCCGCGCTCACGCGATAGAGGCCAAACTTGAGCGATGAGGAGCCGCTGTTCAAGGCGAGTACGTGCGACTCGCGTTTCGGCTTCTGGACGGCATCTTCGGTCGGAGTGACCATTGGCGCCCAATATGCGCGCGCCAAATCGGCGCTGTCTGTCCGTTCGCGTACACTCGCTACTCTCGCGCTACGGTACGCCAACGCACGGATCCCCTCGCGGACGTTTGATACCGTGGCCCCATGATTGTGCGGCGGACATCCGCAGTCAAATAGGCAGATGGTGTTCGCGGTGGCCGGCCAGTTCCTTTTGTCGCAGGTCGTGGTGCTTTCGTCAATCGCGAGCAATCCTCTGCCGGTACCGACCAGATTTCTCGCGATGTCGATCAGCGCTTGATCGTTCATCGAAGACTAACTGGCCTTTTTGAAAATCTTGGGTTCAATAGGGACACCCCATTGCCAGTTGCGGATTTCCGGCATGTCTTGACCATGCTTGTTGATGTAATGCTTGTGCTCGATGAGTTTGTCTTGCAGCTTCTGCTTCAGATAAGCCCCCGCCGTGCTCAACCCCGGCAGCCTATCGATGACGTCTATCACCAAGTGGTATCGGTCGAGGTCATTTTGCACCCGCATATCGAACGGTGTGGTGATCGTGCCTTCCTCCTTGTAGCCGCGGACGTGTAAGTTGCGATTCGTTCGCCGGTAGGTCAACCGATGCACGAGCCACGGGTAGCCGTGAAAGCCAAAGATAATGTGCTTATCCTGGGTGAACAAGGAATCGTAGTCGCTTTCACTCAATCCATGCGGATGCTCACTGCAGGACTGCAGTTTCATCAGATCGACGACATTGATCACGCGAATTTTGAGTTGAGGCAGGTGCTCGCGCAGGATGGATACCGCCGCCAAGATCTCGAGCGTCGGCGTATCGCCGCAACAGGCCATGACCACGTCGGGCTCACCGCCTTGGTCATTGCTCGCCCATTGCCAAATGCCGATGCCTTCCGTGCAATGGATGACGGCCGCGTCCATGCTCAGCCATTGCGGAAGCGCGTGTTTGCCAGCCACCACGACGTTCACATAATTTCGGCTCCGCAGGCAATGATCGAAGACCGACAACAGACAGTTCGCATCGGGTGGCAGGTAGACCCGGACGATATCGGCCTTTTTGTTGATGACGTGATCGAGAAAGCCAGGGTCCTGATGCGTGAAGCCGTTGTGATCCTGCTGCCAGACATGGGACGCAAGGAGGTAATTGAGCGACGAGATCTTGCGGCGCCAGGGCAGTTCCAAGCAGACCTTGAGCCACTTCGCGTGCTGGCTGAACATCGAATCGATGATGCGAATGAAGGCCTCGTAGCTGTTGAACAACCCGTGCCTGCCGGTTAATAGGTAGCCCTCGAGCCAGCCCTCACACTGGTGTTCGCTCAGCATCGAATCCAGCACTTGTCCCTGCGGCGCGAGGAATTCGTCATTCTTGACTTCCCGGGCGTCCCACTGGCGATCGGTGACCTCGAAGACGGCGCCCAGTAAGTTCGAAAGAGTCTCATCGGGTCCGAAGATGCGGAAGTTCCGGTCGCTCCGGTTGAGCTTGGTTACGTCTCGCAGAAACCGGCCGAGTACCTCGGTATCGCACGCCTTGGTCGCGCCCGGGGCTGAGACATTGACTGCATGGTCGTGAAAGTCCGGCATTTTAAGATCGTGCAGCAGCAAACCGCCGTTGGCGTGCGGATTGGCGCCCATGCGTCGGTCGCCCTTCGGGGCGAGATCTGCCAACTCGTCAATGAGTCGGCCGCTTGCATCGAACAGTTCCTCTGGCTTGTAGCTTTTCATCCAGGACTCGAGCAGCGGAACGTGATCCAGATGATCCGGATCCACGAGCATCGGTACTTGGTGTGCACGAAAGGTCCCCTCGATCTGCAACCCATCGACAACTTTGGGTCCGGTCCAGCCCTTGGGCGATCGCAGCACAATCATCGGCCAGCGCGGCCGCGCCGGTTCTTCCCGATCCCGCGCCCTATCCTGGATGCGGGTGATTTCCTCGATCGCGGACTCCATTGCGGCGGCCATGAGTTCATGCATGGTTTCCGGGTCATCCCCCTCAACGAACAGCGGCGCCCAGCCGCAGCCGCGCAAGAACTGCTCAAGCTCCTTACCCTCGATGCGTGCGAGGATCGTGGGATTACTGATCTTGTAGCCGTTCAAGTGCAGGATCGGCAGGACGGCTCCATCGGTGACCGGATCCAAGAATTTGTTGGACTGCCAGGAGGTCGCCAGGGGCCCGGTCTCCGCTTCGCCATCGCCGATGACACACGCGACAATCAGTCCGGGATTGTCAAACGCGGCCCCGAATGCATGGCTCAAGGAATACCCCAATTCGCCGCCTTCGTGAATCGAGCCGGGAGTGGTCGGTGCTACATGGCTTGAAATGCCACCTGGAAATGAGAATTGCTTGAACAACTCCTTGAGTCCCGCCTCATCCTGGGTGACGTTCGGATACACATCGCTCCACGTCCCCTCGAGATATACGTTGCCAACGATCGCCGGGCCGCCGTGGCCGGGGCCTGCGACGTAGAACATGTTGAGGTCGTACTTGTTGATGACTCGATTCAAGTGGACATAGATGAAATTCTGTCCCGGGGTCGTGCCCCAGTGACTCACCACCAGCGGTTTGACGTCCGAGATGGTAAGGGGCCTCTTCAACAAGGGATTGTCATACAGATAAATCTGCCCGACAGATACGTAGTTGGCGGCCCGCCAATAGGCATTGATCTTACGCAGCATGTCGGGGGTCAACGTTCGGGTTGTCATAATTAACTCATTCCGGTTTCGAGCGCTTGTACCTTCGCCAACCGACGTCGGTGGCGGGCAGCACCGCTAAAGTGAGCACGTAGAAAGGTTTCGATCAATTCCGCGGCAAGCGCCGACCCGACCACCTTTCCTCCTAAGCAAAACACATTCATGTCGTCATCTTCGACGCCCTGATGCGCGGAGAAGACATCGTGGATCAAACCGGCGCGTACGCCGGGAATCTTGTTCGCAGCGACGGATGCACCGACGCCGCTGCCGCAGAGCGCCACCGCGCGGTCGATGCGCCCTGCTGCAACAGCTCGCGCCAGGGGAATGACGAAGTCGGGATAATCATCATCAAGGGTCAATTCGTATGCGCCGAAGTCTTCAATGTCGTACCCGGCAGCCCGCAGCGATGCCATCAACTCAGTTTTCAACGCAAAGCCGCCGTGGTCTGTGGCGATCCCTACCCGCAGCATTCAGGCCACAGCCTGATGTGGGGCACGATCGCTCGCAAGGGGCACGGTCCGGATGATCGCATTGAAATCCATGGCTTTCAGACTCGCGCCCCCGATAAGAGCGCCGCCGACTTCCGGCGCGGAAAGAAACTCGTATGCATTTGTCGGACTAACCGAGCCGCCATAGAGAATGCGAATGTCTCTGCCTGGAGCGCCGAAGCGCGCAACGAGACACCGCCGGATGTGGACGTGCATATCTACCACCTGTTCGACCGTGGGCGTATCGCCAGTTCCGACGGCCCAGAGTGGTTCGTACCCAATCGCATTGCCGGACATGCCGATACCATCCGGTACGCTTCCGGCGATCTGATCGGCGCATACGGACAGCGCTTGCCCGGCACGCCGCTGTGCTTGCGTTTCACCAACGCAGATAATCGTGAGAAGACCGCCGATCCACGCGGCTTTAGCTTTGGCAGCCACCATGGAGTCGGTTTCGCCGTGATGTTGGCGCCGCTCTGAGTGCCCGACAATGACCCAGGTCGCACCGGCATCTTTGAGCATTTGCGCACTCAAATCTCCCGTGTGCGCGCCAGAGACCACAGCGTCGCAGTTCTGTCCTCCAATGGCGATGCGCCCTCTCGCAGCCAGCGCGGCGCGCGCGATGAGCGTCGCCGGAGGGCAAATCAGCACGTCAGCCGCCGGCGGCATCGCTTGAACGACTGCCGCAATCGCCTCGATCTCGCCCAATTGCAGCGAAGTGCCATGCATCTTCCAGTTTCCAGCGATCAAAAGATTGATTGTCGTTACCCTCACTGGATGAAAGCGAATGGGCTTATTTGCCTGTAACCGCACTCAGGCGGCTTCTCGGACTTTGCCCGAGGCTCGCCGCGTCGTCTGTTCGCTGGCATACGGTCCGTAATCGCAGACCTTGAGCGTGATGCTCGCTGTATTGGAGCGTGCCATGTACAAATGCGTCGCACGTACGCGTTCCGGTGCGTAAGGTTCTTGCGCCGACGCCGCCGGCGCAAGGGGAACGCCCGATGAAACTCGCCCCTAGGGGGCCGAGACAATTATGGCGCTACCGGCGGTCTGCCCGGCTACCGCTGTCTGCGGCTTCAGCGTCCGGTGCAGGTTGCCGGCGAAAGGCGCAGCGATGTTTAACTCGACCCCCCCCGCGGCCCACTTCGGCGAGTGGCGGACGCGCTATGTCGCCAACTTCTGGGGCAACAATCGGTCATATTCTTTTTTGACAACCGCGTAGCACTCGCAACTTCGCCGTTCTAAACCCTTCCGGTCAAGCACAGTGATGTGTCCGCGAAGATATTGAATTAGGCCGGCTTTCTGCAATTTGAGGGCGCCCTCCGTGACACCTTCGCGACGTACACCCAACATATTGGCGATAAGTTCCTGCGTCATCACGAGTTCGTTACCCTGCAATCGATCGAGGCTCAGCAACAACCAGCGACACAACTGCTGGTCCAACGAATGATGGCGATTGCAAACCGCGGTTTGCGACATCTGTGTAATAAGTGCTTGCGTGTAGCGCAGCAGCAAATGTAGTACCGGGCCGCCTTTGTTGAATTCATTCTTCATCAGCTGCGCAGCGAGACGATAGCCCTTCCCGGTACTCTGAACTACGCCGCGGCTTGGAGTCGATTCGCCGCCCATGAAGAGCGATACCCCGACGATACCCTCGTTACCAACTACCGCGATCTCCGCTGAGGCCCCGTTTTCCATGACATACAATAAAGAGATGATTGAGGTGATCGGAAAATAGACGTACTTCAGCGTGACACCGGCCTCGTACATCACCTGCCCCAATGGCATATCGATCAATTCTAGTTTCGGAAACCAACGACCCCGCTGTGCCTGAGGCAGTTGAGCAAGTAAGCGATTTTGCAGCGGGGACGGGCTAGCGTGATCCACTGAATGATCCCTAGTATGGCCGGAATAGGAATGCTTGCTGACGACGGGAAAGCCCTCAATTTCGAGCTGCGCGAGCAAGAATCGCGTGTTCGGTACCGTACACTGGACACGGAGATTGTGCAACTGCAGCACTCGCGCCAACGGCAAACGCGAACGGCAAACGCGAACGGCTGGCGGTCATCTGCATCGTCAGAAACTCGGAGAACGTGATGCGCCGCGTGAGCTCAATGCAGGATGTTCGCGTACGCTCGACATTCTATATGGTAGCAGCTGCACGCAACTGCCTCCAGACCCCGTCGATTCAGCACTGCAAGCGCGCCGCGGTGGTAGGTGATCAATCCTTTGCGTTGCAATTCGCCGGCCGCCTCGGTGATGCCCTCGCGCCGAACACCCAACATATAAGATAAAAATGTGTGCGTGATATGGAAGCGGCTGCTCCGAGCTCGATCCTGAGTCATCAGCAGCCAACGTGCGAGTCGCGGCTCAATTTCATGGAAACGTGTACACCCCGCAGAAGTCGCCATCTGACCCATGAGCACATAGATATACTGATTGACGCGTTGCTGAAGGGGCTCATTCTGCGCAAGCTCCGCGCAAAACGCCTTGGCGCTGAGGCGCCAAGTGAGTCCGGCGCCCTGCACCACCGCGTGCAATGGTGAGAGACGAATGCCCAGTGACAACTGGGATCCCAGCATCCCCTCGAAGCCCGTCATGCCCACTTCTAGAACGGGCTTTCCATCCATGGAAGTGACCAGGGAGATGAACGACTCCGTAGGAAAGTATGCATGTCGACACACGTCCCCCGGCTCGCACAACACTTGTGACAGCGCGAGCTCGACTAATTCACAGCGAGACAGGAGCTGCGCACGAGCTCTGCGCGGCAGCAGATCAATGAGTGAATTTTGAGGCTCGGTCATAGCGGGGACTAAATTTAAGGGAAATACCCCGTACCCGGTGCATCGCCCGATCGGATAAGTGTGCGCGATAAACCTCCCGAGTGCTGTCTGCTACCGTACACAGCTCGTCGAAGGTCACGTAATTCAACGAACGCTCGCCCAAGACTCCGCCCTTTGCGATTAGCTATATCGATATTAAGCGCGCCAACGTACAGAGTAGGGATGCTGTGTCGAATAGGTTAGCCGTCCACGCGCATAACCCGGGATTAACTATGACTCCTCAGGCACGATGGCAACGAGCGATGATGGGCGGCGGACTCGAATTGGATTCACTGTTCAGTTCGGTGCAGCTTGGATTTCCGAGACTGAACATGCGTGCGGATATCAAGCCAACTCGAGCCGAAATTGACCGTGCCGTAGCCAGCATTCGTGACTGGCGGGTCTACTTACCGCCGGCCTGTGTTGCAGCGATGATCAAGGACGGGTGGCAATGGTCAACCTGACCCTGTCGCCAGTCGCGAGGCCAGTGTGAAGGCGCAAGGATCGATGCTTGGACGCTCAAAGCTTTTATTGCCGAAAGTAGAACGAGCTTGTGCGCTCGAGGAGCGCAAGCGGTGTCTCGACTCCGTCAAAAAGCCGCCGAGGACCGATATGTCATTCCCTATCACACTGATTTCGTTGGCTTGCTTTGCGACGAACCATGTCAGTGGATCCCGAAAAAACCCCGCGAAGGAGAAACTCGCGGTTGCTCCGTAATTAAAGTCGGCTGCCGCCGGTCAACTTTCGAGATGTCGCTTTTTTTGGTGACATTAGCAAGTGCCGGCGCGGTCAGGTTATCTTAGAGGTAGGGGAGGCGCCGAACGCGCGCTGCGTGACCGGATCTCACGCTGGCGCGATCTTTTTTTGACATTACGGGGACGGACAGTTTTGATCGGCACCCACACTGCGCAGCTTCGCGATGGCCGCAGCTATCATCCGCTTGACGCCGATAGCGTTCACCGCATGAGCGTTTTCTTGACCAATACTGCGATGTGTCAGATCAGCGAGGACGTGATTTTCGATGAACCGTTTCTACGGTCCGACTCGCCGGCGTTCTCCGCTCAGGCGCTCGCGTGGCGGCTCGAGCAGATTTGGCACGACTCCTTGGGATTTGCTCGATGTCGATGCATCTCGGTACTCTCAACGTTGGCGCGCAGTTGCGAATGAGCGGATCCATTACCCACCGTTCCTCGAAGTTGATACCGCGCAAGCGCGACTACAACGCCCCAGCGGCTTGCGCTATGGCCGTCATGGGCAAGGCATCCGCGCCTGGGCGCACGAAGACGCGGTTGGTGCCGCCCTTGAGCGCTGAAAGTGCAGCCCACTTGAACACCGCCTTTCTCCAGGACATCATCGGCAATCTGCTGCGTGCCGGCCGAGAAGTGCAGATCGCCCCCTATGTGGCCTTCGGGCCGGCCGGCTCCGAGCCGTTCTTTCGAGCCTGCCTGCCCGCGAACCTGCCATTGCTCGAATGCAGCTTGCCCCATTTTGGCGATTGCCTGGATCGTGCGATTACCAGCCTGCTGCGATGCGGGCATGATGCGGCGTGTGTGCTCAACGCCGATAGTCCCACTTTGCCGACGCGGTTGCTCGTACAGGCGGCGCGTGCCATCGCGCAACCGATGGCCGATATCGTCATCGGCCCATCGACCGACGGCGGCTATTATCTATTGGGGGTGAAATGTGCCCATCGACGCCTCTTCGAGGAAGTCGATTGGAGCACGTCGCGCGTGTTTGCCCAGACAACGCAGCGCGCGGCGGAATTGGGCTTAAGCGTGACCGTTCTGGAGCCGTGGTATGACGTTGACGACGCCGCAGGGCTGCACCGTTTGCGCGCCGACTTAGCGGACGATCTGGGCGCGGCGGCGGCCGGCCTTTACCAGGCACCTTACACGCGGGCTGCGCTCGCGCGCATGATCCGGCATCTGGAGAACGCTTCGATCGCATCTTTCGTCGCTCACGGGGATCGATGAAGCGGCCATCTCCACTAGCGAGTCTCGCGATTTGCGGCCTGCTCAGCGTCGGCCTTGGTCTATTGGCTTTAAGGTACCTGCGCGACTGGGAGATCGAGAAATTCGTCGCGGTGTTCATACTGCAGATCGGGGTCTACGGGTACGCCGCGTGGCGTTTGGCCAAGGGATCATGGGTGAGCGCGGGGTTCGAGCACCGCGCCCTGATCGCGATTCTCCTCATTGCCGCGCTGTTGCGCGGCATTGCTTTATTCGCGCCGCAAGCCCTCTCTACGGATGCCTTTCGCTACGTGTGGGATGGGCGGGTACAGGCCGCCGGCATCAATCCCTATCGTTACATTCCCGCCGACCCCGCGCTATCTGCGTTGCGTGACGATGTCATCTACCCGAACATCAACCGGGCCGATTACGCGCATACGATCTATCCGCCCGCGGCGCAAATCTCATTTCTCGCCATCGAGCGCATCAGCGACAGCATCCTGGGCATGAAACTGGCGATGCTCGCGTTTGACGCACTCACGATCGCCTGCCTCATCGCCCTGCTGCGCCGGCGCGGCCTGCCTTCGTCGCGCGTATTGCTTTATGCGTGGCATCCATTGCCTGTCTGGGAGTTTGCCGGCGCCGGCCACGTTGACGCGCTGGCCATCGGATTCTTGTTGTTGGCGTTTCTGGCGGCGTCGCGTCGCGCGCCGCTCTGGACTGGTGTTGCCCTGGCCGCGGCCACCTTGGTCAAGTTCTATCCTGCGGTAGCGGGGCCGGCCCTGTACCGCCGCTGGGATTGGCGCATGCCCATGACTTTCGCGGTGACGCTCGTTCTGCTCTATGCGCCCTATCTTGGCGCGGGGCGTGCGGTGTTCGGATTTCTTTCCGGCTACGCCACCGAGGAAGGATTGCGCAGCGGCGACGGCATTTTTCTCTGGTCGTTGCTGCGTTCTTGTTTTCATCTGCCGGAACACGCCATGCAGTACTTTGCGCCGCTCGCCGCAGTTCTGTTGCTCGCCGTTGCTGCGTGGCTGCAGTTCTCCCATCGTTGGCGCGCGCATGACACCTGGACCGCGGCGTTGGGGCTGGCAAGCCTGTTCACGTTGCTGGTTTCGCCTCACGACCCTTGGTACTTCACCTGGCTCGTGCCATTTTTGTGCTTTCGACTGACGGTGGCACATATCTGGCTGACCGGCGCCTGCACGTTCATGTACGTTTTGCCCCACCCCACCGGCCTGGCGGTTCAGTCGCTGCTCTACGTGCCCTTCATCGTGCTGCTGCTGTTGCAATTCTTTTTTGGCCGTACCCTCACCTCACCGGAGATTCTGCATGCAAACCCGCACAGTCAGTCCAGCGCCTGAATCGGCCCGGCCCGATCCGCGCCGTTATTTCGATGCGGTGGGCGAGGAACGATCCTCGGTCGCAGCGGCGGCGCCCGTGTGTTTGTATTTGGAAACCACCAATCGCTGCAACCTCTTGTGCACGACGTGTCCGCGCACGTACGAGGAGTTGGAGCCGCCGGCAGACATGAGCTGGGAACTGTTCACCCACATTGTCGATCAGTACCCGAGTATTTCGCGGGTGGTTCTGCACGGGATCGGCGAACCAATGATGGTAAAGGACCTGCCGCGCATGGTGCGCTATTTGAAAGATCGCGGCACCTACGTGCTGTTCAATACCAACGGTACGTTGCTGCGGCCGAAGAAGGGACGCGACTTGATCGATGCAGGGCTGGATGAATTGCGCATCTCGCTAGACGCAGCCGAGGCCAAGACGTTTCAGCTGGTGCGCGGCCGAGATTGGTTCAACCGCATCGTGCGCAATGTCCGGGAATTCGTCGAGCTCAAGCAGGCGCTGGGGGCTGACAATCCGCGTCTGTCCCTGTGGCTGACCGGCCTGCGCGAAACGCTCGAGCAACTGCCGGACTTTATTCGGCTGGCGGCAGACATCGGCGTGCCCGAAGTGCATCTGCAGCGACTGGTCCATTTTCCGGAAGGCCAGGGACTTGCCCGCCCCGAATCTTCGCTGTTCGAACGGCTGCAGCGGGACGATGCCGTCTTTCTCGAGGAGGCGCACCGCGTGGCCGCTGAACTTGGGGTCTCCTTCGACGCCTCGGGTGCCGCGGAGCCAGAGGCCAGTTTGAAGCGCGATGGAACGGCACAGCCGTGGTCGATCTGTCGCCGCCCATGGACACTGATGTATTTCACTGCGCACGGCCGGGCGATACCTTGCTGTATTGCACCCTTTTCGATGCGGGGCTACCAGAGTTTCACGCTCGGCGACGCCACCCAGGAGTCACTGCGCGACATCTGGAACGGTGCGGGCTATCAATCGTTCCGCCAAGCGCTGTTGAGCGATGCGCCGCCCTCGGCTTGCGCCGGCTGCGGCTTGCGATGGAGCCTATAAACGTAATGGAGGATTTCAGCGACGTCGAGAATGAGTCTCTGCCAGCTCGAAGGGACGAGGACGAAAGCGTCCTGGATTCTGCGCGGTATTCGCCCTTGGGCGAGCAGGCGTGGACGGATCCCGCAGCGAGCATTGGTGCCGAACTGCGCGCGGATGCGGCCCGGCGCCTAGGCATCGCCATCCTGCGTCTGGAACGATTTTTGCGCCGCGAAGAATGCACGCGTCTCGACTGGGATCCCACGCGACGCCTGGGCAAGACGTTCATCGGCGAGGGACGTCGTCTGTTGCGCGGCGCCTTGAGCGAGTCGGCGGCGCCACCCTGCGAACCGACGCTCCGCTCTACGTATCGCTTGATCGGGATACTGGGCAATCTCACCACCTGGAGTGCCCCGGCGACGCAGGAGAGCCACGCGATCGCTTCATTTCCGGTCGCCGCGGCGCGCGACGCGGTCGCTTACTCACGCTTCGGCGGTGCCGAGATTGCCGCGCAGGAATTGGCGTACACCTCTATGTTGGGATTCGATCCGCTGCGCGTCAGACTCCTGCTGACCTCCTCTGGGATGACGGCCTACGCCCTGATCGAGGCGTACCTGCTGCGCGAAGTTCTGCAGCGACAGGACCGCATTCTGCTGCATCCCAGTGTGTATTTCGAAACGCGGCAGCAGATCGTGAATCTGCCGCAATTTTGTTCATGCACAGCCGCCGGCGGCAGCCGTACCGACATGCTGGCCGCGATCGCCTCATGCAGGCCGCGCGTGGTGTTCGTCGATCCCTTGAGCAATGCCGCCGATTTTCGCGCTATCGACATGATGCGGCTCTTGGATGAGGCCGATCAGATCTGCGAACAAGACACCTGGTTCGTGGTGGACAGCACACTGCTGTCCGGCGCTTTTGATCCCTTCGCTGGGCCGCGGCGCCAGCGTGTGCGCGTGCTGTATTACGAGAGCGGCTGCAAGTATCTGCAGTTTGGCATGGATTTAGGGCCCGCCGGTTTGGTGGTGGTGGAGGCTGCGCTGTCTGAACGTTTCGAGCAATTGCGGCGCGGCATCGGCGCCATCGGCTCTGACGCCTTGGTGCTGCCGCGCGCCTCGCGGCAGGCTTACCTGAACTACCTGCGAGCGCAGACCGCCTGCGCGCAGGCCGTTGCGAGGGCTGCGACCGTAGAGTATTCGTCATCGGCACGCTGCATCATTGAACCAGTGCATCCCTTGCAGGTTTCCCACCCGGATCATGCAGAAGCGCGCAAGTACCTACACTTGGGCGGCGTTTTGGTGTTTCGATTTGCGCGTCCGCCCTTGAACCGGCGTCGGCCGCTCGAAGACTTCATCGATTTGCTCATCGATCGCGCGCGTTCGGCCAAGCTCCCACTGACTGCGGGCGTGAGCTTTGGTTTTTGCGTGCCGCGTATCGGCGCGGCTTGGTCGAGCTATGAGGTGGATGAGGCGTTTCTGCGGCTGTCCGCCGGCATCGACCTCGCGCTCGCTGCCGCACTCGGACGGCTGGTGGTTGAGTGCGCCCACAAGTTCGTAGCCAAGGCCGTGCATTGAACATGGCTAATACACGGCCGCCGGTGGTTTTGATCGTACCCACTCGCAATGAGGCCGGCGCCATCGGCGAAGCACTAAGGCTCGTGCCGCGCCATATCGTTGATCTCGTGATCGTGGCGGACGGCGGTAGCGAAGATGCAACTTCGGTGGAGGCGAGAGCCGCGGGCGCGCAGGTGATTGAGACCGGCCGCGGCTACGGTCGAGCCTGTTGGCGGGGCGCGCTGGAAGCCGATGCAGATGCCATCCTCGTCTTCATGGATGGGGACGGCAGCGATCGGGCGGACCTCATTGAGAATCTTGTCGCTCCCATCATCACCGGGCAGCAGGATTTCGTGATCGCCTCGCGCATTCGCGGGCAACGCGCCCCTGGCAGCATGGGGCCGCATCAGGTATTCATCGGTTTGCTCATCGGCCGCTTGATCAAGTTCAGATACGGCATCAAGTACACCGACATGTGCGCCTTTCGGGCCATTCGACGCCGCGACTTGCTGGCACTCGCCCTCAAGGAAATGACCTACGGTTGGAATTTGGAGATGCAAATGCGCGCCGCCCAGACCGGCCTGCGGATCCTGGAGATCCCGGTGCCGTATAATCGTCGCGTGGCCGGAAATTCGAAGGTATCCGGCCATTGGTGGGGTACGATGCGCGCGAGCACTCGGCTGTTGCTCACGTTCGTAAGGATCGCCATGCAGCGTGCTTCTTCGCCCCCAAAAGTCCTGCTTGCTGCGATCTTCGTGCTCGCAAGCTTGCAGAACATGAGCGCCCGGTCGCAACAACCTGCGCCGCCGGGCGTCGATCTTGCCACCTTTGCGGCAAAGCGCTTCCCGCAGCCCGTGCGCGTTGGCGATCTCATTCATCGCACGGTTCTGCAGCCGACCGAAAGCAGGTCCGTTCTTGGGTCTGTCGTTCGTGTCATCCGGCTCGATGACGGCAGCCAAGCCATCGTTATCAAGTATGGCGGCGCTTGGGGGTTTGGCGGCCGCAACATAGCCGTTCCCCTCGATGCCATGGTGTTGCTCGGCGAGGAGATGGAAGTGCTCGACTTGACGCCCGAGCAGCTGCGCATGTTTCCGACTTACAGTGGCGCTGGGCGCGTGCTCGACGCCGATGAAATCATTCACGTGGGTTTAGCCCATCCCTCACATTGACTGCGCCGATAGCGTCGGCACGGAGGCTTGAAGTGGGTAGCGAAAAAAATATGTCGAGTTCATTACTAGAGCCGGCAGATACCCGAGCCGCGCCTTCGCGTCGGCACGATCATGCGCCGCCGCCCCGACTGCATCCCCTGCCCGTTCGGGTCATGCATTGGACCAATGCCGTTGCCATGATCATCATGATCATGTCCGGTTGGGGCATCTACGATGATTACGTCATTATCCCCGGCCTGCATTTTTCCTCGACATTTCGTCTTGGCAGCTGGGCGGCGCCGAGCTTGCTCTGGCATTTCGCCGGCATGTGGCTGCTCGCGTTGAACGGGCTCGCCTACCTCGTGTACGGCCTCATCACTGGTCGATTACGCGAGCGCATGCTGCCGATTCGCTTCCGAGAACTCGCGCAAACCGTGCGCGATACCCTGCATTTCAAGATCGAACACGAGGACCTGACGGTCTACAACGCTGTGCAGAAGCTCTTGTACATTGTGGTCATCGTGGCGGGCATTTCGCAGGTCGCCACAGGTCTCCTGATTTGGAAGCCGATTCAATTCTCCTCGGCCGTGACCCTGCTCGGTGGCTTTCAGGCGGTCCGCATCGAGCACTTCATCGGCATGTCGGTGATCGTTGGATTTCTGATCGTGCACGTCGCGCTATCGCTGCTGGTGCCGCGAACACTGTGGGCGATGTTGAGTGGTGGTCCGCGTCTGCATGCGGGGGAGGAGTCCTCATGAGATCTCCATTCCGACCATCGCAGCCGCCGGATCCTGCGATTCTGGATGATCATCGCCGTCTCATTCGCCTCATCGAGCGCCGCGGCATTCTGCGCGGTGGCCTTTCCCTGGGAATGCTGGCGATGCTAACGGGTTGCGACGTCACCTCGCAGCCCGCGGTCGACAAAGCACTGCGGCTCGTCTCTTCGTGGAATGATCGGGTGCAAGCGGCCCTGTTCGATCCCAATCATTTGGCGCCCACGTATCCTAAGTCGATGATCTTGAAGCCACCCAAGTTCAACGCGTATTACGACATCACGGAAGTAAAGCCGGTGGACGTCCAGACCTGGAAACTGGAACTCGCCGGACTCGTCAGCGATAAAAGGCCGTGGACGGCCGAACGCCTCCTTGGACTGCCCGAGAAGGAGATGGTCATCAAACACATTTGTGTCGAAGGTTGGGATTACATCGGCGGCTGGTCCGGTCCAACGTTGCGCAGTTTCTTGGAACGGGTGGGCGCGGATCTCACCGCGAAATACGTGGCGTTCAAAACGGCGGATGATTATCCCAGCAGCATCGACATGGCCACGGCCTTACACCCGCAGACGTTGCTCGCAACCAAGTATGCGGGGGCGCCGCTGGCCGACCCGTTCGGTTTTCCCGTACGCCTGCGCATGGCGACCAAGCTGGGATACAAGAACCCGAAATGGATCACCGCCATCGAAGTCACGAACCGGTATCCAGGTGGTTATTGGGAAAACCTGGGCGAGAATTGGTTCGCCGGCATTTGAGCGCCGTTGCTGATCAAGTGCTGGAGCAACTGCATTACGGGCAGGTGCAATGGTCGCCCGGTCCGCTGCAGCGCCAGGCGCGCGAGAATCATCGTCTACTCCTATCGCTGGATGAAGACGCAATGCTGCGACCCTTTCGCGTGCGCGCCGGCCACGCGGCGCCCGGGTTGGATTTGGGCGGCTGGTACGACGCCGACGCGTTCGCCCCTGGCGCAACTTTTGGCCAGTGGGTGAGTGCGCTCAGCCGCTATTACGCAATGACGGGCGATGAGCTGACGCGTGACAAAGTACATCGACTGGTGCACGCCTATGCCGCGACGATCCAGCCGGATGGAAGGTTTTATCGCAACAACCGCTTTCCGGCCTATATTTACGATAAGTTGGCCGGCGGTCTGGTCGATGCGAAATGCTTTGCGCAAACGGGCGACGCCTTGGCTGCGCTCGCGCACACCACTGAAGCTGCTCTCCCCTATCTTCCCGAACGCGCAATCCCGCGTAACGAGCACAGTCAACCTGGCGAGGATTTTACTCGGCATGCCTGGGACGAATCCTATACGTTGCCCGAGACGCAGTTTCGCGCCTGGCATCTGACGGGTAATGACCTTTATCGCTCCTTGGCGATGCGTTATCTCTACGATGATTTCTTCTCTGCGCTCGCCGGCGGCGACAATGTCCTGCCCGGCAAGCACGCCTACAGCCATGTGAATGCCTTGAGCTCTGCCGCCCAAGCGTACCTATCGCTCAATACGGTCATGCATCTCGATGCAGCACGTCAAGGCTTTGCGATGATCGACGCGCAAAGTTACGCGACCGGGGGCTGGGGCCCGGATGAGCATTTCATTGAGCCCGGCAGCGGCGCACTCGGCGCGAGTCTCGTTGACTGCAAGATGAGCTTCGAAACCCCTTGCGGCGCGTACGCACACCTCAATCTGACCCGTTACTTGCTGCGCATCACCCGCGACGCCCGTTACGGCGACAGCATGGAACGCGTGATCTACAACACGGTTCTGGGTGCACTACCCCTGCAACGCGATGGTCGTGCCTTTTATTACTCCGACTACTCGCGAAATGCTCGAAAGGTATTTCACTGGGATCGTTGGCCTTGCTGCTCGGGCACTCTGCCCTTGATGGCCGCGGACTATGCGATCAGCCTATTCTTCACCGATGCGCTTGGCCTGTATGTCAACCTGTATGCGCCAGCGCATGTGACCTGGCAGCAGGGCGGCATCGCCTGCCGCCTGAGCATGACGACCGATTACCCGCGTGACTGCATGGTGTCGCTTGCGCTGGCCGTTCCCACGTCTTTACGCTTCATTTTGCGGCTTCGTATCCCCGCTTGGGCACCTGCAGCTGAAGTGCACATCAATGGCCGACGCGATTCGGCAATCTGTGTGCCGGGTACATTCGCGGCCATCGATCGCGTATGGCGCCCCGGTGATCGGGTCGATCTCGACATATCCATGCCCTTGCGCTTGCTCAGCGTCGATGCCCAACATCCACGAACGGTCGCGTTGCTCGCCGGCCCAATGGTGCTCATGCGCATGCTGGACGCGCAAGCTGAACCGGAGGAACCGGCGCTGACCGCGCGCCAGCTTCTTGCGGCACGGCGTCCTTTCGCTACCGCGCGGGACTGGCAAGTGCAAACGCCGCTCACAACCTTGATCCTTCGTCCGTTCATTGACATCCATGACGAGAGGTACCGGCTCTACCAAGACATTACTGACGTGGGACCTTGAATGTGCACGGCTGACGAGGGCTGCACTCTCAAGAGGTCCGAGGATGTAATCCGCTATACAGTCGCAGAAATTGGTCGGCAGCCTTGAACACATTGGACTGCCAGTCAGCCGCCGAGGCATGATCGGCACCGTCGCTGACATATTTTACGCACGCGAATGTTGCTCCAAAAACTTTGCAGACTTTCGCTAAAGCAAAGGCTTCCATATCCACCAGGCCGCATTCGAAATCGGCTAGTCCGCCGGCAAAGGAATCGCCGGTACCACAGACAGCAGTGGGAAGATTGCCAAAGGTGGGAGCAAACGTGAGTTTCGGCTGCAAGGTATCGAAGGGAGTCGCACCTAGCGGGAAACCTAATTCCCGCGCATCCATGTCCCTCTGAATGAACTCGACACATTCCACCAAACTTCCTGCCGGGTGAATCCGACTGCCGGCAGTTCCGAAGTTCAGCACCATAGGCATGGGCACCGAGGCGTGCGCATAGCGATTCAGCTCGTTGGTCAGGGCAATCGCCGCATTGACTTTGCCGACACCGCAAAGCAGGTATGGCACATTGGCCGCTTCGAATGCGCCCGAGGACTCGGCGCGTACGGCAATAACAGCAAGCCTTGCGGGAAAATGATTCTGGAGGGAAGAGAATGTGAACATTGCTTAGAAATCACCCCGCGCGCACCGCCGTTCGTCATTATGGCAGCCTTACCTAGCTTTCGTAACGAGAAGTGGCTGATCTACAATCTAGTTGTTCCTCATGAAACCCCCCGCTGATCCTCAGGTTTCCAATCGATCTCCAAGCATCGGGAAACCGTCGCTCAAAGGGGGCGTCAAGCGTCCGACCACCGGCACCGTTCGTGGCTTGGACTGGTTGAATTTCTTCCTCGCTGACGTGCAAACCGGCGTCGGG
>Ga0182030_10009913_pt1 | contig 19433 bp, 19 predicted proteins | sample 812S3MmetaG_FD_121299 | JGI IMG/M metagenome (GOLD analysis project Ga0182030, IMG submission 121299) | Permafrost microbial communities from Stordalen Mire, Sweden - 812S3M metaG (Illumina Assembly) | ecosystem: Environmental > Terrestrial > Soil > Wetlands > Permafrost | place: Sweden... | reverse complement strand
TGCGCGCGCATCTCGCCGAGCACGCGGAACACTTCGTCGCATACGGTCGCCGACGTCGCGGCCGAATATTGCGGATAGAGCGGCACCACCAGCAGCCGGTCGCAACCTTGCGCGGTCAATGCGTCGATCCTTGAGCGGATCGACGGATTGCCGTAGCGCATCGCCCAATCGACCGCGACATGGTCGTGATCGGCGATCGATGCGGCAAGCTTGTCGGACTGCGATCGGGTGATGGTCTTGAGCGGAGATTCGTTTTTCTCGTTGTTCCAGATTTTCCGGTAATCCCGCGCCTTGCGCGCCGGACGGGTCCGCAGGATGACGCCGTTGAGCGCCAGTTTCCACAACAGCCCCTGATTTTCGATCACCCGCGGATCGGACAGGAACTCCTTGAGATAGACCCGCACGCCCCTGGTATCGGCGCTGTCAGGGGTGCCGAGATTGACCAGCAGCACGCCGACGCGTTCCGGCCTGACGCCCGCCGCAGGTTTTGCTCTTTCGATGGGAACGACCGCTGTCATGAGGCCCGTGGCTTCGCGCGTTGCATCAGCCTTGTCAAGACAATGGCGGCTTCGATACTGTCGCAAATCGCCGCGCCTCGGGAGGAAATATGACGGTTGCCGAATGGTGTGTTTTCGGAACGCTGATGCTTTATCTGGCGACGATCGCCCCGATCAAGTGGATCGGGTTTCGCCGTTTCGACAACGCCAGGCCACGCGATCCCGCGTTCTACGAGGATCCGATCCGCGCCCGCGCGCTGGGAGCGCATCAGAACGGCATCGAGGCGTTTCCGTTCTTCGCCATCGCGGTGTTGCTGGCGGAATTTCGCGCCGGCCCGCAACGTCTCATCAACGAACTCGCCATACTCTTCCTGATCGTGCGGATTGCCTATGTTTTCACCTATCTCGGCGATCGGCCCACGCTGCGGTCGATCCTGTGGAGCATCGGCTTTGCGATCAATCTCGCGATCTTTTTCCTGCCGGCGATCCGAAGCCATCTGCCGATCTAGATTCGCGATGCAATTTCTCGACAAGATCCGCTAATCTCGAAAACCGTCCATGTCGCTTCGGAACCCATGTGCCCTACTCGGGTTGCACTGTGAAGCCGCGTGACTGAATTCATGCGGACCAATCGACGACAGAGCAAGGACACGTGACATGAAGAGAACGGCACTGACGATCGCCACCGCAGCATTGTTGATTTCGACATCGGCTTTCGCGCAATCGGTCGGCGAGAAGACCGGGCTGAACTCGACGCTCGGCATCAGCCCGACCACGGCCGATTTCGTGAAAGAAGCCGCGATGAGCGACATGACAGAGATCGCAGCGGCCAAGCTCGGGCAGGAGCGCGGAAACGCCCAGGAAAAGACCTTCGCAAGCCAGATGGTCACCGATCACACCAAGACTACCGACGAGCTTAAGGCAACGGCGCCGGCGGACGCCAAGGCGGCGATCCCCAGCGGTCTGGATAGTTCGTCGCAAAACAAGCTCGACAAGCTGAAGGATGCGAAGCCGGACGACTTTTCTTCGGATTTCGATTCCATGCAGGTCAGCGCCCATAAGGATGCGGTCTCGCTGTTCGAGCGCTACGCCAAGGGCGGCGACGATCCGAAGTTGAGGGAGTGGGCCGGCAAGACGCTCCCGGTTCTGCAACATCATCTCGAGATGGCACAAAACCTCGGCAAGACGAAGTAACTTTAGCCGACAACGGCATCGTCCGCTGCGATCGGGAATTAAAAGGACAAGGTCCACCAGGGCCCGCAATCGCGCGCTCTGGTGGATGTCTGCAAATCGCCGGAGGAGTTCCCCGAGAGCTGGTCTGTTTGGGAACCTCCGCTTGAGTCATGACTATGGAACCGGGATGACGCCCTTGCGTTTTTCAAGAATCCATATTGAACTTGAAGCCGCGGTCCGACCGGAGAAAGCCCGCCATGGCCATTCTCGAGACGCTTAAGAAAGTGGCCGAAAAAGCCACCGGGCTGGCGAGGCCCGGGTCGGATCGGCTCAATGAACTGGTTCGCGTTCGCAAACTGAACGCTCTCAAATTCGAGGACGACGGCATAATCCCCAACAATGCCCGTTGGCCTTTTGTATTCTATCGAGGGGCGGTGGCCCTTCCGGACGATCTCGATCCGGCGGCAGTGATGGAAGAACTGTTCCGCCAAAACGGCTGGGCGGATTCCTGGCGTAACGGAATATACGACTACGTTCACTACCATTCCCGTATCCATGAAGTCCTTGGCGTGGCTCGGGGCAAAGCCACCGTACGGTTCGGCGGCAACAAGGGCCGGAGCATGCAGTTAAAGGCCGGCGACGTCGCGGTCCTTCCAGCCGGGACCGGCCACCAATGTCTCGGCGCCAGCTCTGATTTGCTGGTGGTCGGTGCCTATCCGCCGTCCGGCAAGTACGATGAGTGCACGACAAGCGAAGATCATGGCCGGGCGCTCAAGACGATCCCGAAAGTCGGCCGTCCACGTAAGGATCCGGTCTACGGCGCCCAGGGTCCGCTTATGTCGGCATGGAAGCCGTAGCAAGTTGCATGCGTTTTCCGTTCGTCGAAACTAGTAGCGACGAGATTCCCTTTCTCGGCTGGCGCCGCAAAAAGGTTCCCTTGCGGCGTTCGATACCTGAGGGAACGAAAGCACGCGCCTCGCATTCTCCCATCATTGAAATTTCTGGAGGATGAAACATGAGGAAATCGTTATTTGCTGCGGCGGTGATAGGCATTATTGCTACACCCGCCCTTGCGGAGGATGTTGGCGTTCACGTCGGGCCAATCGGAGCTGGCGTAACGGTCGGCGAGCCGCACGATCATGACCGCGACCTTGATCGTGATCGCACCACCGTTATCAAGGAGCGAGAGCCACGCGATACGACCGTGATCAAGAAGGAAGATGCGGACGGTAATCGCAGCAAAACTGTCATTCATCACGACGACTAGCGAAAAAGGGCCCCGACAGTGTCGGGGCCTCTTTTTCTTCGACATCTTCGATGTAACACGGATGACCGCCCGCGAGCTGATCAGAGTTTCATGCAGCGATCGAGTGCCTCGGACTCAGACCGCAAAATAACGAGCGATGCTGAATATCGCGAAACAAGCGACAATCATAAAAGACGCTCCGCCGATCAGACACCGCCGAAGACGGTTGCGAGTAAGATTGGCGCTCATGGGTCATGCCTTCCAGTATGTCGCTCCAAACCTCCTTGATCTAATCGCGGACAAATCTGAAAGTTCCTCGGCTTTGCCGGGTCTGATGGGGTACCCTGATGCAAGAGGTCATTAAATCCCCTTCCGCGGTCCGTACCGATATCCCGTTTCGCCTCGACCGCCTGCCCTGGAGCCGCTTTCACCTTCTTGTCGTGATCGGGCTTGGCATCACGTGGATCCTTGACGGGCTTGAAGTCACTATCGTCGGTTCGCTCGGGCCGGCGTTGCAGAGTGCACAGACCCTCAGCCTGTCCAGCGCCAACCTCGGCGCCATCGCTTCCTGTTACGTCGTCGGGGCGGTGATCGGCGCACTCGGATTTGGATGGGTCACGGACCGCTACGGACGACGTCTGGTCTTCTACGTCACGCTGATCGTGTACCTGACCGGCGTGATGTTGAGCGCTTTTGCCTGGGACTTCTGGAGCTTTGCGTGCTTCCGAATGCTGACTGGCCTTGGCATCGGTGGCGAATACGCCGCGGTAAACTCCGCCATCGACGAACTCATTCCTGCAAAGTATCGCGGACGAATCGACCTGATCGTTAACGGAAGCTTCTGGCTGGGTGCCGCGGGCGGTGCATTCGCGGCACCCTTCCTGCTCGACCAGCACCTGTTCCCGGTCGATCTCGGCTGGCGCCTCGGGTTCGGGATTGGTGGGGTGCTCGGCCTATCGATCCTGATGCTGAGACGATTTGTGCCCGAGAGCCCGCGATGGCTCGTCACGCACTGCCGTAGCGAAGAAGCCGAAAGGACGGTCAAGGCGATCGAGACCGACGTGATCAAATCGACAGGGAAGCAACTCCCGCGTGCGGAGGGGACCCTGGAAGTTCACCCGCGAAAGGCTTTCGGCCTCGCGTTGATATTTTCCGCGATGCTGGGCAGGTACCGGGAGCGCAGCATACTGGCTCTCGTGCTCATGGTCGCGCAGTCGTTCCTGTATAATTCCGTCTTTTTTACCTTCGGTTTGATATTGGCACACTTTTATCACGTTCCCAACGAACGGGTCGGCCTCTATTTGCTGCCGTTGGCGATCGGCAATTTCTGCGGACCGCTTCTGCTCGGTTCGTTCTTCGATACCATCGGCCGCAAGAAGATGATTGCGGGAACCTTTGCAATCAGCGGCACGCTTCTTCTTGTTACGGCCTGCCTGTTCGCCGCTGGGCTGCTGTCGCCGATTACCCAGACGATCGCGTGGTTCACCATCTTCTTTTTTGCCTCGGCCGCCGCCAGCTCGGCCTACCTTACCGCCAGCGAAATATTTCCGCTGGAAACCCGTGCATTGGCAATAGCGTGCTTCTATGCGCTCGGCACTGCGATCGGCGGCAGCACTTCGCCGTTGCTGTTTGGATGGCTGATTGAGTCCGGGTCGGCCTGGCGTGTCAGCCTTGGATACGTATTGGCCGCGTCGCTTTTGCTCATTGCGGCGCTGACCGAACTCAAGTTCGGTATCGATGCGGAAGGCAAGTCGCTCGAAAGCATCGCCGAACCCTTGTCCAGCACGTCGAAAGCATAATGCGATGCTGCTGGACCTGCCGACATTTGCGTGGTCGAAGGCATCGACCGTCGCCCCTACGCCGGCGCTCGGGTTCCGCGCTTCAAAATTCGGAACAAGACCCTGGCAGCGTCGTTAGAGCGATGAGGCGCAGGCGTGCGTACCCTATTGAGCGGCGGAGGCCGTCATGACCGACAGAAACGATCCCCACAAAGTGTCCGGATTCAATCGGCGTAGATTCATCGCGGGCGCCGCGGGAACCGCGGTTGCTCCGCTTGTGGCCAAAGCCGCCGGGGCCGCCACCAATCCATCCCCCCAAACACAGAGCGCGTCGCTACGCGCCGATCTCACTCTGCAAGTCAACGGCGAGCATAAGGCACTCTCCCTGGACAATCGCACGACACTGCTTGATGCCTTGCGGGAACACGTTGGTCTTACCGGCAGCAAGAAGGGCTGCGATCACGGCCAATGCGGCGCCTGCACTGTTCTGATCGATGGACGACGGGTGCTGTCGTGCCTGACGCTGGCTCTCACCGCGCAGGACCAGAAAATCATCACAATCGAGGGATTGGCGACTGCCGGAAAGCTGCATCCGATGCAGCAGGCGTTTATCGATCAGGACGCCTTTCAATGCGGCTACTGCACGCCGGGGCAAATCGTGTCGGCGGTCGCTTGCGTCAAGGAAGGCCACGCGTCGAACGACGATGACATCCGCGAGTACATGAGCGGCAACATTTGCCGTTGCGCCGCCTATCCGAACATCGTCGCGGCGGTGAAGCAGGCGGCTGCTTCCGATGAGCAGAAAGGCTAGATCGATGCGACCTTTTGCATATCAAAGGGCAGCGGATGCTTCCTCGGCTGTGCAGACCCTGGCCGCCGCGGCAGTTGAAAACACTCCGCAGACCGAGGCCACGATCCAGCCACTCGCTGGCGGCACTACGCTGATCGATCTGATGAAACTTGATGTGATGCGGCCGGGCACCCTCGTCGATATCAATCCGCTCGCGAGCGCCTGGTCGACCATTGACCTCGAAGGCGGAAATCTGCGACTCGGCGCGCTGGCGCGAATGTCGGATGTCGCGGCCAACCCTCAGGTGCAGCAGTACTATCCCGTGATCGCCGATTCACTCAAGCTCGCCGCAAGTCCGCAGCTTCGAAACATGGCGACGTTGGGAGGCAATGTCCTGCAGCGCACCCGCTGCACGTATTTTCGCGACGTCAACTATGACAATTGCAACAAGCGCAATCCGGGATCCGGCTGCGCCGCGCTGGAGGGCTTCAACCGCACGCATGCGGTACTCGGAACCAGCGACCGGTGCATTGCGACATATCCCGGCGATTTCGCGCAAGCCATGATCGCCCTCGACGCGACGCTGGAAATCACCGGCAAATCCGGCGTTCGAAACATCCCCTTCGCGCAGTTGCACAAGCCACCGGGAGATTCCCCGCAAATCGAAACCACGCTGGCTGCAGGCGAGTTGATTTCCGGCTTCGCCATTTCTGGACGGTGGCCGCGCTCGGTTTATCTGAAGGCCCGCGACCGCCAATCCTACGAATTCGCGCTGGCGTCCGCTGCGATTGCGCTCGATGTGCAGGACGGCGTCGTGCGCGATGCGCGCGTGGCGCTGGGCGGCGTTGCAACCGTACCTTGGCGCGTGGGCGCAGCCGAAGCGCTCCTGAAGGGCCAAAAATTCGACGACGCTCTCGCACAGCGCGCGGCCGAAACAGCATTCGCCGACGCCAAGTCGAGAGAGCATAACGCCTTCAAGATTCCGCTTGGCAGGCGCGTGGTCGCGCGCGCGTTGCATCGGGCTGCAACGATGGAGATTTGAATATGTCGATCGCCGCCCCCCAGCCAAAAGCCAATATGGGCCAGCCTGTTCCCCGTTACGACGCCTTCGGCAAGGTGACGGGAAGCGCGCAATATGCCGCGGATGTCGCGCTTATCAACCCTGTCTACGCTTATCTTGTTACCAGTTCGATCGCGAAAGGTCGGATTGACAGCTTCGATCTTGAAGCTGCGAAGCGCGTGCCAGGTGTTATCGACATTGTAACTCACGAGAACGCAGAAAAGCTCAAGGAAGGAAAGCTCTTTAGCAATGGGGGTTATGCCGCCACCACGATCCAGCCGCTAAAGTCGCCCGAGATCGCACAGCAGGGCCAGATCGTGGCCGTGGTTCTGGCCAATACTTTCGAATCCGCGCGTGAAGCTTCGCACGCGGTCCGGGTCAACTACACCGCGGCCGTGCCGACCACCACATTTGATTCGGCGGGCACAACGTCCGCGCCCGCCAAGGGACAGTTCGCCCAGTTCAAGGAAGATCCAAAAGTAGGCGACTTCGCCAAGGCATTTGGCGATGCCGAAGTTAAAGTGAGCGCGGCATATGAAACGCCGGCCCAGCATCACAATCCGATGGAACTGTTCGCGACCAGCTTTGTGTGGAATGCCGACAGCCTGACGATCTATGAACCGAGACAGTACGTTCACGGCCTCAAAAATGGCGTGGCCGAGCAACTTGGTATCGACGCCGACAAGGTACGGGTGATCAATTCCTATGTTGGCGGTGCGTTCGGCTCGAAGGGCTCGATGACGCCGCGGACGGCCATTGTCGCCAGCATCGCACGACGACTGGGGCGGCCGGTCAAACTGGTGGCGACCCGCGCGCAGGGATTTACGATCGCGACCTACCGCGCCGAGACCCGGCAAGAAATTCAGCTCGGCGCGCGCCGCGACGGCAAACTGACGGCGCTACGCCATTCGGGGTGGGAGATTTCGTCTCGGGCTGATCCTTATGCGGTTGGCGGCACCAAGACCACGACGCGGCTCTATGACTGCCCCAACATCGAAAGCCAGGTCTCGATCGTGCGCGCGGACCGCAATACACCAGGCTTCATGCGTTCGCCGCCGGAAGTGCCTTACATGTTCGCGCTTGAGAGTGCGATGGATGAACTGGCGGTTGAACTCAATATCGATCCTATCGAGCTACGCCGCATCAATGACACCGCCAAGGAGCCGATCGGAGGCAAACCCTATACCTCGCGGTCCCTCATGGCGTGCTTTGACGAAGGTGCCAAGGCGTTCGGGTGGGAGCAACGTAGTGCGAAGCCGAAGTCGATGTCCTCAGCGGACTGGCTGATCGGATATGGCTGTGCCGCCACCTGCTATCCTACCCAGATGGCACCGGCGGCCGCGCGGGTCCGCTTGCAGCGCGACGGGCGGGTCCGCGTCGAAATTGCCGGCCATGAGATCGGCAATGGCGCCTATACGGTGATCGGCCAGGCCGCCGCCGAAAGACTCGGCGTTCCCTTCCAAAAAGTCTCCGTCTTCATCGGCGACAGCGATCTCCCACCTGCCCCCGTGGCCGGTGGTTCGAACTCCACGGCGAGCACCTGCTCCGCCGTGATCATGGTATGCGATCAGATCAGGCAAAAACTGTTCAAGGCGGTCCTTCCGGACGATAGCCTGGTCGACAAGGCCAAGGAGACGGTCGGCCTGGGCCAGACGCCGATCACCAAGGCAGCTCAAAGCGACCAGCCCGTCGATCTGGCGCAGGCATTCGATGCGCTCGGCGTTAGCGTCGTCGAGGAATACGGCGAATGGAAGCCCGAAGGCGCGCCGCTGGATTCGTTCCGCGCCATGCACAAAGGCCAGATGCGGATGGTCGGCGGCAGCGAGATGAAAGACAAGATCGCCTATGCCTTTGGCGCGCAATTTGTCGAAGTCCGGATCAACAGATGGACGCACGAAATCATTGTCCCTCGTCTTGTCGGCGCTTTCGCGGCCGGCCATATCATGAACCCGCGGACCGCGCGCAGTCAGTTGATGGGTGGTCTGATTTGGGGAATGTCGTCAGCGTTGCACGAAGCGACCGAACTCGACGAGCGCTACGCGCGCTACGTCAACGACAATCTGGCGGACTATCTGGTTCCCGTGAATGCAGATGTCGGCAGTGTCGAGGTTATCCTGCTTTCCGAGCAGGACGATCACATCAATCCGGCCGGCGTCAAGGGAATCGGCGAATTGGGCAATGTGGGAACCAACGCCGCCATCTGCAACGCGATCTTTCACGCCACCGGCCAGCGTATTCGAAAATTGCCGGTGCGGCTGGAGCAGCTTGAAATCTAGCGCTTACCGTCGCCGGCCCACGAGGGGTTGTGGATCGTTCAGTACCAGTTGGAGGCTTGTTATCAGCATTCTGGATTCAGAGGATACCGAACAGGCCGACCTTCGGGGTGGCCGTTCGCCCTGGTATGCGACGGCGGACCATGCCATTCGACTTGAGGTCGGCGAGAACATCAAATGCGATGCCCTGATCGTCGGCGGCGGCGTAACCGGATCGCTCATCGCCGAGCGCCTTACCCGCCAAGGGCTGGATGTCATCATCATTGATCGCGAGTTACCCGGCCGCGGAAGTACCGCCGCCAGTACGTCGATGCTGCTGTGGGAAATCGACCGCTCTATCACCCAGCTGACGGAGATTTACGGCTTCGAACGGGCGTCGCGCGCCTACCAGGCAAGCCTGCGAGCCGTCGCTGGCCTGAGGTCCCTTGTCCATCGCCTAGGTATTTCCTGCGAGCTCCGCGACAAGCAATCGCTCTATCTTGCCGCAGACGACACTGGCAAAAAGTTGCTCAGAGAACACGAATTCCGAGAACGCGCCGGTCTGCCCGGTGAGTACCTCGATCATGGGAGGCTACTGGATGTCTTCGGGATTGCCCGCGCCGGCGCCCTGGTGTCACCTGGCGCGGCGGACGCGGATCCTATGCAGTTGGCCCGCGGAATGCTAAAGGCGGCCATCGCACGGGGCGCCCGTATATTCGAAGCAGAGGCCATCAGCTTTGACGCCGCCGCGCGCTCGGTCGGCATCCAGTTGAAGAATGGTCGCCAGATTGAGGCGCGTTCGGCGGTCCTCGCAACCGGCTATGTCATGCCCGCGATCGTGCATTCGACCATTCAGACCGTGTCTTCCAGCTGGGCAATTGCCACGACGCCGCAGCCACGAAACATCTGGAAAGGAGGCGCCTTAATTTGGGAAGACAGCAAAGACTATCTGTATGCGAGAACAACCTCCGCCGGACGAATCATCATCGGGGGCGAGGATAGCGACCAGATCATAGAGCCCGATGCGCGCGATCACATATTGCCGCAGAAGGCACGTGCGCTGGCACGAAAGCTCGCCGCGCTTTGGCCTTTGGCCAGTAGAGAAATCGAATTCCGCTGGTCCGGAACATTCGATACTACCAGCGACGGATTACCCCTGATCGGTCCCGTGCCCGGGGCCAAGGGCCTCTTTGCGGCCTACGGATACGGCGGCAATGGGATCACATTCAGCTTTCTTGCCGCCCAGTTGATCGGCGACCTGATCGCCGGCTCAACCTCGCCACTTTTGAATGATTTCGCGCTGGACCGAGATGGCCGATCGACCGTTCGCTGACGGCGGCACTATCCCAAAGTTCCGCTGCCCGATATTTCCGCGTGGGGATCGAGCTTTGTCGGGAACGAAGCCGGCATCTCAGGCTTATTTCGCCGCATATTATTTGATCGCCCTGGGAGACACGACGTGAAAATCCGTGCCGGTTACGACATCGCCTTTCAATGTTTTCAGCCTACCCCGATGACGCTGATGCTCAGCATCGAACCGGCCCGGAATTGCGACTTGCTGAGCGAACATCAGATTCAATTTTCTCCCAACGTTTCATCGCGTGACTATGTCGATATGTTTGGCAATATTTGTACACGGATTGTTGCGCCTGCCGGCTTGATCGAAATTCGCAACGAGTTTCTCATAAGTGACAGCGGCCTGCCTGACGAAGTGTCACCCGGCGCGCACCAGCTTGAGGTCGCGGACCTGCCCGACGACGTCCTGATCTACCTGTTGGGCAGCCGTTACTGTGACACCCAAAAGCTCTCCGACCTTGCCTGGTCGTTGTTCGGTGGCGTAGCGCCTGGCTGGCCTCGCGCGCAGGCTATCTGCGACTACGCCCATGAGCGGATTACTTTCGGTTACCAGCATGCGCGTTGCGACCGCACCGCATCGGAAGGTCATCACGAGCAGGTCGGCGTCTGCCGCGACTTCGCCCACCTTGCGGTGACGCTTTGCCGCTGCATGAACTTGCCCGCAAGATATTGCACCGGTTATCTCGGCGACATCGGCGTGCCGGCGGATCCGGCACCGATGGATTTCAGTGCATGGTTCGAAGTCTATCTCGACGGCAAGTGGTTCACGTTCGACGCGCGCCACAACCATCCGCGGATCGGACGCATCGTCATGGCGCGTGGACGCGACGCCGCGGACGTCGCTATTTCCACCAGTTTTGGAAATGCACAATTGGCGAGGTTTGCCGTGATAACGGAAGAAATTCGCGAGACCGCACTCTCCTTAGCCAGGATGACAAAGGCAGCCTGATACAGAGTTAGCTGCTCGTCATGATCCAAACGAGGAACCAATCGAGTTCGGTCGTGTTGACTCGCCGCAAATATCGAAATGGAGGGTACCATGTCTTTCGGGAAAGGTGCGTTGCTTTGGTTGATCGGAATTCCCCTGCCGATCATTCTTCTCATTGCGGTGTTTATGCACCATTAGTGCGGTGGGAATGGGGCTTCGCGGCGAAGCGGCGTCTGAGCGGGCGCTCAGATTCCTCACGGTTGCGGCATGGCCTCCCGAACGGAACCAACTTCCATTAGCGTAATGAGCTAAGGGTTTCCCGCACCGCTTGCCACTGGAGGCGTCCATCTTCCCCACCGGAAAAACTGGCGTGACCAGCGACAATCCGGCGACCCCGCGCCCCAGAAGGCATTGGACGACACATGTTGGGCAAGCGGCGAGTCATCCAGCTGCATTTGTCGTTGTCATCGCATATGCGCTGTTATGGCTGACCTTCGATCGGGCAACATTCGATTGGAATGCCATCGCGACTTTGGCGGTGTGGGTCATGACCTTGTTTATTCAGAGAACGAACCGGCGGGATTCACTGGCAATGCACGCCAAGCTGGACGAACTATTGCGTGTCGACCAGCAGGCCAGGACCGAGCTGGTTCGCCTTGACGAGCAAGAGCCGGAAGCGATCGAGCGCCATCGAAACGCCGAGGTACACCTAGCCGCCGAGTGACGATGTCCCCCGCGCCGAGATCGGAAGATGATGGATCTGCAACCCTGGCGGCCACGTCTGCGCCGGTAAGGACATTCGACGAAACGAAAGTCGGCGACGGGGGTTGATATCGATCACTAGCGGAGTTGCGGAATGACTATAAAGGGCAAATCCCCCATCTCACGTCGGGCTGTCGTTGGTGCGACCGGCACCGCGGTAGTGGGCGGTGCGGCATCGCTGGTTCACGCCAGCGTGCAAGGAAGCGAACCGATGAGGGAACAAGGACTGCAGAATCCGACTGACAAATATCCCAAGCCGCCCTACCACAAACAGTCGCAACCATGGCCCGGTCTGGCCAGCAAGATGGACCCGCGGCCTGATCACGGCGAAACCAGCTATCGGGGATCGGGTCGGCTGGCGGGCCGCAAAGCACTCATCACGGGAGGCGACTCCGGCATGGGCCGCGCGGCGGCGATCGCGTATGCACGCGAAGGGGCTGATGTGGCCATCAATTACTTTCCCAGCGAAGAGCCCGACGCCAAAGAGGTCATCGATCTGATCAAGGCCGAGGGAAGGATCGGATTGGCAATACCGGGCGATCTTCGAGATGAGACATTCTGCCAGGAACTGGTCGATAGAACTGTCAGCGGCCTCGGCGGCCTGGATATCGTGGTCAGCAACGCCGGCCGGCAGCAGACGCGTGCGTCCATTCTCGACGTCACGACCGAGGATTTCGATGCGACGATGAAGACCAACATCTATGCGCCATTTTGGATCATAAAGGCGGCGCTGCCGCATCTAAAGCCCGGTTCGGTCATCATCGGAACCGCCTCAGAGCAGGCCTATGACCCGTCGCCCGATCTGTACGACTACGCGCAAACCAAAGCCGCAACCATGAACTACGTGAAATCGCTTGCAAAACAGCTCGCCCCGAAAGGCATCCGCGTGAATGCCGTCGCGCCCGGACCGATCTGGACTCCGCTTCAAGTCTCTGGCGGCGCGACACAGGAAAAACTGCAAAACTTTGGCAGCCAGACACCGCTAGGTCGTGCGGGCCAACCCGCCGAACTCGGCTCGATCTATGTTCAGCTTGCCGCGGCCGACGCGAGCTATGCGACGGGTCAGGTGTACGGCTCGGCGGGTGGCTCCGGCCAACCCTGAGACCCAGGCTCTTATTAGTCCTCGATCATATTCCGCACTTTATTCGCGAACTCGGACATATTGAAAGGCTTGGCGATAACGTGCATACCAGCGTCGAGATGTCCGTTACCGACTACCGCATTCTCAGCGTAGCCGGTGACGAACAATACTTTGAGTTCCGGTCGCGAGACGCGCGCGGCGTCCGCGACCTGACGTCCGTTCATGCCGCCCGGCAAGCCGACGTCGGTAACGAGAAGATCGATCCGAACATTGGCATGCAGGATCTTGAGACCGGATGGCCCATCGGCGGCCTCGAGCGCGGCGTAACCTGCTTCCTCGAGCACCTCACGCATGAGCATGCGAACTGTTGGCTCGTCATCGATGATGAGTACCGTCTCGCCATGACCTGCATCTTCGGCAACGAAGTCGTCTGAAGTAGCGTCGACAGCCTCCTCGCCGATGAAACGCGGCAGATAGATGCATATCGTGGTACCCACTCCCACTTCGGAGTAGACCCGCACCTGGCCCCCGGACTGGCGCACAAATCCGTGTATCATCGAAAGCCCGAGTCCTGTGCCCTGGCCAAGCGGCTTGGTTGTGAAAAACGGATCGAAAATCCGCGACATGACATCCGAAGTCATGCCGGTGCCGGTGTCGGTCACACAGAGGCAGACATACTGACCAGAAGGTAGCTCGCGCGCCTTTGCCGCGCGATCGTCAAGCCACTTGTTGGATGTCTCGATGGTGATGCGACCTCCGTCGGGCATTGCGTCCCGCGCGTTGATACTAAGGTTGAGGACCGCATTTTCGAGCTGCGATTGATCGACTTTCGTAAGCCACAGGCCGCCCGCACCGACAACTTCCAACTGGACTGCCGGTCCGACGGTACGGCGGGTCAAATCCTCCATGCCGTTGATGAGTTTGTTGACGTCCGTGGGCTTTGGATCGAGCGTCTGACGCCGGGAAAACGCAAGGAGCCGCTGCGTCAAGGCCGCTGCGCGCCGCGTCGAGCCCTGTGCAGCGTCAATATAACGCTCGAGGCCGGCAGTGCGTCCCTGACCCAAGCGCCGTTCGAGTAGTTCCAGGCTGCCGCTGATGCCGACCAAAAGATTGTTGAAGTCATGCGCGAGACCGCCAGTGAGTTGTCCGATCGCCTCCATCTTCTGCGACTGCCGCAGCGCTTCCTGCGCGATCGTGAGTTCGGCTTCCGCCGCTTTTTCCTCGGTGATGTCTCGCCCGCTGCAGTAGACCATGCCGTCTTCGGGCACCCCGACCCAGGAAATCCATCGATAGCTTCCGTCCTTGCACCGATATCGATTGGGGAAACGGATCGCTGGTTGGCCCTGTTGGGTGAGTTCAAAGCCGGCACGCGTGCGTTCAAGATCGTCGGGATGCAGCAATTCGAAGATCGACGTGCGCGCCACCTCTTCTTCCGACCACCCCAGAACCGTTTTCCATGCCGGGTTGGAGGTCTCGAAATAGCCTTGCGAGTTCAGAGCTCCCAGAAGATCGGGGCTGACCTGCCACGTAAGCCCCCGCGCCTGAGTGCGCTGAATGACTTGCCGTTCCAGGTCTGCATTGAGTTCACGCAGTCGGGACTCGCTGATGCGCAATGCCGCGGCAGAGCGATGCGCTTCGGTTACTTCATAGCCGCCCACGAAAATGCCGGTAACGCTTCCTCCCGCATCGCGAATGGGCTGGTAGGCGAAGTCGATAAATTTGACCTCGTTTGATCCCTCCAAGCGCAATTCCATTGCGTGGGTGACGACGGCTTTTCCGGTCGAATAAACCTGATCGAGGAGCTCGAAAAAGCCCTGCCCTTCCAGTTCCGGGAATACTTGCCGAACCGTTTTGCCCACGAAATCGGCTCGATCCGAAATCTTCACATAAGCGTCGTTGACATATTCGTATACGTGATCTGGACCCGCCAACACGCCGACGAAGCCGGGCATCTGGCCAAACAATTGCTGTTGTCTTTTGCGCTCGCCAGTGATCCTGCGATCGGCCAGCACGCGTTCCGTGGTTTCAATCACGACGGCGAACACACCAACCGGCTCACCGAATTCGTCGACGACCGGGGAGTAGTCGAGATCCGCCCACAGCTGTTTGGATATTCCGTCACGGTTCAACCAGAGTTCGCGGTCCTTGTAGGACAGCGCTTGCCCCCCGTGGAGTACCACTTTTAGAACGTGATCGCTGAAATCGGCCACTTCCGGCCACGCTTCCCGAACGTTGCGGCCCAGTAGCCCGGGATGGCGGGCGCCGGCAAACCGGGAATAGGCGTCGTTGTAGATCATGACGCCTTCCAGTCCCCAGAGCAAAACAATGGCGAGGGGTGACTGAAGGAGCAGCGCGGTCGCCATTTTCAGGCTGACGGGCCATTCCTTGATCGGACCGATCGGCGTTTTAGACCAGTCGAATGACCCGATCAATGAGGCTAGTTCTCCGGGGCCTTTAAGGAAGCCTGGGGGATCGGGTGATATTTTTTGCTTTGCAGTCAGTGTCCGGATCCCTCAGCCTATTTGTCTAATCTAGACCGTTATCACCTACCGGAAAAGACGCGATCGCTGAGTTCCAGGGCCCGTTGGCAGACAATCGACATGCGGACGATTATCTGCGCTGCGCAACAGCAGCATAAAGCGGGCCCACGCCGCACACCGGCAGCGCGGGCCCTGTGTATGCCGGTTAGTTGTATTTAAATTGCGGCATTGCCTTTAGTTGATCCTTGGTCGCATTGTAAACCGCGTGGTCAGGGTACCATTTTTCATTGGCCGACCGGGCCGGTCTGTTCGAGTTATTTGTGTCGCTCGCGGCACCTGTTGTCGTCTTGTCCGTGGCTGCTGAGGACGACGTGCGCACCGCTTGATTGACCCACTTCAGCTTGTCCATGGGCACTGCGACATAATGCTCGCCCATTCCAAGAAAACCCCCGACACCCAGAATGACGTTCTCTACTCTGCCCGACTTATCGACGATCAAATCCTCGACGGCGCCAATTTTCTCGTTGGCTTCGTTATACACGTCGACGCCGATAAGCTTCGACGACCGCCACTCGCCGTCCCTGTGAACGGCGACATTCGCATCAGAACGATCTTTGGCAGCGGTCTGAGCAAAAGTGGCACCGGTCATCAGCGCCGTACTAACTAGAGCGACAGCAATGGACTTCAAAATCATCTTGACCTCCTCTGTTGAGTTCACTCAACGACGTCATCGGTGCATTGTTCCTTTCGTCTGGAGGCCGCGGAACTTTAGTTCCATTGGTTGGTTGGGTAGCAAAATGGAGATTTCATGGACACAACCCGATGCCCGCGCTGCAACACGCGTATGAAAGTCGTGACAATGTCTGACGGGCGAACCGGGTTCCAATGCCTTCGATGCGATAAGATTGACCCTCTCGAAACTGACGCCGTGGAATGGGCAACCGGGTCATTGTCCGCGCCAACATTGTCCGCGCCAACCAAGGCAGCCTGAAACCCTGTTTGTTCACAATGAATGAACGGAGTCCGGCTTTTTGGACTCGAACACACGGGCCTTTTCGCGAGACCGGTTACGAGGGGGATATTTCCCTCCTAGATTGAAACCGTCCGGAGTCGACTTTCGGATTCGCGGCTAACAGGGAAGAAAATGAGCGACCAGACATTTGAGCGAAAGCTAGTAACTCCTGCCGAGCGCGAAGCCCGCAAGGTATTTCGCCAAGTCGATGCCCAGAAAGCAATGACTGAACACCAGATCGCGGAGAAGGCATTCTCCAACAACCGCGAGCGGCTCAAGGCCGAGCGCCTGGCGCGAGAGACCGCGGAGCTGAACGCGAAACGAAAATAATGCCCTCGCCCCGGCCGTTTGAAAATAATGCCCTCGCCCCGGCCGTTTCCAGCTTCGCTCGACGCGATCGATCTCTCGCGAATAACTTGTCAGGCTGGACCGTGATGTGCCGCCGAGAACGACGCTACCGGATAAGCCCAATGATCAGCGTCGTGGAAATGTAGCCGGGAACGGTTTTTGGGCTGGCGGCTTGTACCATGCCGGGGCGCACCCCGGCTTACCTCCCCAGACTAGGCGGTCCCAGCCCTGCGAGCTGGGGCCGTTTCTTTTGGTGCCGCCTACCGGACGGCCTCAATGCATCGCCTCTTTTTGCTGCTCCAGTTCTTTGATCGCCTTCTGGATCCGTTCCGTGGAGAGGGCGTCAAACTGCTGTTTCAGAAACCCGCGATAGTGACTGATTTTCTTTTGCAGATTTTGGCATTCGTCGCACATCGGCTCACCGCTTTTGTGGATCCGGCGGGATCATGCGGCACTTTCTCGCACCGTGGATGCCGAACGGTTCGATGATGTCTCCAACGTTATCTTATACGTCCGGTTCCCGACATTACTTTTTTGGCTCATTTTAGGGTGTGCCAGCCGAACATGGAACCGGCTCGACAGCGGATTTCTAGGCTCATCCATGATCTCCACCGCTTCAGGAGGGCGGCGGAACATCCGGCTTACGATTGATCCGGACGATGAAGCGGGGACCACTCCACAGTTCGATGTCGTGGCCGTCGACGAGACGCGTCGCTTTTTCGATCGCGTCGGCATCATCGGCGCAAACCAGCGGCTCATAGGCGAAAATACGCCCGTCATGTCCGATTCTATATGCCCGGTATTCTGTCATCCATGCCCGTCCCACCATCGGTGTTCGTAAAACACCAAGCCCCGTGGTGGAACTTTGATCGCCCCGTGGTGGAACTTTGATCCGGTCACAGATATATCGCGGCGTCTGCCCGGAACCGGACTTAGGAGCCGGTCGACCGTCAAGGGCAGGCGACCAGCCTATTTTCTATCCTTGAGCGCGCGATCGATCTCGGATTCGACTATCTTGATCGCCGCCGCTCGACTTGCCGCCATCACGCCGGTTTTGGTCCTGCCTTCAAATCTGAATTCCCATCGCCAACCACCCGCGTCAGTCAATTGGACGATGGAGTATTCCACTCCCTTGTATTCCATACGAAGTCCTTCGCGTAACAACATTGCGAAGGCCAGGCGGCCCGCTAACGATCGGACACAAACACCAAACGGCAGCCCGGTATGTCCACTTGTGTACTTAGCCCACGACGGCGCTCAAAAAAATCAGGCGCCAGATTTCTCCGGCGCCCACTTGCTAAACAGGCCGCTGCGCGGTGTCGCCGATGGCGGATTGGGAGCGCTTTTTGCGGACTCGCGCTTGGCCATAAATGGGCGAAAATCAGACACCAGTAAACAGCGCCACTCCGGCCATTTTCGCGCGATCATCGTATGGCAGCCGATTGGTCCAACAGCGTCTGGTAGCACTCGCAGGACATTCTTTCCAAGGCGGGGCGGTCCAATATGTTGATGACGCCTCGCGAGTAGTTGATAACGCCTGCGATTTGGATTTTGCTCGCGACTTCCGTGACCGACGTCCGGCGCACGCCGAGCATTTCAGCGAGAAACTCTTGCGTTAAACGAACTGTACTGCTCCCGGCGCGATCTGCGGATTGGAGCAACCAACGGCAGAACCGCGCCTCGACATTATGCATCGCGTTGCATGCCGCGGTCACGCGCGCCTGAGACAGGAGAACTTCATTGTAATGGATGCCGAGATCGCGAATGGCGTCGCTACCCGAAGCTGCTTTTCGAAATTGAACGGCGGGTATTCTGGTCAGGCCGATCGGAATCTGCACAACGCCACGGACCAGCGACCTATACAGCCCGAGTCCCGCCATCGCGCCGACGACGCCTTCGCGTCCCACTGTTGCCGTCTCGATGGCCTTGCCGTCCTTCAAAACGGCAAGTAACGAAATCATTCCGTAGTGAGGAAAGTATACGTATTCGAACTCATCGCCAGCTTCGATCAGCACCAACCCCTGCGGCAAGGAGTGGGTTGTGAGGTGGGGAGCAAGCAGACCGAACTGGCCGCGCGGCAAAGCCGACAACAATTTGTTGTCCAGAGGACCGCCAAAATCTTTAGAATGCACTGTGATATCCTGCCCGATCGGTCGGGCCGATTCCCGCAGGGGGATGGGAAGACGCTCCGAGAGCACGTCCCGCGCTGGAAGGTACTTAGGTTAAGGACCAAACTGGCTGGTTGTTCAATCCGATGCCGGCCTTCGGACCCGCAAAATCCGCGCTAAATAGTGGAATTAGCCTGCAATGCCCTTAGGTTAGCAGCCGAATCGTCCAAAAATGTTTATTTGTCCGGCACCGGACAAAGCCTCAAATCTCGGCGCCAAGTCGGTCCTTTGGCGAACTTCCAAAAGTCGCCGTGCGATCCCATATGGGTTTGGTTCCATTTCAGCGAAGGAAAGCCGGCTTGGCCGAGCAGTTCAGGCTCTTTGCCGACACATCACCGGAGCCCGAAGGTCTGCGCTATGCCGAAGACTTCGTGTCGCCGGCTGCCGAGAAGGAGCTGATCGGACGGATTGCGGCCTTGCCATTGCAACCTTTCCAGTTCGGCGCGTACGAAGGAAAGCGCCGCGTGGCCTCGTTCGGATTCCGCTACGACTACACCTTGCG
>Ga0182030_10009912_pt1 | contig 19434 bp, 23 predicted proteins | sample 812S3MmetaG_FD_121299 | JGI IMG/M metagenome (GOLD analysis project Ga0182030, IMG submission 121299) | Permafrost microbial communities from Stordalen Mire, Sweden - 812S3M metaG (Illumina Assembly) | ecosystem: Environmental > Terrestrial > Soil > Wetlands > Permafrost | place: Sweden... | reverse complement strand
TGGGCGTGGCGCCCGGGCCGCGCCAAGCGGATGCGCGCCTATGTCGACAAGGTGCTGGCGCTGCTGCCGTTCGAGCCCGCCGCGCACGAACGGCTCGGCGGCCCGAAATGCGTCTACGTCGGCCATCCCCTGATCGAGCGGCTCGGCGAACTCCGGCCGAACGCCGAGGAAAGCGCCCGCCGCGATGCGAAGCCTCCGGTCGTGCTGGCGCTGCCGGGGTCGCGCCGCGCGGAGGTGGCGCGGCTGATGCCGGATTTCGGCGCCGCGCTCGGGGCGCTTTCGCATTCGATGGGGCCGTTCGACGTCGTGCTGCCGACGTTGCCGCATCTGCACGCGCAGGTGACCGCGCTCGCCGCGCACTGGCCGGCCGCGCCGCGGCTGCTGATCAGCGAGGCCGACAAGTTTGCGGCCTATCGCACCGCCCGCGCCGCGCTGGTCGCCTCCGGCACGGCGACGCTGGAGGTTGCGCTCGCCGGCGTGCCGCTGATCGGCGCCTACCGGGTGTCGCGGCTCGAGGAGCCGCTCAAGCACTTCATCAGCGTGCCGTCGATCCTGTTGCCAAACCTCATCTTAGAGGAGCGCGCGATCCCGGAGTTCCTGCAGCACGACTGCCAGCCGGGGCCTTTGGCGCTTGCGATGGCCGGGCTGATCTCCGACACGCCCGAACGCGCCGCGCAATTGGCCGCGCTCGCCCGCCTCGACGCCAAGATGCGCCTGCCCGGCGACGAGCCGCCGAGCCACGCCGCGGCGCGCGAGGCGCTGGCGACGATCGCGGAAGGCGTGAAGGTTTAGGGGTTCGGATCTGGAGTTCGGCGCCTGCCGGGAATGTTACAAAAGGGCGGAGCGGGCGCTACCGCCTCGGAAGGGGTCTCGAACAAACCCTCGTTGTGAGGTGCGGAGCGATCCTTCGCGAACCTCAGGAGGCGCCTCGAACCACGCTCCAGCCAGAGCCGCCGCCGCCGCTGCGCATCGCCGCGCGCGCCACGAGGAACGAACTCGCATGGCGGCTTACCGGCAAGAGTTGAGTGCACGAACGGTCGTTTTTCCTTCGAGGCCCCTTCAGGGCTCCTCGGGACGAGCATCCTTCGAGGCTCCGCTTCGCTGCGCGCCTCAGGATGAGGGGGCTGATGGCCGCGGCTCCGGCGATTTTTGCCCTTTCGGCCGGGAACGCTTGGCCTGCGCAAGAACTTTATTGCCCAGTTGCGGCGCGGCGATTGGGGTCCGGCCATGAAGTTTTCCAACCTCGCGCTCCTCGGCGCCCTTGCGGTCGCCGTCGGGGCGGTCTCCCGCCGCGCCGAGGCGCCGGTCTCGCGGATGGCGGCGCAGGTCGCCGCAGCCGCCGCGCCGCCGCAGCGCAGCGGCAACATCCTTATCCGCCTTTTCCATGACTCCTCGGAGGATCGCCTGTTTGCGGTCGCCGCCGGAGTCGCGTTCTACGGACTGTTGTCGCTGGTGCCGTCTTTGGCGGCGGCGGTGTCGCTGTTCGGCCTTTTCGCCGACCCCGCGGGGCTCGCCAAGCTCCCCGACGTGCTGACCACCATTCTGCCGGGCGAGGCGGTGACGCTGGTGCAGAACGAGGCGCAGCGGCTCGCCTCGCAACCCGCGAACGCGCTGTCGATCAAGCTCGCCATCGCCGTGGCTCTGTCGCTGTGGAGCGCGAGCGCCGCCGTGCGCGCGCTGTTCGACTCCCTCAACGTGATCGACGGGCAGCACGAGAGCCGGTCGATCGTCCGTCTCTACGCGACGGCGCTCGCCGTCACGGTCGGCGCCATTGTCGTGCTGTCGCTTGCGGTCGTTCTGATCGGCGCGAGCCCGGCGTTTCTCGGCTCGCTGCCGCAAGACGTCGTGCGACTTTACAGCCTGCTGCGCTGGCCTTTTTTCTTCTGCGTCGCCGTCATCGTGCTGACCACGCTCTACTGGGTCGGGCCGAGCCATCCGCCATCGAGCTTCTGGCGGCTTGCGCGCGGGGCGGCGGTGGCGGCGTTCCTGTGGGCGGCCGGCTCGTCGCTGTTTGGCTGGTATGTCGCGACGCTCGGCCATTACACCGCGACTTACGGCTCGCTCGCGACCGTCGTGGTGATCATGACGTGGCTCTGGGTGTCGGCCGCCATCGTGCTGTTCGGCGCGCAACTCAACTACGAACTCGACTGGCGGCGGGAATAGTACGCGCGTCGCGCGACATTTCGCGGGAACCTAGAGCCGTCGCCGGAAGTTGTATGGGGGCAACTTAGTTTTTCGGAGGCTAAAATGTCCAGCACCACCGACAAGATCAAGGGCGCCGCGAACGACGCCGCAGGCAAAGTCAAGGAGACTGCCGGCCGCGCCGTCGACAGCGACAAGATGCAGGCCGAGGGCCTCGCCCAACAGGCCAAAGGCAAGGCGCAGAAGAGCGTCGGCGAAGCCAAGGACGCCGTCAAGAGTGTCGTCGACAAGGCGTAACGCCTAGTCCGAGACCGCTTTTTATAGGCCGGCCTTGCGCCGGCCGTTCGTTTGTCTTTCGGGGAGTATTTGACTATGGCCACAAGGTCGCAAACTAAAACAAATCTGCGCACGCCGACCGATCTCGATCCCGGCAAGGTGAAGGATATCGCCGCGGCGCTCAACGGCCTCGTGGCCGACGGCTTCACGCTCTACGTGAAGACCAAGAACTTCCACTGGCACATGAACGGCCCGCATTTCCGCGACTATCACCTCATGCTCGACGAGCAGAGCGATCAGATCTTCGCGAGCATCGACCCGCTGGCCGAACGCGTGCGAAAACTCGGTCAGCGCACGATCACCTCGATCGCCGCCATCGGCCGGACGGCGAAGCTGAAGGACAACGACAACGCCGAGGTCGATCCCGCCGACATGCTGATCGAACTGGTGGAGGACAACAAGGCGATGGCGCATTCCATGCGCGAGGCGCACAAGCTGTGCGACGACGCCGAGGACAGCGGCACGGCGGGCCTGCTGGAAACCTTCATCGACGAGACGGAGCGGCGCACCTGGTTCCTGTTCGAGGCGAGCCAGGCGGCGGACCACTCGGGGCATTAGGAGTTCAAATCTATCGGGACCGGCACGAAGGGCGGGGAGGGGACGTTCCCGCAACCCACCCCCTCGCCCTGAGGCGCGGAGCGAAGCGGAGCCTCGAAGGGCGATCCGGCCAGAGCCGGCGTCGCCGCCACCCGCCGCCGCGCACGCCACGAGGAACTAAGTTAGCCTAAACACACATGGCGGCTTACCGGCAGTTGATTACACGAGCGGTCCTTCTAACCTAGCGTCCTTCGAGGCTCCGCTTCGCTGCGCGCCTCAGGACGAGGGCGCTGACGGCCTCGGCGCATGGGAGCCAAGCGTTAGATTTGATCCAGTAGTTGCCCGTCGTTTGGCCGCCTCACGCGGCCTTCAGCGCCCGCCGCGCGCCCGATCCCGCCATGACCACGACCATCAGGAACACGCCGCGCACCACCGACTGCCAGTAGGCGCTGAGGCTGATCCAACCGAGCCCATTCTCGAAATTCAGCACGTTGAAGATCAGCCCGAGCAGCAGCACGCCGACCAGCGTCGTCCCGACCGAGCCAATTCCGCCGGTCAGCAGCGTGCCGCCGACCACCACCGCGGCGATCGAGAACAGTTCCCAGCCGACGCCTTCGGCCGGTTGGCCGGCGCCGAACTGCGCCGCGAGGATGACCCCGGCGAGCCCCGCGCAGACGCCCGATTGCACGTAGGCCCAGAATTTGACCCGGTCGACCGGCAGGCCCATCAGCCGCGTCGCCTCCTCATTGCCGCCGATGGCCAGCACATTTCGGCCGAAGGCGGTGAAGTTGAGCACGACGGAGCCATAGACATAGGCCGCCGCGCCGATCCAAGCGGGCACGGGAAAGCCGATGAGGTCGCCCTGGCCGAGCGAGGTGAAGTCGGTGTCGTAGGACACCGAGACGGACTGATTATGCGCGAGCAGGAGCCCGGTCCCGCTCGCCATCAGCATCCCCGCCAGCGTCGCGATGAACGGCAGAATGTTCATGCGAACGACCATGAAGGCGTTGACCAGCCCGACGACCAGCCCCGCGCCGATTCCGCCCGCAAGCCCCGCCGCGAGCCCGTAAGGCGAAAGCAGCGCCGCCACCACGCTCGCGCAGGCCGCCGTGGCGCCGACGGAGAGATCGATGCCGGCGTTCATGATGACGAACGCCTGACCCAAAGAGATCAGCGCGAACATCGAGTTGTAGCGCAGCACCGACAGGACGTTGAAGGCCCCAAGGAAATTGTCGTAGCGCAGCGCGCCGAAGGCGACCAGCGCGATCAGCGCGATCAGGACGCGCGCCTCCGCGCCGAACAGCACGCGCCTCACGTCGTCCTCCCGCGGTTTTGCGTCCACACGGCGCCGGCGATGATCGCGCCCTTGACCACCAAAGCCGCCGCGTCCGGCACGCCATTGGCGAGCAGCGTGTAGCGCAGCAACTGGATCAGCAACGCCCCGATCATCGAGCCCACGACATTGGCGCGACCGCCGGTGAATGGCGTGCCGCCGACCGCGACCGCCGCGATGGCGTCCAACTCCATGCCGAGCCCGACCAGATTGGCGTCGCTCGACGAGTTGATGGAGATGACGACCAGCCCCGCCACGCCGGCGCAAAGGCCGGAGATCGCGTAGACGCGGCGCTTCACCGAATCCGCAGGGATGCCCGAGAGCCGCGCCGCGCGCTCGTTGCCGCCGACCGCCAGCACCTGACGGCCGAACAAAGTGCGTCGCAGCATCCACGCGGCGAGCGCAACCGCGATCAACATGACGATCACCTGAAACGGCAGGCCAAAGACGCGCCCCAAGCCGATGAATTGGAACACCGGATTGTGGAACACCTGCAACTCGCCGTTGGTCAGCACCTGACCGACGCCGCGCCCGGCGATGAACATGACCAGCGTGCCGACGATCGGTTGCACCTGAAACCGGGTGATGAACCAGCCGTTGAACAGCCCGAGGGCGCTTGCGGCCAGGACCGGGACGACGAAGGCGAGCGCGTCGCCGACATAGGGATGCGCGACGCCGAACCGCGACAGGAAGATCAGCGGCGCCAGCGCGCCTGCAATCGCCATCAGCGAGCCGACGGACAAGTCGATGCCGCCGGTCGCGATGACCAAAGTCATGCCGACCGCGACAATGACGATTTCGGCGACCTGCGTCAGGTTGACGTTGATCGTCTGCCAGCTGGCGAAATTCGGCGTCACCGCGAAATTGAACGCGAGCAGCACGAGCAGCGCCGTCAGCGCGGCGTAGCGGCGGAAAAAGGCGGCGAAGTCGAACCGCTTCGTCTTTTGCAATTCGGCCACGGGCAAGTCAGCCAACGGAGGTCTCAAGCTCCTTATCATGCGCCATGGCCGCCATCAGCGCCGGCGCGCTCGCCTCTGCGTGGGTGAGGTCGGCGACGGTGACGCCGTCGCTCAGCACGAATACGCGGTCCGCGCCCTCGACGATCTCCTCCAGTTCCGAGGAGATCATCAGCACGCCGAGCCCGAGATCGGCGAGTTCGCGGATGAGTTTCTGGATCTCCGCCTTGGCGCCGACATCGATGCCGCGCGTCGGCTCGTCGAGGATGAGCAGCTTCGGGTCGGCGCAGAGCCAGCGCGCGAGCAGCACCTTCTGCTGATTGCCGCCGCTGAGTTCGCGAATCTTCTGCTCCGGCCCCGCCGTCTTGATCGCGAGGCGCTCGATGAACTTGTCGACGATCTCGCGCTGTCGCTTCTCGTCCACCACGCCCGCCTTGACGAGCCGCGGCAGGATGGCGAGCGTGAGGTTCTCGCGCACCGACATGTCCGGCACGATGCCGTCCGCCTTGCGGTCCTCGCTGCAATAGCCGAGTCCGCGGCGAATAGCGTCCACCGGCTGCTTCAGCGCGACCGTCTCGCCGTTGAGCCGGATCGTCCCGGCGTCTGCGGGATCGGCGCCGAAGATCGCGCGCGCGGTCTCCGTGCGGCCGGAGCCGAGCAGGCCGGCGAGGCCGACGATCTCGCCCGCTCGCACCTCGACCCGCGCGTCGCGCACGCGCCGGCCGATCTTGAGGCCCTCCGCCGCCAGCACCTGCGCGCCGGCCTGACGGCCCGCTTCGGTAAAGCCGGTCGCGCCGCGCGCGCGCACCGTCTCCAGGCTGCGGCCGAGCATGGCGGCGACGAGATGCAGCTTGTCGATCTCTTCCATGCGGCTCGTCTGCACCGTGCGACCGTCCCGCATGACCGTCACGCGGTCGCAGACCTGGTAGAGTTCGTCGAGCCGGTGGGTGACGAAGATCACGGCGACGCCCTCGGCGCGCAACTGCCGCATCACCTCGAACAGCACGGAAACCTCGCGCTCGTCGAGCGAGGAGGTCGGCTCGTCCATGATGACGAGTTTGGCCTTGAACGACACCGCGCGGGCGATGGCGACCATCTGCTGGATCGCGGTCGAGAAATCCATCAGCGGCCGGCGCACGTCGATCTCGACGCGGAAGCGGCGCAGCAGCTCGGCAGCCTCGCGGTTCATGCGGCGCCAGTCGATGAGGCCGAAGCGTTTGATCTCGCGGCCGAGAAAGATGTTCTCCGTTACCGTGCGGAACGCGACGAGGTTGACCTCCTGATAGATCGTGCTGACGCCGCCGTCTTGCGCCGCCTTGACCGAGCCGAAGTCGATGGGCTTGCCGTCGAACTCGATGGCGCCGCCGTCGCGGCGGTAGGCGCCGGTCAGCACCTTAATCATGGTCGACTTGCCCGCGCCGTTCTGGCCGACCAGCGCCATGATCTCGCCGGCCGCGACTTCAAGCGAGGCCTTGATGAGCGCGTGCGAGCCGCCAAAGCGTTTGTCGATGTCGCGCATGGCGAGCAGGGGGGGCATGTTCAATTCAACCGTGCGGCCAATTTAACTGTGTGAACCGTCATTGCGAGCGAAGCGAAGCCATCCAGCTCTCGGAGATCGACGGCAACTCGGATAGAGCCGCGGCAACCGAACCTGGATGGCTTCGCTTCGCTCGCAATGACGACGACGCCTCTTCGCAGAGTGCAACAGATAACGGGGGCGCCGGGATCTCGGCTGTCGTAGCAAACCGCCTCGGCGGCGCCCCCATTCTTCCCCCGAAGTGGCCGGGGAAGCTCGTCACCCAACTCCCAATCGGGCCTCAGTACGCGCTCGCCAGCGAGGCTTGCGCGTTCGAAGCGTCGTAGAAATTGTCGGGGTTGATGATGTTCGCCTCGATCTTCTCGCCCGCCGCGTATTTGTACAGGATGTCGAAAGCCGCCGGCCCGAAGCGCGGGTTGCACTCGCAGGAGCAGCCGAGCTTGCCGTCGACGATGGCCTGGATCGCGTCCTTTTCGCCGTCGATGGAGACGACGAGGATGTCCTTGCCGGGAACCTTGCCCGCCGCCTCGATCGCCGCGATGGCGCCGAGCGCCATTTCATCGTTGTGCGCGTAGACGATGGTCGCGTCGGGATGCGCCTGCAGCAAGGTCTCGGCGACCTGACGGCCCTTGGCGCGGGCGAAATCGCCGGACTGGCTGGCGAGCAGCGTCAGGCCCGGCGCCTTGGCCTTGATCGTGTCGTCGAAACCCTTCTTGCGGTCGTTGGCCGGCGAGGCGCCGACGGAGCCTTCCAACTCGATGATCTTGCCCTTGCCGCCGGTCTTCTCAATCGTCCAATCGGCGACCCGCTGGCCCTCCAGCACGAAGTTGGAGCCGATGAAGGCGAGATAGTCCTGGCCGGGCTTGGCGAGCGAGGGATCGACGTTGCGGTCGATCAGCAGCACCGGAATGCCGGCCTTCTTCGCCGCCATGACGGCGGGGATCAGCGGCTTCTCCTCGCGCGGCGGCAGGAAGATGAAATCCACGCCTTGCGCGATCATCGAATTGACGTCGGCGACCTGCTTGGCGGCGGAGGAGGCGGCGTCGGTGTAGACGAGCTGGCAACCGCGCTTGGCGGCCTCGTCCTTCATGCTCGCAGTCTGCGCGAGGCGCCAGGGATTGTTGCTCTCGGTCTGCGCGAAGCCGACCTTGTACTTGTCCTTCTTCTTCAGAATCGGGACCTGGCCGAAGGCGGGATAGATCGTCAGCGACGCGGCGGCGCCGAGACCTCCAATCAGCATATGTCTGCGGGTGATGAGCATTGCGTTCCTCTCCTTCGCGCTCTTGGCCGGCGTCTCTCGCCGTTCGTTCGGAGGCTAAGCCTCGCTTGACGGGGGATGATAATGAGGCGCTAATGATTGTCAACGACAAATCGCTTGAAATTTCCTTCACCTTATATTTCAATCCGTTCGGCCGCTAATAATATTATCCAGGCCGTCGAGGAGACGATGAAGGAAGGCCAGTCCGCGCAAAATTCCGCCACTGAGGCGCGCAAGACCCGCCGCGCGGCGTCGAGCCGCCGGCCGACCATGATCGACGTCGCCAACGAGGCGCGCGTGTCGCAGACCACGGTTTCGCTGGTGCTCAACCACGCCGACGGGGCGCGGCTCTCCGCCGAGACGCGCAAGCGGGTAGTGCAGGCGGCCGAGCGGCTCGGCTATCGGCAGGCGCCGCGCGGCTTGTCGCCGGCGCGGACGGCGAGCGCGGTCGGCTTCCTCTGCGACGAACTCTCGACCGACCCCTGGACTGCAATCGCGCTCGACGCGGTGCGCGAGAAGGCGTGGGAGCGCGGCCTCACCGTCATGGTGATGGCGACGCGCGGCGACGCCGACATGGAGGCGGCGGCGCTGGCGCAACTCGCGACGCAGCCGCTCGTCGGCCTCATCTATGCGACCATCAACACGCGCCTGATCGATCCGCCCGCCAGCGCCTTGCCGCTGGTGCTGCTCAACTGTCACGTCGCCAACGGCTCGCTGCCCTCGGTGGTTCCGGGCGAGGTCGCGGGCGGCCACGCGGCGACCGATTATCTGATCGCCGCCGGTCATCGCCGCATCGGCTACATCAACGGCGAGGCGAGCATGGAGGCGGCGCGCCATCGTCTGCGCGGCTACAAACAGGCGCTCGCCACGGCAGATCTTCCCATCGACCCCGATCTCGTGCGCGACGGCAACTGGCAGCCGCTGTCCGGCTACGAGGCGACGCGCGCGCTGATGCGGCTATCTTCGCCGCCGAGTGCGATCTTCTGCGCCAACGACCTGATGGCGCTCGGCTGCTACGAGGCTTTGCGCGAGTTGGACCTGCGCATTCCCGATGAGGTCGCGGTGATGGGCTACGACGACCGCGAGATCGCCCAGCATCTGCATCCGCCCTTGTCGACGGTGCTGCTGCCGCATTATGAGATGGCGGCGATTGCGGCGGAATGGCTGTTCGATCTCGCCGACGGCGCGGAGATGCGGCCGCGTCAGATCAAGGTCGAATGCCCGATCGTCAAACGCGGCTCGGCATAGGGAGGATCGCATGACCGAAACAATCAACGCGCTGTCCAAGGGCGCGCTCGCCGATCTCGACGCGGTGTTCGCCGCAATGCCGGCGGACGCGCTCGACGGGCTGATCGAGGAGATCGTGAAAGCGCGCCGCATCGTCGTGTTCGGTCTCGGGCGCGAGGGCCTGCAGATGCGCGGCTTCGCGATGCGGCTGTTCCACATGGGCCGCAACGTCGCGGTGTGGGGCGACATGACCACGCCGGACGTCTCCGCCGGCGACCTGCTCATCGTCTCCGCCGGCCCCGGCGATCTCGCGACCGCGCGCACGCTCGCCGGCATCGCGCGCGGGGCGGGGGCGCGCACGTTGCTGGTCACCGCGCAGCCGCAGGGCGAGCTGAGCAAACATGTGGATGTCGTGACCGTCATTCCCGCGCAGACGATGGCGAACGATCAATCGGGCAGGGTGTCGGTGCTTCCGATGGGCTCGCTGTTCGAGACCGCGCAGATGATCGCTTTCGAGCTGGCGATCCTCAAGCTGCGGTCGCGCTTCAACGAAACCGCGGAGACGATGCGGGCGCGGCACACGAATTTGGAGTGAGGGCGACAGCCCTGCCAGGTATCGGTCTCGCGCCCAACAAACGGCCGCCTCAAGATCTCATCCGCCAATAGCCCATAGGATCGAGCCAAGTGATGAGGCAGCCAAGCGCCGCCACTTCGACACCGGCAAAGACAAGATGCACCGCGCCGGTAGCTACGAGTGCCGCGCATATTGCTAGCGAAAGACCATACGATAACCATCGCCATTTGATTAATTTGATGACAAAGAGATACATGAGACATACGATAAAAGCGGCCGGAACCAGCGTAGCTATAAGCATCTTGACGTCCCCCGCCGACGTATAGCGCCGACTTGCAGGGCTAAGCAAGGACAGAATGCTACCCCGCCGCCTTCGCCTTGCCCTTCGGCAGCATCGGCGTGACGCGCAGCGCCGCGATGCGGTTCTTCTGCCGCCGCAGCACCTCGAAGCGGAAGCCGTGGAACACGAAAGCTTGCCGCGCTTCGGGAATGGTGCGCGCCTCGTGGATCACCAGCCCCGCCACCGTCGCCGCCTCCTCGTCGGGCAGGTCCCAGTCCATCAGCCGGTTGAGGTCGCGGATGGTCACGCCGCCGTCGACGATCAGCGAGCCGTCGAGCTGCTGGCGCACGCCCTGGATTGCCACGTCGTGCTCGTCGGTGATATCGCCGACGATCTCCTCGATGATGTCCTCCAGCGTGATGAGCCCGAGCACGACGCCATACTCGTCGACCACCAGCGCCGAATGGGTCTTGCGGCGCAGGAACGCCTGCAACTGGTCGCGGCACGAGGTCGCCTCGGGGATGAACCACGCGTCGAGCGCGATGTCGGCGGCCCGCAGCTTCGACACGTCGCCGCCGGCGGCGGAATAGGCGCGGAACAGGTCCTTGACGTGCAGCATGCCGATGATGTTGTCGGGGACGTTGCGCCACAACGGCATGCGCGTATAGGGCGAGGCGAGCGCCTCGCGCACGAGTTCGGCCGGCGGAGTGTCGGCGTCGAGCGTGCGCATCTTGGTGCGGTGGATCATCACGTCGCCGACCGGCACGTCCTCCAGTTCCAGCAGGCCGCCGAACATGTCGCGCTGGTCGCGCGCCACCTCGCCCTCGCGATGCAGGAGATCGACGGCGCCGCGCAGCTCCTCGGCGCCCGAAAGCTCGCGCTCGCTGACCGCGAAGCCGAACAGTTTCAGCACCGCGCGCACGAAAATTTCGACCGCATGCACGACCGGCCCGAACGCCGTGACAAAGAAACTCACGACCGGCGCGATGACGAGCGCGACCCGGTCGGGATAGGCGATGGCGACGGTCTTGGGCAGCACCTCGCCGAACACCACGATCAGCACCGTCATCACGGCGGCGGCTTCGACTTCGCCGCGCTCGCCGAAGGCGTAGACGAAAACGCTCGTCGTATAGGCGGTCGATGCGATGGTGACGAGTTGGCCGCCGAGCAGCATCGAGCTGATCAGCCGGCCCTTGTTGGCGGCGAGCCGGCTGGCGAGCGCCGCCCTCGCATCGCCGGCGGTTTCCAGCGCCTGCAGCCGCGCGCGCGAAGCGGCGGTCAGCGCGGTCTCGGCGCCGGCGAAAAACGCCGCGCCGATGAGGCAGAGCACGATGACGAGCGCGGCGAGGGCTAGGGGCATGAGGGGAATTTAGCGGTCCTGCGCGTGCAAATCGAGGGCGACGCTGCCGCGGCCTTATTTCATAGACGCGATCACGCCCCCCGCCATTGCACGTCCAACTCCTCGCGGAAGGCGAAGCGGGCGAGGTGACGGGCGACGACGTCCTCCAGCCGGTCCAGTTCCTGGTCGCTTTTCGCCTCCAGGGTGATGGCCAGCGTCTCGGCGTTTGCGGTCAGCCTGACCTCGCCGGCCGGGAAGGAAATGGAGCCGACGGCTTCGTCGAATTCAGCGGGCAGCTTGTGCTGGAAGTGCTTGCAAAGTTGCTGCATGTATTTGCAGGCGTTGGCGGTGGCGACGCGCGCCTCGGCGCGAACGGTGGGGTCACTCAAGAGAAATTCCTCTCATCGAATTGGATTTCCGGCGCTAAGACTATTCTATGATATATCTTAAGACCAGACGCCCGCGCCGCTGGCCCGCCGGAATGGCGGCCATGCGTCCGATCCGCGGCCGCGCGAATTGCAGATTTGGCGGCTAAGCCTTTGTCCGATCCTCGATGCGTCCCAGACTTTCCTCGCGCCCTAGCACGGCGAGCACGTCGAAGATACCGGGTGAGGTCGTGCGTCCCGTGAGCGCGGCGCGGAGCGGCTGGGCGACGGTCCCGAGCTTGGCGCCGGTCTCCTCGGCGTAGGCGCGCACGGCCGCCTCCGCCGCGGCGGCGCTCCAATCCGCTACCGCCCGCAACCGCGGCAGCAGCGCCACGAGGTGCGTCCGGCCGCCCTTGGCGAGGACTTCCGACGCCTTGGCGTCGAGCGCTAGCGGCCGGGCGGCGAACAGGAATTGCGCGCCGTCGACCAGTTCGACCAGCGTCTTGGCGCGCTCTTTGAGGCCGGGCAGAGCGGCGGCGAGCTGGGCGCGCTTTCCGGCGTCGAGCGCGGCGGCCATCTCCGGGCCGCCGGGCAGATAGGGCAGGGTCGCCAGCAGCAACTCGAACAGCGCGCGGTCGTCGGTCGCGCGCATGAAATGGCCGTTCATGTTTTCGAGCTTGGCGTAGTCGAAGCGCGACGGCGAGCGGCCAATGCCGGAGAGATCGAAGGCCGCGATCAACTCGTCTTCAGTGAAGAACTCCTTGTCGCCGTGGCTCCAGCCGAGCCGCACGAGGTAGTTGCGCAGAGCCTCCGGCAGGTAACCCATCGCCCGATAGGCGTCGACGCCGAGCGCGCCGTGGCGCTTGGACAGCTTCGCTCCGTCCGGCCCGTGGATCAGCGGGATATGCGCCATAACCGGAACCTCCCAGCCGAGCGCCTGATAGATCTGCATCTGCCGCGCCGCGTTGGTCAGGTGGTCGTCGCCGCGGATCACATGCGTCACGCCCATGTCGTGATCGTCGACGACGACGGCGAGCATGTAGGTCGGGTTACCGTCGGAGCGCAGCAGCACGAGGTCGTCGAGATCCTTGTTCGGGATCGTCACTTTCCCTTGAACCTTGTCGTCGACGACCGTCTCGCCGTCCTGCCGGGCGCGCAGCCTTATCGTCGGCGCGACGCCGGGAGGCGCCTCGGAGGGGTCGCGGTCGCGCCAGCGCCCGTCGTAGCGCGGCGGCAGGCCGGCGGCGCGCTGCCTCTCGCGCATCTCGGTCAGCTCGTCCTGCGAGCAATAGCAGCGATAGGCGCCGCCGCTTTCCAGCAGCTGCAGCGCGACCTCGCGATGACGTGGCGCGCGCTCGAACTGTCGCACCGCCTCGCCGTCCCAATTCAGGCCAAGCCAGCGCAGCCCGTCGAGGATCGCGTCCACCGCCTCGGGCGTCGAGCGTTCGCGGTCGGTGTCCTCGATGCGCAACAGGTACTTGCCGCCATTGCGCCGGGCGTAAAGCCAGTTGAACAGCGCCGTGCGCGCGCCGCCGATGTGCAGGAAGCCGGTAGGCGAGGGGGCGAAGCGGGTGACGATCTCAGACATGACCGCGCCTCTAGCAGATGCATGGCCCGGCGCCAAAGCCGGCGGGTCGCAGGTCGGCGACGCCGGGGCGGCCTCACAGAGATCGTCGGGCGTCGCGAGATCAACGCCGCGGTCGGCCAACTCGACCGCTCGACGCAGGAAAACGCCGCGATGGTCGAGGAAGCGACGGCCGCGGCGCAGCGCCTGGAGAGCGAGACACGCCCTCGCCGATCTGGTCGGGCAGTTCCGCGTCGGCGCCGGCGGTCCGGTTGGCCGGCGTCGAGCGGCCTGACGATTGCCCCGGTCTTCAGGTCCGACCTGAAGTGCATCGATTGAAGGCCTCGCTCCTCATAGGTCGTCCGGGTTCAGCCCGGAATGTTTGGCGATCCGCTCCAGCATCCGCGGCCCAAGCTCGACGGAATCATGAAAGGCGAAAACGAAATCCGGCCAGCCGTCGCGCTCAAGAGTTACATGCGAGCCGGTTTGGCGTTTCGTACGCCAGCCTATGCGTTTCAGCGCGTCGAGCACGCGCCGCGCTTTCGTGGACCCGAACCGGCTCACTCGGCGGCAAGCGAAATCCGCAGCGCCGTCGGCGCCGCCTCGCCAGCCTCAAGTTGCTCGGCGAGCGCGCGCAGCGCAAGTGCTTCGGCTTTCGCCATCGCGGCGGCGCGGGTTTCGCCATAGGCCAGGGCGCCGGGTATCCCCGGAACCTCGGCGAGCCAGCGCCCATCGTCTTCCTGCTCCGTTTCGAGGGTCCAATGCATGGCCTGCAAACCTAAAAAGTCTGGGTCCGGGTTGCGCCACGATAGCACAGCCGCGCCGCTCAGTCCCTCAGCGCGATCCGCACTGGCACATGGTCCGACGCCTTCTCCCGCGCCCGCATCGCCTTGTCCACGGTCGCCGAGGCGAGCCGGTCGGCCGCTTGCGGCGACAGCATGAGATGGTCGATGCGGATGCCGTTGTTGCGCTGCCACGCGCCGGCCTGATAGTCCCAGAAGCTGTAGATCCCGCCGGCGTCGCTGGTCGCGCGCAGCGCGTCGGTCAACCCCAGCGCCGTCAGTTCCTGAAATTTCGCGAGCGTCTGCGGCAGGAACAGCGCGTCGCCAGTCCATTGCTCGGGATGGGCGGCGTCGCGGGCTTGCGGGATCACGTTGTAATCGCCGGCGATGACCAGCGGCTCCTCGTAGGCAAGCAGTTTTCGCGCATGGCGGATCAGGCGGTCCATGAAGGCGAGCTTGTAGTCGTATTTCTCCGTCCCCACGGGGTTGCCGTTGGGAAGATAAAGACTCGCCAGCCGCAGCACGCTCTTGCCCCATGGGATGACGGCTTCGAGATAGCGCGACTGCACGTCGGTCTCGTCGCCGGGCAGGCCGCGCTCGACCTCCATCGGATGCTTTGAGAGGATGGCGACGCCGTTGAAGGTCTTCTGCCCGTGCGTCGCGATATTGTAGCCGAGCGCCTCGATCTCTTCGCGCGGGAAGGCTTCGTCCTGGCACTTGATCTCCTGCAGGCAGATCGCGTCCGGCGCGACCTCTTTGAGGTAGTCGAGCAGGTGCGGCAGGCGCTGGCGCACCGAATTGACGTTCCAGGTGGCGATGATCAGGGGAGGGCTCCGAGCTTTGCGCGACCGTCGCACGCAGTTGTGATATAATGACCCAGTATGAATAGGAACGACGTTCTTAACCGACTGCGCGAGAACGAGCCGGCGCTGAGAGCGCGGGGCGTGACGCATGCGGCCCTTTTCGGATCGGTGGCGCGCGGCGAGGAACGGCCGGACAGCGATCGACATCTTTGTCGAACTGGCGCCCGAGGCCCCCATTGGCGTTTACGAATATGTCAACATCGTCCAATTCATCGAGGGATTGTTCGCGGGACGCGTGGAAGTGGTGGAGCGCGAAAGCCTGAAACGCGCCATCCGCCCGTTCGCCGAGCGCGACGCAGCTTATGCCTTCTAAATCGCGGCCGGCGCTTGAGGATATCAGCGACAACATTCTGTTGGCGCAAAGGATAATCGAGGGAGTCCGTTTCGAGCAATTTGAGAAGGACCGCATTTTATTCTACGCCGCGACGCGCTGCCTCGAAATCGTCTCGGAAGCTTCGCGGAGTCTGCCGCAGGAACTGCGGGAGCGCCATCCCGCATTGCCCTCGAGGAAAATAAGAGACGCCGGAAATTTCTACCGGCATCAGTACGGTAATATCGCCGAGGCGCGGGTCTGGCGCACTATTCGCCACAGCCTGCCGGCATTACTGGCGGTCGTAACCTTTGAACTCGACCGTCTCGACGCGGACGACACTGGATAGCTTCGGCTCAGGTCTATACAAAGGCCGCATGACCGACCTCACACCCAGCCTCGCCGGCGCCACCCGCGCCGATCTCGCCGCCGCGCTGGCGGAGCTTGGCGCGCCAGCGCGCGAAATCCGTATGCGGACTGGGCAGCTCTGGCACTGGATCTACCACCGCGGCGCCGCCGACTTCTCCGCCATGCGCAACATCGCGCGGCCGCTCTTGGACAAGCTCGGCGAGCGGTTCACGCTCAAGCGGCCGGAGATCGTCGCCGAGCAGGTCTCCGCCGACGGCACGCGCAAGTGGCTGCTGCGGATGCCCGCCAAAGGTCCGCACGACAAAGGCGCCGAGATCGAGTGCGTCTACATCCCCGAGCGGGACCGCGGGACGCTCTGCGTCTCCTCCCAGGTCGGCTGCACGCTCAACTGCACCTTCTGCCACACGGGGACTCAGGCCTGGGCGCGCAACCTGACCGCGGCCGAGATCGTCGGGCAGGTCATGGTCGCGCGCGACCGGCTCGGCGACTTTCCCGGCGGGACGCCGCCCGACGACGGCGCCCTGGTGCCGAGCGGCGAGGGCGTGCGCGCCGTCTCCAACATCGTGTTCATGGGGCAGGGCGAGCCGCTGTACAATTTCGACAGCGTGCGCGACGCGATCTCGGTGCTGACGGATGGGGACGGGCTGTCGCTGTCGAAGCGACGCATCACGGTCTCGACCTCGGGCGTCGTCCCGGAAATGAAACGGCTCGGCGAGGAATGTGGGACCATGCTCGCCGTCTCGCTGCACGCGACCAACGATCCCCTGCGCGACAAGCTGGTGCCGCTCAACCGCAAGTACCCGATTGCCCAGCTCATGCAGGCGTGCCGCGACTATCCCGGCGCGTCGAACGCGCGCCGCATCACCTTCGAATACGTGATGTTGAAGGGCGTCAACGACTCGCCCGCCGAGGCCCGCGCCCTGGTGAAGATGCTCAAGGGCGTTCCCGCCAAGATCAACCTGATCCCGTTCAACCCCTGGCCCGGCTCGCCTTACGAGTGCTCGGACTGGGAGACCATCGAGCGCTTTTCCGAGATCGTGTTCAACGCCGGCTACGCGAGCCCGGTCAGGACGCCGCGCGGCCGCGACATCCTCGCCGCCTGCGGCCAGCTCAAGAGCGAGACCGAGCGGGTGCGGGCGCGAGCGCGGCTGATGCTCGAAGAGAGCCTCGTCGGCGGCCTCGACTGAGCGACCCATGCCGCTGCATCTCATAAAGCTCTGCGTCGGCGCGGATTCCATCGCCGACCTGGAGGAATGGGTCGAGCAGCGCGTGCGCGAGCGCAAGGCGAAGCGCGAGGCGCCGCGCTCGCTGCACGTCACCCGCATGGTCCCGACGCGCGGCGCGGAGATCGTCGACGGCTGATCGCTCTACTGGGTCATCAAGGGCCAGCTCGCGGCGCGCCAGCAGGTGCTGGAGATCGAGCCGTTCGTCGATACCGACGGGATCGGCCGCTGCCGGCTGTGGCTCGCCCCGCAAGTGGTCAAGGTCGCGCCGCGACCGTTCCGGGCTTTCCAGGGCTGGCGCTATCTCCAGGACAAGGACGCGCCCTACGACCTCGGCGCTTCGGGCGCGGCCGAGATGCCGGAGGAACTGCGGCGCACGCTCGGCGAACTCGGGCTGCTGTGAAGCCGGCGCTTCCGAACCGCCCGACCAGACCGTAAATGTTGCGAGCGCATACACCCGCGCATTCGCGAATGGGGGCTTCCATGACGTTCACGGAATCGGTCAGCTATTGCCTGACGAACTACTTCACGATTGCGGGGCGCGGCGCCCGCTCGGAATATTGGTGGTTCATCCTCGCCTCGATGCTCGCCGGAATCGTCGGCTCCATCGTCGACATCGTCATCGGCTTCCAGATCGTCGGCCCGCTGGTTTCGCTCGCCGTGTTCATTCCGACCATAGTGGCCGCGACGCGCCGTCTGCACGACACCGACCGCTCGGGCTGGTGGCAGTTGATCGCGTTCATTCCGCTGATCGGCGGGATCTTGCTGCTGGTCTGGCTCGCGAGCCGCGGAACGGAAGGCCCGAATCGTTTCGGCCGCGCCCCGGCGGGCGCAAGCTTCCCGTCAGCGGTCAGAGCGTGAGGCACTTCCGCACGGCGATCTCGCAGCGCTCGCCCTGCGGCAGAGCGCGGCCCGCAGTGTCCGTGTAGGCGATGCCGCGCACGCCGTGGCTGTCGATGGTGAAGCGCGCCTGGCAGTCCGGGGTCGGCGCGGAGAAGGTCGGATGCTCGTCGGCGCCCAGCGCGGGCAGCCAGCCCTCGACGTGCAACTGGCCGATGTCGTAAACCCAAATCTGTTCGACCCCGACCGGGATGCTCCGGTCCGGCGGCCCGAAGCAGGCGCGGATCTTCGCGGCGGGGCGATTGAACAGATAGGTCTCCGCAAGCTGCTGGTCGTCCGTCTCGCAGCCGCACAGCGCGAGCGCGCCAAGCGCCGCCCAAATCCCGATCCGCATGAAAGCCCCTTGGTCTACATATAACTTAAGCGGCGCGGTCCGCGGCGTCCACTGGACGCCGGCGCCGCGTATGAGGCAGGAAGGCGCATGCCCGATCACGATTCCGAAGACAACGAGGCCCCTCGCAACCGCCAGACGCTGGCGGCCGTCATCGTCGTCGCCCTGCTGTTCGTCGGCGGCTGGTGGCTGATGAGCGTACTGCAACACCACCGCGAAATCGACGACTGCATCGCCTCCGGTCGCCGCGACTGCGTGCCGATCGAGAGCTTCAAGTAGCTTAGCGCGGGCGCTCTCTTTCCGCTGCGGCGACGGCGGCCTCGCAGGCCGCTGCGTCGCCGGAATCGTTGGCCGCTTGCGCCTGGAACAGGTCGTTCTGGAAACGCGCGTTGCGCAGCGTCGCATCGGAATCCGCCGGGCTGCTGGCGTCGCCCGCCGTCGCGGCGGTGGGCTGATGGTGCAGCTTGGCGGCCTCGGTCTCGGCCGCGGAGCCGGCCGTCGACGCCGTGTCCGTGGCCGCCGAGGCGCCGCCGGCCTCGGCCTGCAGCCTGGCGATTCTGTCGCCGCAGGGGCTCGCTGCGGCCGATTGCGCAAAAACCAGCGCGCCGACAGCAATAAGCAGGAATCTCATGGCTCGCCTCTCCTAAGAAGCGCGCCGCCGGCAAGGGCGACGCACGCTTCGACTCAGTAGAAACGCGCGACCCGGCGTTTTAGGCAGGCTGGAATATGTGAATTTTTCTGTTCTCGATAAGCTCCTTGGACGCCCGACCATAGGCGGCCATGTGCGGCGCCGCGGCGTGCGCCTTCAAGGCGTCGGCGCTCTCCCAGGTCTCCAGCACGACGAAGGCGTCCGCCCCGATCGGCGCCTGGAAGCCGCCGAAACCGTCGGCGTCGACGAAAGGCTGGTAATCGACGCAGCCTTGCTCGGCGTGGACGGCGGCCATGTTGGCGCGGAACAGTTTTAGCAGCTCCTCGCGGCGGCCCGGCTTGGCGGTGATGATGGCGACGACGCGGATCATGGCGCTTCCTTCCCTTAGGCGTTAAGGCTGCTTTCTCGGCGACCGCACCCCCTCGCGTCAACCGCGACGCTTGCGTTTGCGCGCGCGCCACCCAAAATGCATGCCGACATGTCCGGTTCGCTGACACCCAAAAACACATCGGCGCAAATCTCCGCCTTCCTCGCCGAGGCGAAGCGCACGCCCGCGCCG
>Ga0182030_10009911_pt1 | contig 19435 bp, 12 predicted proteins | sample 812S3MmetaG_FD_121299 | JGI IMG/M metagenome (GOLD analysis project Ga0182030, IMG submission 121299) | Permafrost microbial communities from Stordalen Mire, Sweden - 812S3M metaG (Illumina Assembly) | ecosystem: Environmental > Terrestrial > Soil > Wetlands > Permafrost | place: Sweden... | reverse complement strand
GTCAACGGCACATGGGCGCACGCCGACTACACCTACACGGCCGCAACCCAGGCAGCCATGACGACTCCTGCAACCGGCTCGGTATTGGCTGGTCCCACGGTGACCTTCAACTGGGCTACCGCTACCGGCTCTGTCACGGGTTACTACTTGCAGATCGGCTCGACCGGCGTGGGCTCCAGCAACATCCTCAATTCGTCCCAGAGAACTACACCTTCGTACACAATCTCAACCATGCCCACCAACGGTGAGCCTATTTATGTCCGGCTCATCACCAACTTCAGCGGCCCGTGGGTCCATTACGACTACACCTACACTGCGGCCACGCAGGGGGAGATGACGTCGCCCGCGCTCAACTCTGTGCTGCCCGGCCCCACGGCGACCTTTACCTGGTCTGCTGCGGCGGGCGCAACCGGCTACTACCTGCAGATCGGAAATACCGGCGCCGGCTCTGACAACATCTACAACTCCGCGCAGAAGACCGTCACCTCCTACACGTTCACCGGTCTTCCCACCAATGGGGAGCCGATTTATGTGCGGCTCATTACCAACTACAACGGCCCCTGGGTGCATATCGACTACACCTACACGGCTGCCACGCAGGCAGAGATGACGGCGCCCGCACAGGGCTCCCTACTCTCCGGACCGTTAGTGTCATTCACCTGGTCGGCAGCGACCGGCGCCACCGGTTACTACTTGCAGATCGGCTCGACCGGCGCAGGCTCGGACAACATCTACAACTCCTCGCAAAAGACGGTCACTTCGTATACCTTCAGCGGAATGCCCACCAACGGCGAGCCGATCTACGTGCGGCTCACCACCAACTATGGCGGCCAGTGGGTGCATATCGACTACATCTACGAGGCAGCCACACAGGCCAGCATCACCTCACCAGCTTCGGCTTCAGTATTGCCGGGGCCGGTGGTGACATTCGACTGGTCGGCGGCGGCCGGCGCTACCGGCTACTACATTCAGATAGGAAGCACAGGCGTCGGCTCCAGCAACATCTATAACTCGTCCCAGAAGACGACCACTTCCTACACCACAACCACCATGCCCACCAACGGCGAGCCCATTTATGTTCGGCTCATCACCAACTACGGCGGTCAGTGGGTGCATGTCGACACCGCCTACACGGCTGCTTCCGCAGCAGCCATGATCTCTCCCACCCCGGCCAGCACATTCACCGGTGCGTCGGTACCGTTCACATGGTCGGCGGCCACCGGCGCTACCGGCTACTACCTGCAGATCGGCTCGACAGGCGTCGGCTCGGACGACATCTACGACTCGGCACAGAAAACGGTCACCAGCTATACGTTCACCCACATGCCCACCAACGGCGAGCCGGTCTACGTGCGGCTCATCACTAACTACAACGGCACGTGGGTGCACACGGACTACACCTACACCGCGGAGTAACTTAACTCGCGTTGCCATGGAAAACCTTCATGGCAGCGTGTACATATACCAACCAAACGCCGCCGGGGCGGAGCCTTCAACGCTCCTTTCCCGACGGCGTTTTGTTGCGGCGCAACCAATCCGCGTCTGAACGATTGATACTCCCGCACTGATTCCGTACCGCCAGCCTCACCCGTTAATCAGCGTCTTCATTGCCTCGGGATAACGGTCCCCCGCCGCGGCGTCCGGAGGAAAAATGTCTTTAAGGTTCTCCACCAGGTTGGGAGGCAGCGATACCTCGACTGCCGCTGCGTTCTCCTCCATGTATTTGCGGCGCTTGGTTCCAGGGATGGGCACAATGTCATCTCCCTGCGCCAGCACCCAGGCCAGGGCCAACTGTCCAGCAGTGATGCCCTGCTGCGCGGCCAGCGCCTTCACCTTCTCAACCAGTTCTAGGTTGCGCGTGAAGTTTTCTCCTTGGAAGCGCGGGCTGTGGCGGCGGTAATCATCGGCGTCAAAGTCATCCGGGCTGTTGAACGCGCCGGTCAAGAATCCGCGGCCCAGCGGGCTGTAAGCCACAAACGCCACGCCCAGCTTGCGGCAGATGCGCAGCACGTCGGTCTCCGGGTCGCGCGTCCAAAGGGAATACTCCGTCTGCAGCGCAGCGATGGGATGCACGGCATGTGCGCGCTCCAGCGTGTGGGGCGCTGCTTCTGAAAGCCCGAGAAAGCGCACTTTGCCTTCGTCGACGAGCCGCGCCATGGCGCCCACTGTCTCTTCGATGGGAGTTTTGGGGTCCACGCGATGCTGATAGTACAGATCGATGGTGTCGATTTCGAGACGCTTGAGACTGGCCTCAACAGCGGAGCGAACATACGCCGGGCTGCCATCCACGCCGCGTTTCGCGGGATTGGCTGGGTCGCGCAGAATCCCAAATTTCGTCGCAACGAAGAATTTGTCGCGCCGCCCTTTAAGCGCCTTGCCCACTAGCATCTCGTTCGTGTGTGGCCCGTAAATGTCGGATGTGTCAAGGAGATTCACCCCCAGTTCCAGCGCCCGATCAATCGTCGCCAGCGACTCCTTCTCGTTGCGTTCGCCGTAGAACTCGCTCATCCCCATGCAGCCTAGCCCAATGGCTGATACTTCCGGACCATGGGCGCCCAGTTTCCGCGTTTTCATCTCGATGCTCCTCGCTTCCTTACCGTACATCGTCATGCGGACTCTGCGGAAAAGACAGGTGCGTCGTTGCCGGTCAGGCGCGAGCCAGAACCTCGCTCTGCGTCGCTTATGCTTGCATAAGAGGATTCATTGCGTGGATGGAGAGTTGTACGAGCAGATGCTGGCAGTGGCGCTCAAAGAGGCGCGGGTTGGATTTGAGGAAGGCGGCATTCCCATCGGCGCCGCGCTGTTCCGTCGATCGGGAGAATTGCTCAGCCGCGGCCATAACCGCCGCGTGCAGCAGGGCGATCCCAGCGTCCACGCCGAGACCGACGCCTTCCGCCAAGCCGGCCGCCAGCGCAGTTATCGCGACCTGGTGATGGTGACCACCCTCGCGCCGTGCTGGTATTGCAGCGGCCTGGTGCGCCAGTTCCGCATTCGTACGCTGGTGGTGGGCGAAAGCCGTACCTTCGCGGGAGGGCTCGACTGGCTGCGCGAGAACGGCGTAGAGGTCATTGATCTCGACAGCGGGGAATGCCGCGAATTGCTGGAGCGCTACATCGCCGCCAACCCCGCGGTGTGGAATGAAGACATTGGAGAAGAAGGGAATAGGGAATAGGGAATAGAGATGCCATAGAGGTCTTGCGGAAAGAAAGAAGAGGGCGTTCGCAGGTTGTGCGAACGCCCTCTTTGTTGGATGAGGCACGGGTTGAGCCGACCTCGGAATTCTATTCCCAATTCCCTGTATTTAAAAATCCAGATGCAGCGACATCTGGATCTGCCGTGGTGAGCCGATGGTGTGCTGCACCACGCCAAGGCTGGCCGGGCAGTAGTAGAGGCCGCCGGCGCCGGTGGCCGCGGACGCTGTACCGCAGCCCGTGGGCAGAGGCGATGTTCCGGCTGGCAGCGAGCCGGGGAAGGAGTTGTAGTTGAAGTTCTGCGCCACCTCGTTGCCGGGAACGTCGAAGCTGGTGGTGTTGGTCAGGTTGTACACATCGAACGTGTACTTCAGGTTGAAGCGCTCGGTGAGAGGCAGTTGTTTCACCAGCGAAGCATCTGCCCGCTTCTGAAAAGACTGCCGGAAGATGTTGCGCTGCCCGGTGGTGAAGCCCGTTTCATAAGGGTCGGTGAGCGGGATAGCGCCTCCCATGCCGCCCGCAGGAAGCAGCGGCAAGGTGAAGCAGCCGGCATTCAGCGCAGGCTTGCCGCCAGCCGTGGTCCATGCGCCGGAAGCGCCGGTACGCGCGCTCTTCGGCGTGCAGCCCTTGGCCAGGGGAACGATGGGGTTGGTGATGCCGTCGTAGGTGGAGTAATAGATGCTGCCGATGGCCCCGGAGTAGTCGATGACACTGTAGGGCTGGCCGCTCTGCAATACGGCCAGACCCACCAGCGACCATCCGTCAATCGCCTTGCCCACCAGCGAGTGCTTCTTGGCAACGTCGGGAACCTGCAGAACGTAGTTCACGCTCAGCACATGGGTGCGATCGAAGTCTGAAGGCCCGTAGCCCGAACGCAGGTTGAGAGCGTTGTTGCCGTTGTAGAACAGGCCGAGTCCGCTCTGCTCGTCAAGCGAATGGGACCAGGTGTATGAGACGCCCGCCTGGAAGCCGTGGCTGATCTTCTTCTCCACGTGCGCCTGCAGCGCGTTGTATGCATCCACACCTGCCGCCTTGTAGGAGATGGACTCAGCCGCGTAGCCGATGTAGGGAACGCGCAGGTCGCCGTTGCCGCCTTCGTCGTTGGCCTGGTAGCAGGAGCCGTCGGGCAGCGTGAGCGGCCCGTAGACGCCGGCGCCGTAGCAACTGTTACTGTCTTCCACGGTGTAGCCGTAGCTGTAGTTCTGCTGGTTGGGCGTGCCGGCCAGCGCGGGCTTGGTGGAGTTGAAAATGCCGGGCTGGTTGAAGGGGACCGGAACTACCTGGTGGCGGCCCACATTGCCTACATAGCCAAGTTCGATGGCCAGGTCAGCCCGCGGCTGCCACTGCATATCCAGGGTGTAATTGAAGGTGTAGGGCAGCTTGTTGGCGCGGTCGTAAACGCCCAGAGAGATGGGCTGGCCGTTGTTCGTCACGCCGGGTGCGCCGTCATTGTAGTTGATGAGGCTGTAGGCATTGGGCAGATAATTGCCGAGGTCGGAAGCCTTGGGATCGGAGGGCGCAGCGTGCTGCAAAACTGTGCCGTACGGATTTTCGAGGTTGCCGGTTTCGGCAGTCGGTGGTCCGGTGGGCGGCCCGAACCCGCCATTGCCGCCGCAGGTGGGGATGTAGTAGGCGCCATACTCGCCGTAGAGCGACTGCGAGGCGGTGGGACAGACCGAGGTATTGACGAAGGGCAACTGCTGATTGACGCCGAAGGGGCCGCCGGGAACCGTGCCGATGGCATAGCCGGGCGAGAAGTAAGTGAACAGCTCGCCGCGGTCGTAGTACATGCCCGCCCCGGTGCGGATGACGATTTTTCCGTGGTTCTGAGCCGGCGCCCAGGCAGCGCCGACGCGGGGCCCGATGCCCCACTGGCGGCCGGTGAGCGTGGTGTTGCTCACGCCCTTGGTGCCGTTGGCGTTGTTGCCGGCGATCACCAGGCCGGGGTTCGTGATGGTGTCGGTGCCCGGGCAATAGCTGTAGGCATTGGGGTCAGAAGTTGAGCCCGAGCAGCTTTGCGGGCTGGTGCCGGCGTCAAAGTTGAAGATGCGGCCGTACTTCTCCGTGAGCCCGCCATCCCAGTCGTAGCGTACGCCGGCAGTCAGTGACAGCGTGGGCGTGATCTGCCACTTGTCCTGTACATAGGTTCCGAGCTGATTGGCGCGGTAGTAGCGGTTGGCGTTGCCTTGCATGAACGAGGTGACATAGAAGCCGGTGGACGAGTCACCTGGGGTGACAAAGCCCTGCACGAACTGGCTGAAGTCGTCGGTGGCGATGGTGCCGGTGCCGGTGCGCTTGTCGATGGTGTTCAGCTGCGTGTACGTGTAGCTGGCGCCGAAGCTCACGGTGTGCTTGCCCAGTAGCCAGATGGCGTCGCCGCGCGGAGCAATTCGGTTCTGGAACATGCCGGTGTTGGCCGATTGCGATTCGGCATTGGGACCGATGTTGAGGACCGCTTGCGAGTTGACGCCAGTCGGTTGATTGACGCCCAGAACGTTGTAGATGGATATGCCGGGAAAGTAATTCGAACCGAACATGTTGATGGAGCCGGTACCTGCGGCGCCGCCGGGGATGGAGCCGGGACCAAACGGCTGCTCGTTGTCGCCGTAATTCTTTTCGCGGATAATGCCCAGGGTCTGCGTGGTGCTCAGGTTCGTCTTCGCCAAAAAGGTGTTGGTGATGGACGCAACCTGCGCGCCCGAATCCAAATGCTCGGTGAAGCCGGGAACGCTTGAGTATGCGTACGGCGCAATGGTGGGGTCGTGCTGATAGAAGTACTTGAGCGCCAGGGTGTCTTTGCTGGTGGCGTTGTAATCGAGATCGGCTACCGCCGTGTCCGCTGTAAAGCGGCCGGTGCCAGGAATGAAGGCGTTGTCCAGATGGGCATAAGTGGGGGCGACGCCATCGCGCGCATCGTTGGGGATAAGCCACTTGCCCGGTTCCCCGGCAAGCGCGGGAGAGTTGAACAACACGAGGGCCAGCGGGTCGACATTAGTGATGGCCGGGTCGCCAATATTGGCGCCAAATGAATTGTTGGCAAGCGTAAGCAGGCCGTTGGCGGAGCGGTCGTCGCTCAGGCCCACTGGCACATCGAGGAATGAGTCGCCCAGTTCGGCGTCAGAAACATGCAGGTGCTGATACGCGGCGAAGAAGAACAGCTTGTCCTTGATGATGGGTCCGCCCACGGTTCCGCCGGCAACGTAGCGATGAAGCTGCGGAACCTTGTCGTTGCCCGGAATGTCGGGGTCCTGGTTGTAAAAGAACGGCGCGGCGTTGATCCAGTTGGTGCCGCGGTGTACGTAAGCCGTCCCGTGCAGTGTATTGGTGCCCGATGCGGTGCTGATGTCGATGTGCGCACCGGAAGTGGAGCCCTGTTGCGCATCGTACATCGACGCGTTCACGCGAACTTCGGCGATGGATTCAGGAGCAGGGGTGGGCAGGGCGTTGCCGATGGAGAGATAGATTGAAGCCGCGGATTGAATCTCGCCGCCCCCGCCGCCAGGGCTGGTCTGAACGCCGGTGGAATTGATGACGCGCGCCGAGGCCACCTGGCTGGTCGACTTGCCGTTGAACAGGTTGCTGGCGTCCACGCCGTTCAACAAAAACGAATTTGAAGTATCGCGCTGGCCGTTGGCCCAGATGGGCGCGTTGCCCAGGCCGGAGTTGGCGCCGGTGCCGCTGCCCAGCTCCGCGCTGACGCCGGTGGACTGCGTGGCCAGGCCGGTAAAGCTGCCCGTCGCCAGCGGCACGTTTTCAATTTGCGCCGTGTCCATCACGTAGCCGTTGGTGGTATCCACGGCGTTCATCAGCGGCGTGGCTTCCACTTCAACTGTTTCGCTGGTCTTGCCGACGACCAGCGACGCATTCACTGACGCCGTGCGGTCCGCCTGCACCGCGATGTGCTGCGTCTTCTGCACGTCAAATCCATCCGCCGTATAGGTCAGTGTGTATTCGCCGATCGGCAGGTTCACAAAGGTGTACGATCCCGTCCCGTTCGTCTTCGCGGAGCGCGTCAGGGCCGTGTGTTCGTCTACCACCGTGACCGTGACGTTGGGAATCACGCCCCCTGACGAATCGGTAACCTCACCGGTGATGCCGCCAAGAGTCTGCTGTGCCATCAGAGCACCTGCACACAGCGCTACGACTGCCACAACCGCCAGCAGCCGGGGAAGCGAAGAGGAAACGATACCGATGAAATGTCTCACGATGCACAGCCTCGAAAATAGAGATTTCCCCATCAGTCTCGATCGAAAAAAATCGAATAACCGTGAGGTTGAATAAATTTCCTGGTGCTCTTGGGGCAATCCCAAAAAATGAAAAGGGAAGTACCGTTACGAGTGGATCTCGTTCTCAAGCCCTGGGTGTATACGTTGCCTTGCGGATGGTTCTAGGATACCGGCTGGGTTGCCAATTCAGATTGGAAATCTGCCCGATTCTTATGGCATCTTTATGCGTTTTTCCCTATTTCGCGCCCGCGCGCAGAAACGGCCTTAAATGCGTGCTGAATCTAAGTGCCCCACCTTCGCCGCTGCTTCATCGCGGCTCCGGTGCGAGCCCCCGACCCTTTGGTCGCGGGAACCGCCCCAGCCACGAATCTTCCGTGTCCCGTATTTTCGCGTTCTTTGCGAATGGGCGGGAGACCTCAAGCCTTCAAGTCCACCATTCCCGATTCCCGATTCCCTATTCCCTATTCCCTAGTTTCTATTCCCTCGGCCTTCCCCCGCCGCACCCAGTACCAGACCAGCCCCGCGCCGATATACCCCAGATAAATCCACGGAATCCGCGCATGAATCGCATCCGTGGCGGAGCGCAGGTCGAAAATCACGATCAGCACCATCACCACCACCGTCAGTCCGCTCACCGCGGCAACCCAGTGCGAGTGCTGCCCCAGCGCACGCCGCGCAAACGGCAGCGCCGCGGCTACCAGTGCGTATGCGGTGAGAAAGCCGAACACTGACAGCGAGCCGACCCAGTCGTACATCTCCGAGCCTGAGACCCCGCTCACGGCCAGCGCGGCCGTTACGGCGAACATGAGACCCGCGCTCAGCACAACTGCGGCGCCCGGTGTCCCGTGCTTTGTGCTGGTCCGCTCCAGTGCTGCAGGCAGCAGCCGCGCGTGCGCCATGCGCAGCAGCACCCGCGCCGCCGCCGTGGTGCAGGCCAGCACGCAGGCAAACATGCTCACGGCTGCGCCAAAATCGATGGCCACGCCGAGCGGCGAAATGCCTGCCTTGTTCGCCAGCAGGTGCAGCGGACTGGTCGAGTCGCTCAACTGTGAACTCTCTCCGCGGAACCCCAGCACCTCGCTGTAGGAGCACAGCATGAAAAACACGCCGGCCAGAATGGCGCATTGCAGCACCGCGCGCGGAATGGTCTTCAGCGGCTCGCGCGCCTCATTGCCCAGCGTGGTGGCGCTCTCAAACCCCACAAAGCTGAACATGGCCAGCACCAGCGCCGGGCCCAGAGACGAGACGGTCACGCCCTTCAGTCTGAACTGATCCAGATCGAAGTGCAGCCCGAAGCGAAACAAGAGCACCGCCAGCACAATCAGGATCAGGCTCACCGAAACCACTTCAATCCACAGCATCAGTTCGGCTGAAAGTTTCACGTCACGATAAGCAATCGATCCGGCAACGCTGCATACCACGGCTAGTATCAGCAGCGCCGGTGGCGTCCAATGGAAAAATTGCTGCGCGAGGACGCCCGCATAGTAAAGCGCGCCGCCCGCCACCGATGCGCCGGTGGTCACATACGCCAGCAGCAGCGCCCAGGCCGCAATCACGCCGAAAACCGGAGGCAGCGTATCCGCGGCGTACGTGTAGAGAGATCCCGGCGAGGCGGAGAGCCGCGCAAACCGGCTCACGCAAAACCCCACCAGCAGTGTCGCGCCGGTGGCAAGCAGGTACACAAACCACGTCGCATTCGCAGCCAGCGCGAATACCAGCGGAATGGTCAGCGATGGCGAAGTGGAAGGCGCCATGGCTGAGACTGACTGCGCCAGCGTCTCCAGCGGCCCCAGCACACCGTGATGCAGCCCGTAGTTTTCCTCGCTCGCTGCCGGCGTCGGGCCGCCCGCAGCAGACACTTCGGCTCTCGTCTGGCCTGCCACCAACCCGCCTTTCGCTCCGCCGCTTCGCGAGCCGGCTCCGCGCACTCTGGATTGTCTTCCGGTTGCTCTAGTCTTATGCGAATGCGCAGCTGCGGTCAAGGCATTTGACTTGCGGTGGGCGACAGAAAGTAAGTCTGTCGCCCACCACTCCGCTGTCATCCTGAGCGAAGCGTTCTTCAGCGGAGCCGAAGGACCTGCTTTTGTTTTTCTCTTTTTCCGGTCTCAGTTTCCCGCGCGCGCCTTGATCAGCTCATCCAGATAATCCGGCTTTGCCTCATCGCGCACCAGGTGCGGATAGCGTCCTCCGCCGTGATAGTTGACCTTCGCCGTATGCAGAAAATCGTCGTTCATATAGGTCAGCGTGATCGGCAGTTCCTTATCCTTCGCGGCCGCCTTGATCGCGTCTTCGAGCAGATCGTGCGTATACAGCCGCCCTTCCACCGCAATCACTTTCATGCCCGAGGAGATGCCCGCCTCAAATGCCGGGCCGCCCACAATGGAGTCGTTCACCGCGCCATCCGGTCCCAGTTGCAACCCGATTGAGTAAATGTCCGTAGCGGCGCCACGTCGTCCTGTCAGCTTCATCGGCTCGGCGCTGAACACAACCTTCCATCCGCCGTTTTCAATGCCGCCCGTCGGCGCGTCCGGCGATGTTGAATCAAGCCGCGTATGCAAGAACGTCGCCCAGTCGAAAGGCGCAACCCCATTCAACGTGGCCACCAGTTGGTCGAATGTATAAGGCTTTACCTCGGGCCCGTTATTGGCGCCGCCATGGAACGCGTGGCAGAAATCGTCAATGGATTTGTCGCCCTTCGACTCGCGATGAAGGATCGTCGCCACTTCAAGCCAAAGCAGGTCACCCTCATCGTAGTAGTCTGTGCCTCGACGCCACGTGTTCCAGCCACGCCCGCCGTTCATGCCCGGCTCGCCGATCGCCGTATCCAGCAGCGGACGCCACGTGCGCCCCGGCCGCCCCGGTCCCAGCATGGCCGCGATGCTCGCCATGTATTCGTGATACTCGTCGGCTGTCCACAGGCCGCTGCGCGCCGCCAGCATGGGGCCCAGATAATCCGTCAGCCCCTCGTAGCCCCACAGCAGATCGGTCTCCATCGCCTGCTCGTAGTAAGGCACCGCAAGGTCCGCCGGCCGGCGATACTTCCCGTTCCAGCTATGCACAAACTCGTGCGCCAGCAAGCCACCCAGCGACATCCCTGCGTTGGGTGAGATGAGCGTCCGCTCCGGCAGCCGGCTGTCGTTCGACTCATGATGCTCAAGGCCAAAGTGCGCCACATGATCGCTCAGCGTCAGTAGAAAATGGTAGTCGCGATAATGCCGCGCGCCAAACAGCTTGCCCGACTCCGCCACCAGGTTCGTCATCTGCTTCTGATTGTCCGCGCTCAGGTCCAACGCAACCGCACTATCGGCCACCAGGTCCAGCTCGTGATGGACCGGCTCGCCCGGCGGCGTAATGTCTACCGCGCGGTAGTACTCGCCCGCAATCACCGGCGAATCCACCAGCATGTCCAGCGAGATCGGTTTGAACGCGATTGTGCTTCCTGACTCTTTTGCCACAGGCAGCGACGAGCCGAACTTCCATCCCTCCGGCAAGATCAGCTTAGCGTCAAAGGTCTGCTCCGTCGCCAGCGTGCCCTCTGGGTAAAGCACCACGTCGTTCCACTCCAGCACGGTGAGCTTGTCGGTTGCCGAGTTGCCCTCTGGTTCAATAAAGTCGAAGTCCGCATTCAGCTCGGTTACGCCCGCCGGAATCTCCACATGAAACGTGAACGTGTCCAGCGTGTCGCGCTTCCACGGAATTACCTTCCCGCCACCTTCGAACTTCAGCCCCGTCACGCTGCTGATCGGTCCCTCCGGCCCATGCTCGCCCGGAATCCACTTGGGGTAGTAGATCGTCAGCGGCCCCGGCTTCACCGGGATCACCTCATGCGAGCGCAGAATCTTCATCGGGCTCTTGGTCGCATCCACCGTGAGCGAGATCGTTTCGGAAGCGAGCGCACAGCACGAGGCAAGAATCCATACCGAAGCAAGAGACAGCAGGAAACGGAAATAAAAGCGTTGCATGCAAGGGCTCCTTTTGTGAATCGCGTTGAATGAGAATTGCGTGTCAGGGAAAGTGCAACAGCGGTGAGTGCGGAGACCAGGCCTCTGAACCCGGACCTGCGCCGGCCGATCCAGCGGCGTCTTCAACTCAATTGTAACGTTCCGGCTGACGCAAAACTACAAGGGGTGAAAATCCGATCACATAGCTCCTGCGCCGTCATGCACGAGCCTTTTCCGTTGACAGGCATTCTGTTGCTGGACCATAATTCACTCAATTCGGGCGCCGTTTTCCTCACTTCGCTGTCCCTCATTCTCAGTTCGTTTTCTGTATCCTATAGAGATTCCCGCTCCTGTGATGAGATTGCAGCTATAGGTCCGGATTTCGGCTTACCCCATCGCCACGAAATGTCTCTAACTTCGTGGAACGATGAATGGCGGAGGCTGAGTGAATTCATGCTTCAGAAACATGCTCGTGTCAATAAGTTATAGCGCACTGGCACTTACAGCAGTTAGCCAGATTCCCCAGAACTCGCTCGCCCCGCAAACTATTCCCTACACAGGTCAAACGCCGATCCCTCCTGACGACCACGGCAGGGTTCGCTTTCAAGGCGATATTCTACTCGACAAGCCTGTTGCTTCCTTCAGTTCCCATCCCAAGCCGCAGATGCTTACCGTCGCGTCGCCGCAGTCGCTATGGCCGAAGGTGGGCGGCGTGGCCACGGTCTATTACACCATCGACGCCGCTTCCGATCCCAATGCTACGCCCAAAATCAACACTGCCATTTCTAAGTTTAATTCGGATTTCTCGGGCCTGATTCAATGGGTCGAGTGGAACTCGTCGTATGGGCCCAACTACGTCGACATCAATCTGAACCCTTACGATTACAGCGGCGAGTGCGAGGCTCTGGAGGGCTATGAGGCAGTGCCGGCCCAGCCGATGGGCGGCTCAACGGCGTGCGCTGTCGGCACCATCCTCCATGAAATGGGCCATGTGATCGGCCTGTGGCATGAGCAGTCCCGGCCTGACCGCGATAGTTACATCACCGTGAATTACAACAACGTGATCAAAGGCTCCTGGAGCAACTTTGAGGTGGTAACTCAGAATGCACAGACCCTCGGCCTCTATGACTATGCTTCCTTGATGCAATATCCGCCGTATTCCTTCTCACGCAACGGCGGCCCGGTCATTGAGACCATTCCTGCAGGCATTCCGCTGGCGAACGTGGAAGGCGTCCCGGTCCCCGCAACGGTCGATTACTCGGCTGGCGACAAGGAAGCTATTCAACGCCTTTACGGAACTCCGCCGACGCAAGTGACCGTTACTTCCAATCCCATCGGACTTGAGGTACTCGTCGACGGCGCAACCGTGACAACTCCGCAGACCTACACGTGGGCCTTGAACTCAACCCACACGCTTGCGGTGAAGAGCGGCATTCAAACACTCACCGGAGATATTGAGGCCAGCACCACCTCCGCGAATTTCTACTATACCTACGGACGATGGAACGACAGCACGTCGGCGAGTCATACCATCACGGTGCGGGCCGGAGACGGTGGCGCAGGATTCCCCTCTACAAGTCCGCAAGTCTCGACCTATTCAGCGAATTTCATCCAGCTCGTCCCCTACACGTCGGCAGGGTATCCTTCGGGAGCCGGGACCGTTTCCATCTCTCCAACTCCGGTCACTTACTCCAGTCCCGCAGGGCAGTACTTTGTTGCGCGCCAGCAAGCCACGCTCACAGCCAAACCGGCGTCCGGATGGAACTTTTACGAATTCAACAATGGACCGTATTGGCTCCCAGGCGGTCTGGGCGCCAATCCAAAAACGTTCTACGTGCCCGACACCGGCAACCCGGTCAACACGACGGTAGAGTTTGCGAATACCCCGGTATACACAGTAAACGCCACACCAGACCCGTTCAGCTCTAACCTTTATGCCTATGTAGATGGCGGCTTTGTCTATCTTCCGCATAATTTGTCCTCCTACTACGATTCAACCTGGACCGCCGGGAGCTCTCATACCCTGAGCCTCGATTCGCCGGAGTACCCCTATAGCTCCAACAGCCGCTATGCCTTCTCCAGTTGGAATGACGGTGGAGTGCTCACACACAGCATCAGTTCACTTCCCGCCGGGGCCGCGAGTTATACGGCTGTCCTCACTCCAGAGTTTGCACCCGCCACCAACTTCCCCTATCCACCCTGTGGCGGAACCGGCGCCTTGTCTCCCAATTCGCCAACCAATGACGGATTCTATCCGGCCGGGCAGGTGCTCACTTACACTGCTTCGCCCACACCGGGCTACTCATGGGACTTCGCCGGATGGAGTTATGACCTCGCCGGTACGGCATCGCCGGCAACATTGACCGCGAATGATGAAACGCTGGTCTTCGCTAACTTCAACATTACGTCTCCTCCGCAAATTCTTTCGTTGAACAGCCTAAGTCCCGACTCGGCGAACGCGGGAGGGAGCGCATTCACCCTGACTCTCAACGGAACCGGCTTCAACTCCGATTCGCTGGTGTCGGTGAACAACACTTATCGAACCCTGATCTCTGCCACTCCGAATACGATTGAGGTCCCCGTTACAACTGCGGACATTGCATCCACGGGCACCTTTCAGGTCTTCGTCGAGAACTATCCGCAGGCGCAGGATTGGACCGGTTGCGCGGTCTTCGGCTATCAGACTTTTCTCGTTCATGGAGCAAGCCTGGCGACGGCAACTGCGGTCTCTTCTTCGGGAAACCCGTCTGCCAGCGGCGCAGCTACCACTTTCACGGCCATTGTAAACTCGCCCGAGAGCAACGCCACCGGCACCGTTACATTCAAGGACGGCGGCACTGTGTTGGGCACGGAGCCTGTTACCGGACTTGGCACCGCGACCATTGCGACCACCGCGCTCAGCGCCGGCACACACAGCATTACCGCTGCCTACGGCGGCGACAGCAATAACCTTGCCAGCACCTCCGGAGCGCTAACTCAAACCGTGGAATCGGCGGCCGCGTTTACCTCACCCGCGACCGGGTCCATCCTGGCCGGACCGGTGGTTGCTTTCAACTGGACTTCCGCCACCGGAGCCACCGGCTACTTCCTCTGGATTGGCACCACCGGCGTCGGTTCGAGTAACCTCTATTACTCGTCTTTGAAGACGGGTACCTCTTACACGTTCTCAACGATGCCGACTAATGGGCAGACGATCTATGTGCGGCTCATCACTAATTTCAGCGGAACCTGGGTGGATGCCGACTATACCTTCACTTCGGCCTCCCAAGCGGTATTGACAGCCCCTGTTGGTGGGTCTGTCTTCTCCGGCCCGTCCGTACCATTCAACTGGTCCGCGGCAACCGGCGCCACCGGCTACTATCTGTGGATCGGCAGCACCGGAGTCGGCTCCAATGATATCTATAACTCTGCAGCAAAGACGGTAACTTCCTACACGTTCAGCGGTATGCCAACCAATGGCGAGATGATCTACGTGCGGCTTATCACCAACTACAGTGGGACGTGGGTGAATGCAGACTATACCTTCACGTCTGCAGCAGAGGCGGCAATAACCGATCTTACCGAGGGATCGGTGCTGCCCGGCCCATCCGTCCCATTTACCTGGTCGGCGGCCGTGGGCGCCACCGGCTATTACCTTTGGCTCGGAAGCACTGGCGCGGGTTCCAATAATATTTATAACTCCGCACTAAAGACGGTAACGTCATACACGTTTACCGGGATGCCGACCAATGGTGAGACAATCTATGTTCGCCTTATCACCAACTACGGCGGGACATGGGTGCACGCCGACTATAGCTACATTGCTGCGACGCAGGCGGCAATGGCATCTCCCAGCGCCGGATCTGTTCTGGGAGGGCCCTCGGTTCCGTTCACCTTTTCGGCTGCTGCCGGCGCTACCGGGTACTATCTGCAGATTGGCAGCACCGGAACCGGTTCAGACAATCTCTATAACTCTGCATTGAAGACCGGCACGTCCTATACCTTTACCGCCATGCCAACGAACGGAGAGATGATTTATGTGCGGCTCGTAACCAATTACAACGGTGCCTGGGTACACGCAGACTATACCTATACCGCGGCCACCCAGGCGGGAATGACTTCACCCGCGCCGGGCAGTACGTTTACCGGATCGTCTGTGCCATTCTCATGGACCTCGGCCGCTGGCGCCACCGGGTATTACCTGTGGATTGGCAGCACGGCGGTGGGCTCCAATAACATTTACAACTCAGCCCAGAAGACAGTTACTTCCTATACGTTCAACGTGATGCCGACGAACGGCGAGACGATCTATGTCCGCCTTATCACCAACTACAGCGGCACGTGGGTGTACGCCGATTACACCTACAACGCGGAGTAAGTACGCTTTACTCTGCCTTGATACCGCTAGGCCATGGCGGCGAGAACGGCGTCTGCGAACTGCGTGGTGCCGGCGCTGCCGCCCACGTCGCGTGTGAGTGTCTTCCGCTCTGCATACACCGTTTCGATGGCAGCGTGCACCTTGTCTGCCGCGGCCATCTCATCCAGATGGCGCAACATGAGCACGGCCGACTGGAGCAGGGCGGTAGGGTTGGCGACATCCTTGCCGGCAATGTCGGGAGCGGAGCCATGCACGGCCTCGAAGATGGCGCACTCGTGGCCGAGGTTAGCGCCGGGAACAAGGCCCAGGCCGCCAACCAGTCCCGCGCAGAGATCGCTGACAATGTCGCCGTAGAGGTTTTCAAGCAGCAGCGTGTCGTACTGGTAAGGATTCATCACCAGCTGCATGCAGGTGTTGTCGATGATGTGCTCGCCATAGTAGATCTCCGGGAAGCCTTCACTGACCGTGCGCGCGCAGCGCAGAAACAAGCCATCCGATAACTTCATGATGTTTGCCTTGTGGATGGAGTGGATCTTCTTGCGGCCATGCTTGCGCGCGTATTCAAATGCGAATTTCGCGATGCGTGTAGAGCCCTTTTCCGTGATGACCTTGATGGCTTCCACTACGCCGGGAACGACTTCATGCTCGATGCCGACATACTCGCCCTCGGTGTTTTCGCGCACGATGATGAGGTCGATGCCGGGCCAGTGCGTGGCCAGGCCGGGAAGATTCTTGATGGGGCGGAAGTTGGCGAAGAGATCGAACTTCTTGCGCAAGGTAACGTTGATGCTCTTGAAGCCGCCGCCGATGGGCGTTGTTACCGGGCCCTTGAGAGCCACCTTGTTGCGCTCGATCGAATCGTAAAGCGCGGCGGGAATGTATTCGCCATAAATCTCAAAGGCCTCTGCGCCGGCGGCGAAACGTTCCCAATCAAACTTGACTCCGGTAGCTTCAAGGATGCGGACGACCTGCCGTGTAACTTCAGGACCAATTCCGTCGCCGGGAATGAGAGTGATTTTGTGGGTCTTTGCGTTGGTCGTCATAGCTTCAGCTTCTAACTCCTAGTTTCCAGCGTATCGTGACGAGGGCAGGTTCTTCATGGAATCAGCGCGCGGAGCCCAAGTTGGTCAGCAATTTCGCCCAGACGGCGATCCCGGGTCCAAATTGAAATCGATCGGTCAAGAAGAGCCGAGGCGACAAGATGCAGGTCTGTAACGCCAATTCCTCGGCGCTCAAGCCTGAGGGTATCGACCAGCAGAAATAGATCATCGTTTCTCGCCACCTGAGGCTGCACCAGCTTCGCCAACTCCGATAACACTTGCTCTCTATTCGCAATGGAACCAAGGGCGAGTTCCAGACGAACTAAAGGATGGGTCGCGACCTGATCGTTATTGAGAAGCTCAACGAGGGCCAGTTCAGGACTGCGCAAATGGTCGATCCAGACCGACGTATCGACAAGGATCATTCACGGATCCGGCGGCGCGGTGCGGCGGTGGCGCTGGGATCGCTGCCGCCAAAGGCAGCAAGCCTGCGGGCTGCTTCGCCGCGAACCAGGCGGGTGAGCGCTTCCCTCACCAGAGCGGACTTCTCTTCGATGCCGGTGTACTCCTGTGCCTGGCGGATCAATTCATCGTCGAGTCCGATGGTTGTACGCATGCAAGCCTCCGTGTCGTCAATTATAGCATCGTTTCGGTGACGATTCCCGTGCCCAGACATTCGGGGCGATTCAAACAAGACTCAACGGATTGACGGGCTCGCAGAATGAACTCATCGCTAAAATTTCTTGCCTTTGGACGCGCGATTGCCGCCCAGCAGCCCTTCCAGCTCTTCCTTGAACTCGCGCACATCCTTGAAGTCGCGATAGACCGATGCAAAGCGGATGTATGCCACCGTGTCGAGGCCTTTGAGATGCTCCATGATCAGCTCGCCCACTTCGCTGGTGGTGCGCTCGCGCTCCGGCGCATCCATCAGGTAGCTCTCGGTTGCATCGACAATCGCTTCCAACTTGCTGGCCGGTACGGGCCGCTTTTCGCAGGCGCGCAGCAAACCGCTCAGCACCTTCTGGCGATCGAAGCGTTCGCGGCGGCCGTCCTTCTTCACCACCATGTACGGGATCTCATCGATGCGCTCATAGGTGGTGAAGCGGCGGTTGCAACTCTCGCACTCGCGTCGCCGGCGAATGGAGTCGGCTTCCTTGCTCTCGCGCGAGTCGACAACGCGATCCTGCCCGAAGCCACAGTAGGGACATTTCATCTTGCTTCGATTTTACGGCATTGGCGCCGCATGTTCAGGCATGGAGAGGGCTGCTCCGGCCGGTGGCATTCGATCAATATCGGGAACGGGTCGCGGCTCGTTCGCTTACAGGCCCGCAAGGAGAAGCGCTTCGCCGGCCACGGCCGTCACCGCATCGATCGAGTCCAGGCACGCAGCGCTGGCAGGCGGCAGGCTTTGCAGGCGCCACAGCAGCTCCGCGTTGTCCCAGGCCACTTCCCGAGCCGCAGCGATGCTCCATGCGGCCACGGCGTCGTCCAGAGCCGAGACAGGCGGCAGGCTTTCACCCAGCAGGCGCACGTGCATCTCATGCACGGCCTGCTTGATCAGCCCGTCGAGTGTCGTGTTGAGCGCGGCGAAGTCAATGTACTGGCTGGTGCCGTGCTGGGGCTCCGACTGGTCGACCACGCACAGGGCCAGCACGGCCCGGGGCAGGTCGTGGTTGATGTGGGCATTCATGCCGGCCAGGGCGAACTGGATGCGCATAAGCTCGGTCCGATCGCGGTGATCAAACAACGCCTGCCAGCAGGCCGGCGTGGGCTGGCCGCTCAGCCTGCTCTGGATCGCCCGGAAGTAGTAGCCCGCGAACTCCACGTCCAGTGCGGCCATCCATGCTGGGTTTAGAAAGCCATTCGTGTTGATCCGCGCCTCAACCGCCTTCGTAACCTGCATGTAAAGGAGGTTGAACCACTTCAGGCCATCGCCGTCGACGCAGAGCGCGTCGATGGCCTGCATGATAGCGACCACATCTGCGATGGTTTTGGGCGTTGCCTCAGCGGCGGCGATGAGCTCTGCGTCATAAGGGAACATGGTTGACAATTTTAGTCCGGGAGGGGGAAACCGGGTACCTGCTAGATTGCTGTTCTAACTGAGGAACTCTGAAATCGCTGCGACAACGGTCTGCTGCTCGTCTTCCCGTAGTTCCGGAAAGATAGGCAGCGCAAGCACTTCCGCGGCGGCACGTTCGGCTTCGGGAAAGTCGCCAGACTTGTAGCCGAGGGGCTTGAGCGCGTTCTGAAGGTGCATCGGCACGGGATAGTAGATCTCCGAGCCGATCTTCCGGGCGGTGAGGAAGGCGCGCAGCTCGTCACGCCGGTTGGTGCGGATGACGTACTGGTGCCAGACGTGGCGGCTGCCGGGGACCTCATGCGGCAGCACGACGCCATGCACCGGGTAGGGGCCGGCTTCGGCCAGTCCGGCGGCGTGAAACAGCGCGTGATAGCGCTTGGCGACGGTGCGGCGGGATTGGTTCCAGCCTTCGATGTACTTGAGCTTGACGGAGAGGATGGCTCCCTGGAAGCCGTCCATGCGGGCGTTCCAGCCGATCTCGTCGTGATGGTAGCGGTGGCGCATGCCGTGCTGGCGCAGCATGGTTACACGCTCGGCAACCTCGCTTGATTGGGTGGTCACCATGCCCGCGTCGCCTGCTGCGCTCAGGTTCTTGGTGGG
>Ga0182030_10009910_pt1 | contig 19435 bp, 16 predicted proteins | sample 812S3MmetaG_FD_121299 | JGI IMG/M metagenome (GOLD analysis project Ga0182030, IMG submission 121299) | Permafrost microbial communities from Stordalen Mire, Sweden - 812S3M metaG (Illumina Assembly) | ecosystem: Environmental > Terrestrial > Soil > Wetlands > Permafrost | place: Sweden... | reverse complement strand
GGTTTGTGGCGCCGGACCGCGTGGACCTCGACCTGGTGCTGGACCGCAGCGAGTTGGGCCAGATCAGCGCGCTGCTCCAGGGCCAGACCGGCAACGTGCACGGCATTGTCTCGTCCCGCTTGCACCTCGGCGGGCCGATCCAAAACATCGGCATCCAAGGCCGCGTACAGATCTCCGACGTGCACCGCTGGGACCTGATGCCGGTCGCGGGGCAAGGCTGGCCGTTCGACGTGCACGGGCGCCTGGACCTGGTGCGGCAGGAGTTCGACCTGGAATCGAGCTCCGCCGGCAACGCGCCGCTGCCGCTGTCCCTTCATTTTCACGCTACCGATTACCTCACGCAGCCGCGCTGGGCCATCGATGCCACGTGGAACCGTTTCCCGCTGGCGCCCATTCTGGAACTGGCGCGGCACATGGGCGCGCAGTTTCCGCCCAAGCTGGAGCTTGCCGGCGTAATGGACGGCGCGATCGGCTATTCCGATGGCAACCTGCAGGGACAAGTGGCCGTTCGGGATGGATCGGTCACCATTCCCGACTCGCCCGCCATGCGCGTCGGCCAGGCGGCCATCGTCTTCGACGGCGGCCACATTCGCCTCACGCCCGCATTGGTTCGCACCGCCGGACAGGACGAAGCCCAGGTGGAAGCCGACTATGCCATGGGCGAGAACACCTTCGATCTTTCCATCTCGACGGAAGCCATGCAGGTGGCCTCTCTGCGGGCGCAAGTGGCGCTGGCCGCGGTGCCGTGGCTGGAGCAGGTTCGCTCCGGCCAGTGGAGCGGCCAGTTGCATTACCACTACGGCGCCGATCGCAGCGGATGGACCGGCCGGCTGCAGTTGAGCGACGCCGAAATCCCCATACCGGGCCTGGCCGACCCGGTGCAACTGGCTTCGGCCAATGCGCGCATCGATGGGGCGCGCGTGTCGATCGACCACATCGCGGCGCAGGCCGGCACGAGCGCCTTCACCGGCTCCTACGCCTACGAACCCGGCGCGGCGCGTCCCCATCGCGTGCGTCTGCGGGCCGCCAAACTGGACGCTGCGGCGCTGGAGGCCGAGTTGATGCCCACGCTGCGCCGCAACCGCGGCCTGCTGGCGCGCGCGCTGGGCCGCAATAACCTGCCGGATTGGCTCCAGCAGCGCGCGGTGGATGGCGCCCTCGAGGTGGACGATCTGCTGATGGCCGGCGCGCACCTGCAGAATGTGCGGGCGCATTTGCTGTGGGACGTGGCGCGCGTCCAGTTGGATGGCCTGGAAGGCAAGCTGGACCGCACCGCCATTACCGGTTCGCTGGCGGTGAACCTGCGCGGCACGCGTCCGTCCTACAAGCTGGTGGCCAAAGTGAAGGGCCTGAACTGGCAGGCCGGCAAGCTGGATGGTCAAACTACACTCGAAACGTCCGGGACGGGTCTGCAACTGGCGGCAAACCTGACGGCCGAAGGCACGTTTACGGGCACGGGCCTGGACTTCGGCGGGCTGGCGGGCCGCACGGTTTCCGGAAACTACAGCCTGGCGTGGGGACTGACGGCTCCGAAGTTACGGCTGACCGGTCTGAATCTGCGCAGCGACGACGACACTTACACCGGCCGCGGCGCCTCTCAAGACGACGGCCGCTTAGTAGTCGTCCTGACCGATGGGGTGCAGGAAGTTCGACTCAGCGGGCCCTGGGATAAGTTGAAAGTGGAAGAGTCGAAGTAAGCGGCCACCCAGAAATAACTTCACCTTTGGCTATGTGGCGCAGGCACTCTTGCCGGCACGAGTGCCTGCGCCACATATTGGAGCATCCGGCCGGCTGCTCCGGTCGCATTGGGATTAGTGCATGCCGGCCGCGTACTCGGCCAGCAGTTCTTCCACCACCGGCATCTGGCCGGCCGGACCCCGCAGCACTAATGCCGCCGGCTCGTAAAAGGGGAATATCCGCGCGATTCCGGTCTTGGAGCGGATCTCGGTAACGAGCGCCGTCAGTGCCGCATGGCTGCTCTTCTGGTCCACGAAAAACAATCGCACCCGTCCATCGGCTTCGCCGGGCAGGGTAGTCTCTGGGGCTGCCTGCGGGCTGGAGCCCTTTCGCATCTCGTGGATTAGCCACGCGGCGACGGCCACTTTCTCGGTGGACCCGCTGGCGATCACCGCCTTTCCCGTTTCATAGGGAAATAGCCGCTGTACATCCGCAACGGTGCGGATTGCGGTCACCATTGCCGTCAGGTTCGCGTCGCTGGCGCCTGGATCCATCCGGAAGATACGGATCACCGGATCCACGTCCCTGGTGTAAACAGGCGAGGGATAAGCCGGGGAGTCGGCGGTGGGAACCTTCCCGTCCGGTGGCCACAACTGGCGCACCATCCAGTCGGCAGCCGCGATTTTTTCGGCCGCTCCCCGCCCCACGATGGCCTTCTGCGACTCGTAGGGGAACATGCGCTGCAGATCGGCCACCGTGCGAATGGCCGTGACCAGAGCGGTCAGGTCGGCGTTCGTCGCCGAAGGCGGCAGCCGGAACACGCTGATCACTTCATTCTGTTCGCCGGCCATGCGGTATTGGGGTACCGGGCCGGCCTGATTCTGTTCCGCCGGCTGATCTAACTGGTGAAACAGCCAGTCAGTGGCCAGCATCTTGTCGACCGGGCCACGCACGGTCAGGGCCTGGTGCGCCTCGTCGATAGAGACGTCTTGCAGATCTACCACGGTGCGGATCAACGTAGTCATCGCCCGCATGTCTGCCGGCGAGGCGGGTTGCGTGAAGGGAAAGGTCCGATCCGGGCTTTGGGCCAATCCTATGGATGTGAACAGCGCGGCGAGCGCGAACTTAGCCAGGGTGGTGCGCATGTGCTCCTCCTGCCATGTGTAACGATAACACCCGCCCGGACGTGCAGGGAATTTCGCCGCGCTACCCCGGGAGCAAATCCGCCAGATCGCTGAACACCCCATAGGCCGTCTGCTCCACTTGCGGATCGAGCGAGACCGTGCCGAACGTGCCCATCAGGTCGGTGTGGAACAGGATGATATTCGAAGTGCCCGGCGCGCAGGCCAGTATGTCGCTGCGCTCCAGCACCTCGGCGCGCACGCGCAGCGAGAGGCGCGAGCCGGTGCGCTTGCCGCGGCTGATCAGCCGGACCGTCTTGCCCTTGCGCATCAGTTCCTGCACGCGCTCGGGAGTGAGCCGCGCGATACCGCGCGTCGATACCTGCTGCGGGGTGGTGCGCGCATCCATCAGGACGTTGGCCAGCGCGGCCGTCTTGGCGGCGGAATCCCAGCCTTCAATGTCGTAATCGCCATCGGCCTCGGTGATGCCCATGCGGCGCGCCTGTTCCAGGCCCTCTTCGAACGAGCCGCCCCGCTCCATGGTCTCGATCACCACCTTCGAAGTGGAATTCAGCGCGCCCGCGAAGCCGAGTACGCTCACACCAGGCATGGTGTGGCGCCACAGGTTGAAGACCGGGGCGCCATCCATCACCGCCGATTCGAAGCGGAAGCCCACGCCGGCGCGCGCCGCTTCGTCGCGCAGCGCGGCGTAGGCGTGCGCGATGGGCCCCTTGTTGGCCGTCACCACGTGCATGCCGCGCGCGAAAGCCGCGCGGATGTGCGCGATCGCCGGCTCGCCCGTGGAGGGGTTGAGCGTGGTCAGCTCCACCGCTGCCTGTGCCTGCGCGGCATCCAGGAAGGCCTCGATGGAGGCCGCGCGCGGGCCCATGGGTACCTCTTCCGGCAACCCGCCGGCATCCACCGCGGTGCCGTGCCGAAGCGTGTGGATGCCCGTGACGGTGAACGGAAATTGCCGCCGCTTGCGCCGCAGCAGGCGCGCCAGCGCGCGTCCCACGTGGCCGTAGCCGATGAGCGCCAGCTTCATTAGAAGGTCAGGCCGTCGATCAGTTTATCCAATTCCGCCTGCAGCGTGGCGCGCTTCTTGTTGAGCTCCATTTCGCTGTCCCGCAGCGCGGCCAGTTGCTGCTCGTGCGCGTCTAACTGCTTGGCGTAGCTCTGCACCAGTTGCTGCTGGCTGCTGACGTTGTTCAGGCTGTTGATGTTCTGGCGGATGCGGTCTTCGTCGCTGGAGAGGTCGCGGATCTGGCTTTGGTTGTCGGCCAGCGCCTGGTCGTTGTCGGCGATCTGCGTCTTCTTATCGGCGATGCCCTGCAACTGGCGGCGTCCGGCGTCGCTGAGGGTGCGGTTCTGGATGTAGACTCCCAGGAAGTCCGGTGTCAGGCTGGTCACCTGGTACGACTGGTCGAAGACGCGCTCTTCGTCGACCACGAATTCCTGCGATGCATCCGGCGCCAGCGCGATTTCAAAGCGGTATGCGCTGGCCGTCTTCTCCATGGGCTTCTGGTTGAGCAGCGTGTAGCCCTGCCGCAGCGGGTGCTCCAGGATGAGCGTTTTGGCCTTCTGGTCGACGTTGCGGATGGTGTAGGTGCGGGTCTCTTCCATGGCGGATTTCACCGTCAGCATGCCGCGATTGGCGTGGATTTCGCGGACCACCGCCGCCTTGCTGCCGAAGGCTTCGGTGATGCGCGTGCCCAGGTCGACGGCGTAGCTGATGAGGCGCTTGTCGCCGGCCTTCAGGGTCTCCATCAGTGCTTCGCCGCCGTAGGCGCCGCCATCGTAGACCGTGATGGGGCCGCCATCGAGCGTCTTGCCGGTGGAGTTGGTCAGCTCGGCGGCGTTGGTGGGATGCGGCGAGCTGTGGTCCGAGTAGATCAGCAGCTTGCGCCCCTCGATGGCCTGTTGCAGGAAGGGCAGCATGGCCGATTCGTCCTGGCGGATGGTGACCGGCTGGGCGATGCGATACTCGAACAATTCGCCCAGTTCGCCCGCCGAAGCGCTGGCCACGATAGTGCTGGGGGCGATTTCCTCTCGGAGGTTTCCGAGGCTCACTTGGCCCGTGGACATCATCTGCATCGGGGCTGCTGGCGGCGGTGGTGCTGCCTTGGCCATCGCCATCGGGCGTCCGCCCCCCCTGCCACTGCCTATGCCACCGCCTGAGCCTTGGCCCGCCGAGGCGCCATACGCCTCCTCATGCACCACCGGACGCGCCGCCGCGTCGTCCGCCAGTTCCGCTACCGGCCGCTGCACGTACTTCGGCGCGTACAACTGGCTGACGAACGAAATCGGCCGGCCCGAAACCAGCGCGAGCTGCACCTTGGTCCAATCCTCGCCGGTGGTATTATCCACGATGGCCCACCCTTCGAGCGTGGGCTGGCCCTTATCGCCGAAAATCAGCCGGTAGCTCGACTTCCACACCGCCGTCGGGATCATGTAGCGGGCGGTCACCGTGCGCTCCCGGGCGTCGCTGGCATCGATGTACACGCTACGCTTGTCCTTGGACCGCGCCGCCGCCAGCGCCGCCAGGTAATCCTTGAATTGCGCCTGCAGCTTGGCGTCGGGGAAGCGGATGCCGCTGGCGGCGCTCAGGTCGACGGTGCGCAGATCGCCCGTGTCGAGCAGCAGGGTCAGGTATTCGCGCTCGCTCTGCTTGTCGGTGCCGGCCACCACGCGGCCGGTGACGATGGCGCCCGCCACCGTATCGTTCCCCAGTTTCAGCTCCAGGCGCGAGCCTTTAAGCTGGTCGAACATCGCCGCCAGCGATTCGCCGCCCTCGATCCGGAAGGGGAAGTCGGCCAGCTTGTGACTCAGCGGGTCCATGGAATCGTAGCGCAGGCCGGCGATCTTGCCGCCGCCGCTGTCGGTGAGGGTCAGCGACTTGAGCACGTCGTTCATGTCGGACGCGTTGAAATCGAGCCGCGCCGATTCGCCCGGCCCCAGCGTGCCGGAGCGTTCGAAGAAGCCCACGCCGTGCTTGTACAGGACTACCTGTTTCACCGGAAGATCGGCCGCTTGCGCCACCGCGGCGCACAGCAACGAGGAAAGCAGAACGTTTCTCATGATGTCTCCATGCGGAATGCCCCGGCGGGCGTTTCCCTTTCACTTACTCGCCCATCACCTTAATGATGACGCGTTTGGAGCGCTGTCCGTCGAACTCGGCGTAATAGACCTGCTGCCACGGCCCGAAGTCCAGTTTGCCTTTGGTCACCGGCACGATCGCCTCGTGGTGGATCAGCAGGCTCTTCAAATGGGAATCGCCGTTGGTTTCGCCGGTGCGGTGATGGCGGTAATCCTGGCGAAAGCGCGCCAGTTTTTCCAGCCACTCGTCGATGTCGGCGATCAGCCCGTCTTCGGCGTCGTTCACCCACACGCCCGCGGTGATGTGCATGGCCGACACCAGGATCATGCCCTCCTGAATCCCGCTCTTGCGCAGGGCGGTTTCCACCTGTGACGTGATATTAATATACTCCCGGTGATTTTTGGTCTTAAATGTGAGATATTCCGTATAGAATCTCATAAACCGATCATACAATTCTTACCCATGGACCACGATACCGGGCGCATCCTGATTGTAGACGACGAACCGCCGCTGCTCCGCATGATGAGCCTGTACCTGGGCCGGCTGGGGTACGACGTGACCACCGCGGACGCCACTGACGAGGCCTGGGAGTTGGTGGAAGCCGATCCGGCATCGTTCGTGGTCGCAGTTCTGGACGGCAGCATGGCGGGGATGAGCATGGAGGAACTGGCGTCGCGGCTGCTGCGCTCGAACCCGTCGCTATGCGTCCTGGCGGCCAGCGGGTATCCTGTGGACATGACCGCTCTTGCGGCCGAGGCTCCGGGCCGGGTGGCTTCGCTGTTGAAGCCCTTTGGGCCGGAAGCGCTGGCGAAGGCGGTGCGGAGGCTGCTTGCCACGCAAGAAAAAGACCTTTGATCTGGGCAAGGAAGTGAAGGCCATCGCGCGCGAGCGCGTAGGCCGCATTCCCTCGTCCAAGACGATTCAGCCGAAATCGCGGCGCAAGAAACCCAAGCACAAGATGCCGCCCGAGGACGAGCCGGCCGAACGGTGAAGTTGACGGAGCCGCCGCCTGGAAGCTACAGTAGAAGAGATCACCTTTCCGTTGGCTACGCCAGTCCCCATCGTCTAGCCTGGCCTAGGACACCGCCCTTTCACGGCGATAACAGGGGTTCGAATCCCCTTGGGGACGCCACCATTCCGGTGCATAATGGTGCTATGAGGACGGCTAACAAAACCATTCGTCAGAGCATCAGCCTTCCCGCCACTGTCGCGGCACGGGTCCGCTCCCTGGCAAAGACTCGCCGCCTCAGCGCCAACCGTTTGATCGTCGAACTGATCGAGGACGGAATGGAGGCGCAAACGAGAAAGCAACAGCAGTTCTTCGAATTGGCAGAACGCTTTCGCGGCGCTTCGGACCCGGAAGAAGCGAGGCGCTTGGGGGATGAACTCGGCCGCATGGTATTTGGCGGCTAATGCCCAAGATAGAAACCTGGGACAACCTGCCCCTTGCAGTGCGCCACCACCTGATCGAACGGATGCGTGACCGGTCCATCGGTTTGGCAGATCTCAATCAGCTTCGTCTTTGGATGGAATCCAAACCGGAAGTGCCGGACGGAGACTGGTACAAGGATTTCGGTTCCTTCAAGATCTGCGGCCAAGGACCATTTCCCAAAACCTTCTTGCTGCCTGGACAGGTAGCGAAGGGCTCGTCAATCTGACCGTGGACGCCGCGGGCATTTGGCGGGTTCACCGGCTCGCGGCGTAAGCGATGGCGGTTGCGCCGTCATGCGACTCGCCTGAACACAATCTCGCGGCGCTTCGACCGGTTTCAGCCATTCCATGAGCGGGTGCCAACTCTGCATGATTTGGGACGCCATTCTTCGCGCAGTTCTACGTCAACAACGGGGGCTCTGGCTCCACGCCGATTACCCGTGCCGCTTCCGAAGAACGTCCGCGTCGGCCATATCTTGCGGCCGCCCGGCCAGTTCCTTGTTGCGAATCAGTTCGTCGCGCCCAATGAAAAAGACCGGAATGGAATCGATCGACCCGGCGACCCGGCTAGCCCATGCTTCCGCGAAGGAGACGGCCGCAATGGATGTAAGAAGATCGATCCGATTGGGCTTTACGCCAAGCTGGAGAATCTGATCGGGCAGGCACAGATCCTCGGGAGCGATTCGTAAGCCAGCGAAACCGAAATCGCGAAGCGTCTTGACCACGAGTGCGGCATTCGCGGGATCAGGGCGCACCAGGAAATCAATGTCAGCGGTAAAGCGGGGGTGGCCGTGCCACGCCACGGCAAATCCTCCGACGACGAACTCCGTTGGCGTTGAGTAACTCGATAAACTCGCGCAAATCCTTGCTGATCCGCATCCGGGTAGATCCTGGCCTGGAGTTCGAGAACGATCGCTACGCGCTGCTCCGGGGTCATCGCAAGGTCTTCTTCGATATCCGCCGCCTCGGCCGCCTCAAAGCTGTTGAAATGGCGGACCAAGTGTTCCATAGCTCAATTCTACAGGTTCCGGGACTACCTGGGAGTGCTCCGTTTCCGGAGCGATCCAATACTGGCGGCTGCTTGCCAGAGCGGGGCCGCCATGAGTTTACGCAGTCTGACACACGCCGAAGCGCTTCGAGGCGTTTCAGCCCATCGATGACCTGGTTCCAACTCTGAGTGATTAGGGACGCCATTTATTCCAACAACTCGGAGAGCCCGCGGCCATTTGCGCGCCCGATCGAGCGCCTGGCGCAAGGGGATCGGACCCGCGGTCATTTGCGCGGCCCATTCCGCAGGCCCGCCGCCGTCCGATCGGCTACTCGTTGACCGGATCGATATCGGTCGGAATGGCTTGCAAGCCTTCGATGGCGTGCTGCATCGAGGGACGGATCACGCCCAGGGTGTCGAGCATTCTTTTCGCTCCGCCGTAGTCGCCCTGGGCTTCGACGGTCAACAGATCGTGGCACAGATCGCTGACGGCGCCCTTGATTTTCGTCATGTCCACGGTGAAGCTGCCGTGGGGATTGGCAACGAAAGCGCCCTTGTCCAACAGATAGTTGAACTGCATCGCCATGCCCTTGCCGTGCGCGTCCGACAGGCCGAATCGCAGCGAGCGGAAGGCCGACGCCAGGAACGTGGTGTAAAGCTGGTGCTCCGCCGCCGGACCGTGCGCCATGCCGTGGTCGAAGAAATACTGCATCATGAAGAGGCCCGTCACGTCCGCCTTGGCTTCTTCGATGGCGCTGTACAGTTCCTTCAATTCCTGGCGCGGCGAGGTGTCGCGCCCGCCCACGCGAATCTGGTGCGGCCCTATGCCGTGGCTTAACTCGTGCGCCAGAATGTGCAGGAAGAAATAGTCGAAGCTCAGGTCTTCCTTGTCGATCTCAGGGAGGACGCGCGCCGCGATGGGCGTCAGGATGCTCTCGAACTTGGCCTCCTGAACGTTCTTCAACATGACGCGCTTGCTGCCCTTTTCCTGCACCACGCGTTCGTCGTTGGGGAGATTGAAGGCCGCGGTCCGCACCCCGTGAGCGCCATCGCCGGCCGCCAGAACTTCGTTCACCACCCGTATGGGCGCCGCCGCGCCGAGCTTGGGATTGCGGTAGCGCGGGTCCATCGGCAGGTTGTTCTCCACTTCCTGCAAACGCCCGGCGAGCTCGTGCAACTGGCCGGTCTCCCGGTCGTCGCGGATGGTGATGTACGCTTCGAAAGCGGCCTTGTAGCCGAATAACTCGTCGTTGTACGTTTCGTAGGGGCCGATGGTGATATCGAGCGGCGCGTCCAGGTCCATCCACGCCACGTCGCTGGCGTAATAGTCGTTGGAAAGGAAGGCGTCGGCGCGCAGGCTGAGGAATTTCTTCAGCGATGCGTTATCGGTGAGGGCCGCGGCCTCGCGCAACAGCCCCGCGGCCTTTTGCAGGTCGGCGGCGTAAGCCTGGCTGTAGGGCACGAAAGTGAGCTTCCGGGAGGCGTCGCGGCGGATCACCGTGAAGAAGCCCTCGGCCTGCTGGCGGCCGGCCGGCGGAAGCGTTTTGGCCCACGCTTCGAACTCCTCGCGGGTCATGTCCGCGGGGTAGAAATTGGCGCCCGGCGGCTTGCGTTCGGGCACCCCGGGGACGAAGGCCGTGTGGCCGTCCAGGTCGGACCAGGGACCTTTATTGAGCCAGAAATAGCGGGCGCGCGCCTGGCCAAGCGGCGTCTTGTCCGCCTGCAGCTTGCTGTAAAGGGCCCGCGTGCCGCTCCACATCTGGTCCATGAAGACGAAATTGAGAAGGCGCGCGGCGTCCAGCAATTTGGGGAGAGCCTGGCGGTCGCCGGCGGAAAGCGAAGACTCGTCGTATTTCAGCTTCACGGGAGCAAATCGCGCGTTCATTTTTTCGAGCTGGGAGAGAGTAGGCATAACGGCAGCGGCGGCCAGTAGAACCAGCACAGGCTTCATGTTTTCCATGGTAGCGCTACAGCGTCGCGCCGACGCCGGCGCGAGGTCACCGGCAACGATCCATCACATGTGAATCGCAATACAATTCTGGTAGTTGAGTGCCACGCCTGGGGAGGACACCCGGTCCGGATGTGGCAAACTGGAAATGGTCCGGAGATGAGTGATTTGCGATTGGCCAACCCGACGGCTCCGTCAGCGGATGACCTCGTGCTTGCCGAGGTCGTCCGGCGCTTAGCAGAGGCTTACCATCCGGAGCGGATCTATCTGTTCGGCTCTACGGCACGTGGAGACGCTGGGCCGGATAGCGACTACGACATCATGGTAGTGGTTTCCGACCAAAGTCCCCCGGAATATCGAAGCTGCGATTTAGCGTATCGTGTGCTTCGCGGTCTGCGAGTCGCCAAGGATGTTCTGGTGTGGACCCAAACGGAATTTGAGAAGCGCCTTCATCTCAACGCCTCTCTTCCCTCCACGGTCCTGCGAGAAGGCAAGTTGTTGTATGCCGCCTGACCCGACGCGGATCGCCGACACGAAGGCGTGGCTCACGAAGGCAGTCCTGGACTCGCGGCGCGTTGAGATCCTCCTTGGCGCCAAACCGCCAGACGTCGAAGGCGCGTTGTATCACTGCCAGCAGGCGGCCGAAAAGGCTTTCAAGGCCTTTCTCACGTGGCACGACGTTCCCTTTCGCCGCGTGCACGAACTCGACGTCATCGGTGGCCCCTGCGTCGACTTGGACCCTACGTTGAAAGATCTTGCGGATCGCGCCGACACGCTCACCAAATACGCGTGGCAATTTCGCTATCCGGGCGCGCCATACGAACCGGCGTTACAGGAGGGCCAGAGGGCGCTGGCCTTGGCGCGCGAAGTTGTGGAGGCCGTCGCCAGCCGGCTGCCTGCCGAAGTTCATCCCTGACTTCGGGGCCGCTAGCCGTGGCGACCCGTAATACCGCCGATTTCGAGCGCTGCGGCGTGCGACTCGCCGATCCCTGGAAATACCGCGAGCCCTGAGATCCTACCCCGCGTGATTTCCAGCTAACGAGATACCCCTGCGGAGCAACGCCCCCGCGTAGCTTCCCAGCAACCCGATCACGATCACCACCGCGGCGATCGAAACCAAGCCCCAAGACCTCGTTCCGAAGAGCAAATCGGCCGCCGGCGCGCACGGGCCCACCAGCAGGGCCCACTGCCAGGCGTGGCGCGGATGCCAACAGCCCAGCACGAAGGTGAGCAGGAAAATCAGGAACACTTCCACGCCGGTATCGTCGGTGTGCAATTCGTAACGCCCCAGAAACAATCCGGCCGCCAAACAGAATCCGTAAGCAAGGGTTGCGATCTTCATATGCGCTTGAGTATATCGAATGTGGTTTGCAATGTAAAGTACTTATCGAAGCCCGCCCGAGCCGCCGCCCGGCCCGAATTGCTATCATTCTGAATTGAAGCATTCTCTCTTGGCCCCATGAAAGGCGATCAAGCCATTGCCACCTATCGCCGCTTGCGCGAGCGAGCGCTGTGGAGGCTCCTGGCCGCCGACAACGGGCCCATCGTTCTCGGCCTGCTCGAAACCCACCTGCTCGCCGGATCGCGAAGCCTGCCGGCGTCGGTACTCTATGAGCGCTTGGGCCGCTCGCTCGAAGACCTGCGCGGGCAAGGCCAGCACCTGCCGCAAACCGCGCAAGCCTACGTCGCCGATTGGCTGGCCGCCGGCTACCTCGAGCGCCGCTTCCCGCCGGGCGCCAGCGAGGAGGAGTACGAACTTTCGGCGGCCTCCGAAGGCGCCATCCGCTTCGTCGCGTCGCTCGCGGAACCGCGCACCGCCGCGACCGAAAGCCGCCTGGCGGTGGTGATGCAACAACTCCTCCGGCTGGCGGAGCAGACCGACGCCAATCCGGAAACCCGTATCGCCACCCTGCTCGCCGAGCGCCAGAAAATCGACGAACAAATCGACGCCATACGCCAGGGCCGCCTGCCCTCCCTGGCCGATCCGCGCGCCCTGGAGCGAACGCGCGAGATCATCTCGCTGGCGGATGGGCTGGCCGGCGATTTCCGCCGCGTGCGCGACCAGTTCGAAGCCCTCAATCGCGACCTGCGCGAGCGCATCATGAACGACGATGCCAGCCGCGGCGAAGTCCTGGAAGCGCTCTTCGCCGGCGCCGATCTTATCGCCGAAAGCGAAGCCGGCCGCACGTTTGCCGCGTTTTGGCGGCTGCTCACCGATCCCGAACAGAGCTCCGCCCTGGACGACGCCATCGAGAGCGTACTGGCTCGCGGATTTGCCGGGCGTCTGGAATTGCGCGAACGGCGCTTCCTGCTGCAGTTGACCCGCACCCTGCTCGACCAGGGCGGCATGGTCCACGAAGTCCTGCAGAACCTGGCGCGCAGCCTCAAGAATTTCGTGCAGAGCCGGGAATATCTGGAGCAGCGGCGCGTCAACCAGATTCTGCGCGAGGCGCAGCGCGCGTCGCTGGCGCTCAAGGACAAGGTCAAAGCCGTCGAAATGCTGGAATTCACGCTGCAATTGAGCAGCAGCCGGTTGCGCTCGGTAGCGCAGTGGATGCTCTTCGACCCGGCGGCGCAAGCGCCCGGCGGGGGCATGGTGGATGGCGACGCGGCGCTCATCGGCCTCGACGCGGTGGGCGATCTGGTGGCCCAGTCGGAGATCGATTTCCGCGCCCTGAAGGCCAACATTCGCGCCGCCCTCGAAGAGCATTCGCAGGCCTCCATCGGCGACGTGTTGAGCCATTTCCCCGCCGCACAAGGGCTGGGGAGTGTGGTCGGCTACATGGCGCTGGGCGTCCGCCACGGCTTGCGCGGGGAACGCAGCGAACGCGTGGAGTGGCTGGGCTCCGACGAGCAGTGGCGCAGCGCGCGCATTCCCACCATCTATTTTCTGCGGGAGCGGATTCATGAACTGGCTTGAGGGCGATCCCAACGCGCCGCCGGTTGCCGCGCCCACCGAAGACGCAACCGCCGCCGGAAACCTGTACCCGGGCGACGCCGGCGAGTTGCCGTGGGAAACCCGCCGCGTGCTGGTGCAACTGCTCGCCGGCCCCTCGCTCGAAGCGCGCCGCCATCCCAAACTCTGGCCCGTGCTGGTGCGCGACGAAGCGGTCGTCCGCCGCCGCCTGGCGGAGTTGTTTCTCGAACTGGTGATGGACGTCGATCTGAAGGTCGCGTTCACGCGCCAGGCCGACGTGGGCGACGTGGACTCGCCCAAGCTGCTGCGCCGCGCGCAACTCACTTTCATAGATTCCATCCTGCTGCTGTATTTGCGCCAGTGCTTGACGCAGGCCGACGCGCGGGGCGAGCGCGCGGTCGTCTCGGCGGATGAAATCCAGGAGCACCTGAACCTCTACCAGGCGGCCGTCAGCACGGATCGCGCGGGGTTCGCCAAGCGGGTCCACGCCTCCATCGAAAAGGTCAAAACGCATAGCATCCTGCAGAAAATTCGCGCCAGCGAAGACCGCTTCGAGGTGTCGCCCACTTTGAAGCTGCTGTTTTCCGCCGAAGAGATCCAGTCGCTCACCGGGCTCTATGAGCGCATGGCTGCGGGCGAAGCGACCGCCCCGCCGCCGGCCGAAACCGCCGAGGAGGATAGCGAATGAGCGGCCTGCTGTTTGGCGCCGATCAGTTTCGCATGCGCCGCTTGCAGGTGCACAACTGGGGAACCTTCTCGGGTTTGCACGATATTCCCATCGCCGAGCGCGGCTTCCTGGTCGTGGGCCCTTCGGGCGCCGGCAAGACCACGCTGCTGGACGCCTTCTCGACCCTGCTGACGCCGCCCCGCTGGACCGATTTCAACGCCGCCGCGCGCGAGGCCGACCGCAGCGGCCGCGACCGCAACCTGGTGAGCTATGTGCGCGGCGCGTGGGCCGAGCAGAAGGACGACGAATCGGGCGAGATCGCCACCCGCTACCTGCGCACCGGCACCACCTGGTCCTCGTTGGCCCTGACCTTCGCGAATTCCGCCGGCCGTACGGTGGTTCTGGCGCAGTTGTTCTGGCTCCGCGGCGCGGCCAACGGGGCGAGCGACGTCCGCCGCCACTACCTGATTTTCGAGCGGCCCTTCGACCTGCGCGAAGTGAAAGATTTCGATCTCGACGTGCGCAAGCTCAAACACGCCCACGCCGACGCCTTCGCGCGCGATGAGTTCCGCCCCTACTGCGAACGCTTCAGCCGTCTGTTGGGCATCGAGAGCGAGTTGGCGCTGAAGCTGCTGCACAAGACGCAATCCGCCAAGAACCTGGGCGACCTCAATGCCTTTCTGCGCGATTTCATGCTCGACCGTCCCGAGACCTTCGACGCGGCGGAGCGCCTGGTAAACGAATTCGCCGAGTTGAACGCCGCGCACCAGGCGGTGGTGACGGCTCGCGAGCAGGTGGAAACCCTCGCGCCGGCGCGGCAACAGCACGCCGAATTGCGGGAGCTCATGGAGCGGCAGCGGCATTCGAAGGAAGTGAAGGACGGGGTGGATGGATACCGCGAGACCTGCCGGTTGGCGCTGCTCAAGAAGCGCATCGACGAGTTGCGCGTAGAAATCGAAGGCCTGGAAGGCGAAGCGCAGCATAAACGCGCGGCGCTGGAGAACGAACGCGCCGCCCTGGAGGATCTGCGGCGCCAGCACCGCGAGCTGGGCGGCGAGAGAATCGAGCGCCTGGAGGCCGAACGTGTCTCGCTCGAGCGGGCGCGCGACGAATGCCTGCGTAAACGCGCGCGCGCCGAACAGGCCTGCCGCAAGCTCGATTGGGCGCTGCCCGATACGCCGCACGGCTTCGCGGAGCTGGCCGCGCAGGCGCGCGGAGACGTGGAAGACTGGCAGCAGCATCGCACCCGCACGCAGGAGCGGCAGTTCGCCCTGGTAAATCAGAAGGCCGAAAAGGAGAAGGATTTCGCGGCGGCGACGGCGGAAGTCCACGCGCTGCGGCGGCAGCCTTCCAACATTCCGGCGCACATGCTCGACCTGCGCGCGCGCGTAGCGCAGGAAGTGGGGCTGTCGGAAACGGCGCTGCCCTTCGCGGGCGAGTGGATCGAGGTGGACGCCGGCGAAACCGCGTGGCAGGGCGCCATCGAACGCGTGCTGCGCGGGTTGGCGCTCTCCGTGATGGTGGAGGAGCGATACTACGCGCGCGTCTCGACATTCGTCAACGAGGCGCACCTGGGAGGGCGGCTGGTGTACTTCCGGGTGGGCCGCGTGGAAGATGCGGTGGCGCGTCCGCTCCCGGCCAACTCGCTGTGGCACAAGCTGCGCCTCAAATCCGGCATTTTCACGCCGTGGCTGGATGGCGAGCTGAAGCAGCGCTTCGATTACGTGTGCGCGGAGTCCGTACAGGCGTTCCGTAACACCGAGAAGGCCGTCACGCGCGAAGGCCAGGTCCGCCACGGCAAGACTCGCCATGAGAAGGACGACCGTTTCCGCGTCGACGACCGGCGGCAGTGGGTGCTGGGCTTCGATAATCGCGAGAAGCTGGCGCTTTTCGAACGGCGCGCGCAAGAATTGGCCGATGAGCTTGCCGCTCTGCAACGCGCCATTGCCGCGCTGACGGCGGCGGACGAAAAACGCGCCGAGCGCGCCCTGGTCTGCCAGGAATTGGCCAACATCGAGTGGCAGGAGATCGATGCCGTCCCGCTGGCGGAACGCATCGCGGCCATCGACGGGAGTCTGCGCGAGGCTCGCGCGGGGGACGCCGCGCTGCGCGAGATCGGCGGGCGCATCGAGAGCCAGAAAAAGCGCACGGACAAGGCGGACGATGCGGTGATCGCCGTGCGCTCCAAAATCCAGGCCCGCCAGGAGGAGCTGCGCGAACGCGAGAAACGGCTCCGCCTGCTCGGCGAGGAACCGTCGCTTACCGCCGTCACGCCTCTGCAGAGCGGGGAGTTATCGGTGCGCTTCGGCGCGCAGAACGAAGCCCTCACGCTCGAGAATCTCGACAAGATCTCGCAGCGCGTGGAGCGCGCCCTGGCCGCGGAACTGGAAGCCATGGCCGACCGGCACGGTAAGCTGGTGCGCGCCATCGAAGAGCGCTTCGCCGAATTCCGCCGCCGCTGGCCCATGGACGCGGGCGACATGGATGCCACCCTCGCCTCCGCATCCGACTACCTTGCCCGCCTGAAGCGCATCGAAACCGACGGCCTGCCGGCCCACGAACAACACTTCTTCGACCTGTTGCGCAACCAGAGCCACCAGAACCTGGCGGCGCTCTCCACCTATCTGAACCAGGCGCGCAAGACCATTCTCGACCGCATGGAACTGGTCAACGAAAGCCTCAGCCAAGCCGAATTCAACACCGGCACCTACCTGCACATCGACGCCAGCGACCGCCAATTAGAAGACGTGCGCGAGTTCCGTCGCAGAATCCACGAAGCGCTCAGCCACGCCTGGAGCGAGGACCGCGCGGAAGCCGAGGCGCGTTTCGTCACTCTTCGCGGTTTGGTGGAACGTCTGGCCAGCCAGGAATCCGAGCAGCTCCGCTGGCGCGAGACGGTGCTCGACGTGCGCCAGCACGTGGAATTCATCGCCCGCGAAGTGGACCACGAGGACCGCGAGATCGAAGTCTATCGCAGCGGCGCCGGCAAGTCCGGCGGCCAGCGGCAGAAGCTGGCCACCACTTGTCTGGCGGCGGCGCTGCGCTACCAGTTGGGAGGCGCGGAACACGGCGCGCCCACTTATGCGCCGGTGGTGTTGGACGAGGCTTTCGACAAGGCCGACAACGAATTCACCGCGCTGGCCATGAACATTTTCGCCAATTTCGGATTTCAGATGATCGTCGCCACGCCGCTGAAATCGGTGATGACGCTGGAGCCGTTCATTGGCGGCGCCTGCTTCGTGCACATCGGCGACCGGCGCCATTCCACTATCCTTAATATCGAGTACGATGCGTTCCGCCAGCGCCTGAAACTCCCAGAGCCGGCGCGCCGCGAGGCCGATCTTGCTGCTACCTGATGCGGTCCGCGCTACGCTGGCCAAGCGGTACCGCAGCCGGCGCGGCGACTGGCTGGCCGGCGAAGGCCAGTGGCCCATGGCATTGCCGCTGGGCTGTCCCAGCGAACCGGAGGCGCAGCGGCAGGCGGACGCCGTCCGCGCCTGGGTGGAGGCGTGGCGGGCATGGCTGGAGGCATGGCAGGGCGCGGGCGAGCTCGTCTGGAGCGAGCGGCACTGGCGGTCGCTGGGCACGCAAAGTCTGCCCCAACGGATCCTGCTCCGCGGCCCGGCGGAGGTAGCCGCGTGGGCCGGCGAGAGTCAGAACTGGCAGCGGGCGCACGGCCGCTATCAACTTCTGGGTGCTCGATGGCCGCGGCTGGCGCGCTACTTCGAGGTGCTGGCGGACTACGCCGATGCCGACTTCGAACGCCTGGAAGCGCTGCTGGACTGGCTCGAACGCAATCCCGACTCGCATCTCTATCCGCGGCAGTTGCCCATAGCCGGCCTCGACACCAAGTGGCTGGAGCCGCGGATGTCGCTGATTGCCGGCCTGCGCGCCGCGGAAGACCCGGGCTTGCGCCCGCTCCCGCACCTGGTACGATTCTGCGTCCTGGATGAAGCGTTGCGCCACACCTTGGGTGGATTGAGCGACGTCTCGGCCCGCCTGGAAGAGGTCGCCGCCCTCGATCTGCCGGCGTCGCGGGTGTTTATCGTCGAGAACCTGCAAACCGGGTTGGCCTTCGGCGCCCAACCGGGTTCGGTGGTCTTCATGGGGCTGGGTTACGGGGTAACCGCCCTGGCGCGTTTGCCGTGGGTGGTGCGCGCCCGGTGTATCTACTGGGGCGACCTGGACACCCACGGTTTCGCCATCCTCGACCGCGCTCGCGCCTGTTTGCCGGGTCTCGAATCGGCCCTCATGGACGAAGAGACGATGCTGGCGCACCGCAGCTTGTGGGTCCACGAGAGAGAGCAGCACCCCGCAGCCGCGCTTCCCATGCTGAGCCCCATCGAGCAGGAGGTGTATCGCGGACTCAAGCAACAGCGGTGGGAAGTCAACCTGCGGCTGGAACAGGAACGCGTGGCCTGGAGCTACGCCTGGCCCCGTCTCGCCAGCCGTTGAACCAGAGGCTATCGGGGACCTCCTGTAACGTTTGCCGCTGCGAAAAGCATCTATGAAACACCGGGAGGACGCTGCCCGGCGCCGGGAGCGCCGAAAAAAGCGAACTAAAATCCGTCCCGGAGAGAACTTAAGAACAGAGCCTCTTCATGCGTTTTCTTATAGTTGCCATTTCCTTGCTGGCCCCGGGACTGCTTTTCGCGGTAGAACACAGCGGCACGGTCCGAGCCGCCGACCAGTTTATCCCCGGCGCCACCGTTACCGCCACGCAAGGCGGCGCCAAGATCGTGACCTATACGGACGAGAATGGCCGCTACTCCCTGGATCTCACGCCCGGTGTCTGGAACATCCAAATCAGCATGTTCGGCTTCAAGACCTTGACCGGCCAAGTCACCATCAAGGACCAGTTCACCAGCCGCGACTGGACCTTGGAAATGCCCCGGCCCGGAGAGCCTACGGGGACCGGCAAGCCGGCAGCCACCGCGGCTAAGAAGCCGGATGCCACGCCCGCGGCGGCCACGCCGGCTGCGGCCACGCCCGCGAAACCGGCCGCTACCCCCGCCGCCGCGGCAACTACGTCGTCCGCACAAAATGGCAGCGGCCAGGGCGGACGTTCGGGCCGCGGCACGCAGCCGCAGGCAGCCACGCAGAATGGCCGCGGGCGGGGGAGAGGCAATCAGCAGCAGACGGGACAACCGGCGTTTCAGAACGCCGACGTGACCGCGACCGATGCCGGCGCCCAGGCGCTGGCCCAGGCCGGAAGCGACACGCCTCCGGATCTCGCCGGCATGGACAGCTCGGACGCGCTGATGATGAATGGCAGCACCAGCGGCGGGCTGGGGGAGGCTTCCGACGAACAGCAGATGCGCATGCAGATGGGCGGACGCGGCGGACGCGGCGGCGGTCTTGGCGGCCCCGGCGGTGGCGCGGGAGGCGATCTCGGACTGATGTCCCTGGGCGCCAGCCTGGGCGGCCAGGGTGGCGACCCTTTGGGCATGGGCGGATTCGGCGCCGCGGGCGCTGACGCCGGGTTCGGCGCGGATGCCGGCGGTGGCGGCTTCGGATTGGGCGGCGGACGCGGCGCGGGCGGTGGCGGTGGTGGTGGAGGCGGACGCGGTGGCGGCGGGGGTGGCGGCG
>Ga0182030_10009909_pt1 | contig 19437 bp, 11 predicted proteins | sample 812S3MmetaG_FD_121299 | JGI IMG/M metagenome (GOLD analysis project Ga0182030, IMG submission 121299) | Permafrost microbial communities from Stordalen Mire, Sweden - 812S3M metaG (Illumina Assembly) | ecosystem: Environmental > Terrestrial > Soil > Wetlands > Permafrost | place: Sweden... | reverse complement strand
TTGGCATCGTAGGGCGTCACCGGATAGACCACTTTCAATCCCGGCATGTGGTACGCCAGCGCGGTCCAGTCCTGCGAGTGTTGCGCGCCGTACTTGGCGCCCACCGAGATGCGCAGCACCACCGGCATATTCAGTTGGCCCGCCGACATCGCCTGCCACTTGCAGAGCTGGTTGAAGATCTCGTCGCCCGCGCGGCCCATGAAGTCGGCGTACATCAGCTCCGCCACCACCCTGCCGCCTTCGAGCGCGTATCCCACCGCCGCGCCCACAATCCCCGCCTCCGAAATCGGCGAGTTGAACAGCCGATGGTAGGGCAGCGCCTCGGTGAGGCCGCGATAGACGGCGAAGGCGCCGCCCCAATCGCGATTCTCCTCTCCGAAGGCGATCATCGTGGGGTCGATCGCAAACCGGTAGAGCATGGCCTCGAAGATGCCATCGCGAACGTTGTACATCTTCATCTTGGGTACGGGCTTCCCGTCTTTGGTCGCGGTCCGCACCTTCCCCTTGATCTGCTGCACCCTGGGATTTTGCGAGAGGTCTTGCAGAAACTCGGGCTGCCGGCTATCGAACTTCTCCACCTTCCGGTTCGAGAACATCACCGTTCCGACCAGCTCGGAGCCGGCTCCCACGCGCGGGCTGGCCTCCAGATCGGTGGCCAGCCGGAACATCTCGAAGATCTCCGACTCGATGTGCGCCTTGGCGCTGTCGAGCGCCTCCTCGGTGACCGCCCCGATCTTTAGCAGCTTTTTACGGAATGCAGGGATCGAATCGGCCGCCAGCCAGTGCTCAACTTCTTCCTTCGACCGGTAGCTCGAAGCGTCCGAAGGCGAGTGGCCGCTGATGCGATACGTAATCGTGTCCAGCAGAACCGGCCCGCGACCCTCCTCGATCACCTGCCGCTTGCGCCGGAAGGCGTCGATCACCGGCAGCGGGTCGTAGCCGTTGACGCGCTCGGCGTGCATCTGCTCCGGGTTGACGCCGGCTCCGATGCGCGCGATGAACTGCACTCCCATGGTCTCGCCGAACGGCTGGCCGCCCATCCCATAGAAGTTGTTCATGCAGTTGAAAACGATTGGCAGACCGCCGCCCAGCGAAGCATCCCACAGCTTGCGGTACTGGTCCATGGCGGAGAACGTGATGCCTTCCCACACCGGACCGCAGCCGAAGGAGGCGTCGCCGATGTTGCACACCACGATGCCCGGTTTCCGATTCACCCGCTTAAACAGCGCCGCGCCCGGCGCAATCGATCCCGAGCCCCCCACGATGGCATTATTGGGGTATATTCCAAAGGGCGTAAAGAACGCGTGCATTGAGCCGCCCAGCCCCCGGTTGAATCCGGTCTCGCGCGCGAAGATCTCGCTGTACGCCCCGTAGACGAAGAACCGTGCGGCGAGGCCCCTGACCGACCCCTGGTACCCTTTCTCGACCGGACCCAGCAGAGCGCCGTCACGGAAGGATTTCATGACCTCCAGGAGTTGCGCCTCGCTCCAGTGGCGCATGGCCGCGAATCCTTTCGCCAGGATCTCGCCGTGACTGCGGTGCGATCCGTAGATATGGTCGTCCGAAGTCAGTGAGAACGCCATGCCGACCGCGGCCGCCTCCTGCCCGATCGATAGGTGGGCCGGGCCGGCATGATTATAAGCCAGCCCTTGAAACGCCCCCTTGGTCTTAATATCGTTGAGAATCGTCTCGAACTGCCGGATCGCGCACATGTCCTGCCAGATGGCCAGAAACTCCTCGGGAGAGTAGGCCGCAAGCTCTTCCTCCCCCGTCCGCTGGTAGGCGTTCACCTGAATGTCGGACAGATGAATCGCGCCTCGCGCAAATACTTTTTCCGGTTCTATGATGATCGATTTGGGCATTTCCGCCTTGACTCCTAGTGGACTCCGAGAATCGCTTCCCGCAACGCTTCCGAAACCGTGGGGTGCGGGAACACGATCTCGCTGACATCCGATACGCACATTTCCGTTTCGATCATGGCGGCGGCCGCGACGATGAACTCGCTCGATGCGTCGCCGATCGCATGGACTCCCAGGATTTCGCCGAACCGCGCCCCGGCCAGCACCTTTACCATTCCCGTTCCGCCCTCATGTTCCACCAGGAACCTTCCCGCCACCGCCATGGGCACAACGGACTTCTTGTATTCGATCCCCAGAGCTTTGACTTCCTCTTCCGTCCTGCCGACCGAGGAGACTTCCGGGTGAGTGTAGATCACCGAAGGAATCGCCAGGTAGCGGATACGGTCCTTCTTCCCGAACATGTTGTTTACGGCGACGATCCCTTCGCGCGTCGCGGCGTGGGCCAGCATGCGCCGCCCCGTGACGTCTCCGCAGGCCCAAATGCCGGCCACATTGGTCTTCCCCAAGTCGGAGGTCTTCACGCCCTTGGGACTGAAATCGACGCCTACTTCTTCCAGTCCCAGGCCATCCACCACCGGAGCCCTCCCCGTGGCGTTCAGGATGCAATCGGCCGTAACCCTGGACTCCGCACCGTCGGACGCGGCGTAACGAACCGTGTCGCCCTCGATCCCCAGCACCTTCGCGGAAAGGTTGAATTCGATCCCCGCCCGCCTCATGATCTGCAGCAGCCGGCGGGAAATTTCCAGATCGCATCCGGCGGCGATCTCGGGCAGCATCTCATACACGCTGACTTTCGAGCCAACCTCGTTGAAGAAGCAGGCGAATTCCAGGCCGATGATGCCGCCTCCAATAATCGCGATCTTCTCCGGCACGCGCGTGAGCGCGAAAACCGTGTCCGAATCGAGCACGCCTTCGGAGCGCAGCCCCGGAATCGGCGGCTTGGCCGGCCGCGAACCCGTCGCCAGCAGGATGTTGGCCGCCTCGTAGCGCTGGGCGCCCACCTGCACCGCGTTGCGGGATATCAGGCGCGCATGGCCGGTAATGGTCTCCACGCCCGCGCGTTTCAGCATGCCTTCGACACCCTTGTTAAGCGTGCCCACTACGCGGTTCTTGCGCTCCACCACGGCGGGCATGTCAAATGCGATCGAGCCGAGGATGACACCGTAACTCGCGGCCTCGCCGCACTCATGAAAGAGCTTCGACGACCGTAGAAACGTCTTCGCCGGAATGCACCCCACGTTCAGACAGGTGCCGCCCAGACGCTCTTTCTCGATCAACGCGACCTTCTTGCCCATTCTGCCGGCGTGAGCGGCGGCCTCATATCCTCCCGGACCGGCCCCGATCACGATTAAATCGTACATAGCGACTCCACGTTCTCGATTTTCTCCCTGACTACCTTCAGAAATCTCGCGCCCGGCGCCCCATCGATCACCTGGTGGTCCAGCGTAAGCGACAGGCCGATAGCATCGATGAATTCGATTCTTCCGTCCCTGCGGACGGGCTTCAGTTGGATGGTATTCACGCCCAGAATCGCCACCTGCGGAGGGTTGAGCAGCGGGGTGAACGACTCGATCCCCAGACCGCCCAGGTTGCTGACCGTGAACGTGGCGCCCGACAGGTCATCCACCGAAATCGCCCCTTTCACCGCCTGGGCCGTCAGCTCTTTCACCTTCAGTGAAAGTTCGCCGGCGGTGAGCTTGTGGGCGTCCCTGACCACCGGAACCATCAATCCCCGCGGCGTGTCGCAGGCAAACCCGATATGCACCTCCGCGTGCCTGTAAATTTTGCCATCGATGAACTCCGCATTCAGATCGGGGACCTCCAACAGAGCCTGAATGGTGCAGAACGTCACCAGGTCGTTGATATTGATATCCGCCGCACCCTTGGATGCCTTGACCTTGGCGCGAACCAGCAGCAGGCCGCCCGCGTTGGCCGAGGTGGTCAACGTATATTGCGCCGTGTTGGTCAGAGACTCCCGCATGCGCCGCGCGATCTTTTCGCGGATGCCGGATATGCGAGTCGCCGGCGAAACCAGATCGCTGGAAAGGACCATGCCGGCCGTCCCCGAACCCTCGCCGCCAACCTCCATGCCCTCCGCGATTTGCTTCTTCGCCAAAGACGAAACTCGCGGCGTGGAATGATACAGCTTGCGCAGGTCCTCTTCCAGAACCCTGCCGCCAGGACCGGAACCGGTGACCGCCGCCGGATGGAAGCCGTGTTCGGCGGCAAACCGCCTGGCCCTCGGGCTGAAAGATCCCGCTGGTGCGGCCGGAACCGGCCTCGCCGCCTCACCATCGGCCTTCGGCGCCGCCGTTGTTGCCGTGGGGACCGCATCCGTTGCCGCCGCGGCCGCCGGCTGCGCGGCGCCTTGGGGCCGGAAGGCATCGGCACTCTCGCCCGCCTCTCCCAGGACAAAAAGGTTGGTGAAAACCGGCACCAGCGCGCCTTCCTCGAAGAACGTCTCCAGCACCGTGCCATCTACGGGCGCGGTGACCTCGAAGGTTGCCTTGTCGGTCTCGATCTCCGCCACCACGTCTCCGGTGGAAACCCGCTCCCCCTTGCGCTTACGCCATTTTGCGATGAGACATTCTTCTACGGTGTTGCCAAGCTTCGGCACTTCCACGGCAATCGCCATTTACCGGTAGACCTCCATCTGTTTTCATCCGGCTTCGCTCAGCTCGAATCGGGGCGCGCATCCGGCACACCGGCCGCATGTGAACGTCGAAATCCGAAACGCTGCCCGGCGCGAAGGCCCGCGCGCCAGCCATGCGCCACGCCTTGATGCCGATGAAATCCACTCCGTGGCCATCACAATGGTCACGGAATCCACGATGCCGAGTGGTCTGACTTCCATGAGATCACAGTTCGCGGGCATGCGCAATTCGGCTCCTCCAAAATGGGACGCAATCGTGCACTCTTCTTGCGGCGCGTGAGGCCGGCGATGGCGTCGGACCACGGCCTCAGGCGGCCACAAAAAAGATCCATTTTGCCTACTGGCAGCGTTGTTGCTCCTGCCGGCGGGCACATAATGATACGGTGGCGCGGAGAATGCGGTTCGAGTGCCGGCCGGGATGCACGGAATGCTGCCGGCAGCAGGGGTTCGTCTACCTTTCGGAGGCGGATCTGGTGCGTGCGGCCAAATTCTCCGCGATGAGCCCGGCCCGGTTCGAGCGTCTGTACGTGTACCGCACCCGCAACCGTATGCGGCTGCGCGTGCCGCGCGGCGCGCACTGTCACTTCCTGCACGAGGGCGGCTGCGGGATCCATCCGGCGAAGCCCGCCCAGTGCCGCATCTTCCCGTTTTGGCCCGAGTTGGTGGATCACCCGCGCGCGTGGGCGAAAACGGCCAGGTACTGTCCCGGAATCGGCGCCGGCCCGCTGATTCAAATCAAGAGCGCGCGGGCACAGGCCGAGGAGATGCGGCAGGAGCATCCCAAACTCTACGGCCTGGAGGCGTGACTGCGGCTATCTTCGGTAAACATATGGTCCATATCCACTTGAGTCTTGTCCGGCGGAGGTGCGGCGAGTCACCATGAAGCAGGTCCGCCCATGCCAACCCACAACTTCATGCTCGAGGACCTGTACGGTACCCTGAAAGCCATCTGCCTGTTCCCAGTGTTCCTCTTCTGCCCGGGTTACGTGACGGCCTGGCTGCTGGACCTGGTGGACTTCCGGCGCCGCACGGCGGCATTCCGCGCCGCCTTCAGCCTCCTGCTCTCCATCGCAATTTGTCCGATTCTCAGCTACTGGCTGGGCCGGTTCGCCGGCTTCCGCCCGGTTTGGGCATTCTACGGGGCGGCGGCAGGGCTGTTTTTCCTCCTCGTCGCGCTCGATCTCAGAGACCGGAATCTCCGCCGCCCGTGGTGGCCCGCCAGGTCCGGAGCCTTCGCCGCCATCGCGTGCGTCTGGCTGGCCGTTGCGTTGCTGTCTCTGATCGATCTGCAGATCGGCGACCGCCTGTATTACCCCACCAGCACGGTCGATTACGCGCTGCGTACGGCTTTCGTGCATTCCATCGGCACCACCGGCCTGCCGCCGGCGAACCCCTTCTTCTTTCCCGGCCATCCGGTGCCCATGCGCTATCACTATTTCTGGCCCATGATGTGCAGCCTGGTCTACCGTGCGCTTGCGGGCGCGGTGAGCGCGCGGCAAGCCGTGATCGGCGGCACGTATTGGGCCGGTATCGGGCTGATGGCCCTCGTGGTGATCTACCTGCGCGTTTTCCTGCCAGGAACCGCGGAGCAGTTTCGCCGCCGCGCCCTGACCGCCATTGTGCTGCTCGGTATCACGGGCCTCGATATCCTGCCCAGCCTGTTCCTGCTGTCGCTGTACGCCAGGGGAATTTTGCCGTTCCTCCTGCCGAGTGTGGAAGCCTGGAACGAGCCCGTGGATTGGTTCCTGTACACCACGGTTTGGGTGCCGCACACGGTGGCCGCCCTGATCGCCTGCTTCACCGGCTTCCTGCTGGTGTGGCAGTCCGCGGCCGCGCCGCGGCGCAGCGGCCTGCTGCGCCACGCAGTGCCGGGAGGTATCGCGCTGGCGTCGTCGGTGGGTTGCTCCATCTTCGTGACCTTCGTGTTCGCGGCCTTTCTGTGTATCTGGACGCTGGTTACGCTCTGCAAAAAGTGGTACCGCGAAACCGCCGGGCTGGTGCTGGCGGGCGTCACCATGATCGCCTTCGCGCTTCCCTTCCTGCACGATCTCGCCGGGCCCGGCGGAACCAAACCGCTGCTCCAGTTGACCGTACGGGCGTTCCCGCTGGCCTCGCTCATCCGCACACCGGGCTGGAGCGCGGCGTGGCGGCTGATTCTGGTGAACGGCACCCTGCTTCCCCTGAATTACCTGCTGGAATTCGGCTTCTTCTTCCTGGTGGCGCGCTACCAGTGGCGGCGGCACCGCGCCCGCGGCGAGCCGCTCTCGCGCCCCGAACTGGCTACCGCTCTGATGCTGGCGACCAGCGTCCTGATCTGCACTTTCCTGCGTTCCACCGGCTTTAACGACCTGGGATGGCGCGGCATGACGGTCGCGGAGTTCGTACTGATCCTGTGGGCGGCCGACCTTTTTCCGAAGGGGGAGCGTCCCCGCTTCCTGAGCGAGCGGCAAAAAGCGCTGATGGTGGTGTTCGTCGCGCTCGGCGCGGCGGGCACGGTTTACGATCTGACCATTGCGCGAGCCTATCCGATGCTGGCCGACCGCGGTGTCGTGCCGCCCCAGGATTGGATGTCCCCAGACCGCCAGTTCGGTCAGCGCACCTACGCCGCCCGCGCCGCGTACCAGTGGATGCGGCACGCCACCCTGGCTACCGCCGCCGTGCAAGCCGACCCAAAGGTGGTCTTTCAGGACACGTTAGGTATGGTCTATGGCGACCGTCATACAGTGGCCGGCGACCTTGATTGCCTGTCGGCTTTCGGCGGCGATCCCAAGGAGTGCCCGCCGCTGGTTTCACGGTTGCAAGGGATCTTCCCGCCCGCCGGGCGTTCGGCGGCGGCCGGCCTCCAGGAAGCCTGCGCCACCCTGCCCGTCGACGTGCTGGTGGCCAAGGATACGGACCTGGTGTGGAGCGACCCCGCAAGTTGGGTGTGGCGGGAGCAGCCTGTATACGCCAATCGCTACGTGCGCCTGTTCCGCTGCGGGCCGCGGACGGCGGCCAAATGACCGGTGCACAGGCGGCGCCTCCAGCCCTGCTCGACAAGACCCACGATTTCGCCGATAGCCGCGGTTACCAGCGGGCAGAGTGGTTGCCGCCGGCCGCCATCGGCTGCGCGGCCTTCCTGCTGATCTATCTGACGCTGGCGGACCGCGTGATCCCGGCCACCGACGAAGGAATCTATCTGCAAGGCGCCGCCAATGTGCTGCGCGGCGAAATGCCCTATCGCGACTTCTTTGCGTTGACGGGTCCGGGCAGTTTCTGGCTGCTGGCCGCCATCTTCCGTGTCTTCGGCGCGACCCTGCGCGCGGCACGCATGCTGACGGCCTTGGATCTCTCCCTCATGACGGCGCTCACCTGTTGGCTGGTCTCGCGATTCGCCGGCCGCGTTGCCGCGGCGGGAACTGCCGTCCTGTTTCTGGCCCTCTGCCTTTCCAGCCCGGGTAATGTGGTGGTGAACCATCGTTGGGATAGCAGCGCGTTCGCTCTGGCCGCGATTTGCGCGGGATTGTTCGCCCTGCGGACAGGCCGCCGCGGGGCCGCACTGTTGGCGGGAGCGGCCGCCGTGGTGGCGGCCTGGATCACGCCCTCGACGGCCCCGTTGGCGGCGGTGATTGGCGCGCGGATCTGTTTCGATCGCCGCACCCGGCCGCTCGCCCCTGCCTACGCGGCGGGCGCCGCCGTCTGCACCCTGTTGCCCGCTGCCATGCTGGCCTATAAGCATGCGTTGATCCCCCTGCTGCGGAGCCTGTATTGGACCGGCGCGCACTACTCTTCCGCCAACCGGATTGCCTACGGCGCCGTTTTCGGCGGCCCTGCCGCGCTATTTGCCGGCGCGCACGGAGCCCAATTGGCGGCGCGGATTCTACTGCTGGCGCCGTTCCTGTTGCCGGCTCTGTTGCCTCCGCTGGTTCTGGCGGCGTGGCTCCCGGCGTTGCGCCACCCGCGCCGCCCGGAGGTCTATCTGCTGTTCTCGGGCGGAGCGCTGGTGGCTTCGGCATTTCCGCGCTGGGACCTGCTGCATTTGCTGTACGTCTCGCCGGTCTTTCTCGTCTTGGCGGCGTGGTGGATGGCGCGCGTCCGCTTTCGCCTGGCGCGGGTTGCCGTTCTCGTTCTGCTCCTCGTCCCGGCCGCCGCCATGTGCTGGCACAACTTCATGGGCGACGGAACCGGGTTCGCCCTGGCCACGCCGATTGGACGCGTCCGCGTCTCCCGGGGCGAGGCGCCCGCCATTCAGATGTGCCTTTCCAACATCCGGCCCGGAGACGCGCTCTTCGTCTTCCCCTACGAACCGTTTTTCTATTTCCTTACCGGCGGACGGAACCCCACACGTTATCTGTGGCTGCAACCCGGCATGATGACCGCCGAAGACGAACGCGCCGCCCTGTCCGAACTCATTGCCAGGCCTCCCCAATGGATCCTCTACCGCGACGTGGCGCCCGCCGACTACCTGAGGATCTGGCCCGGCAGCGACCCCGCGCGCCTGCGTATGAACTCCATCGAAGAGTGGATTCGGACCGGGTACCGCCCATACGCCTCCGCGCCTTCGCCCGATGGCGTGCGCCGGCTTTTGGAAAGGCGTTAGTTAAGGCGTTAGTTATAGTTAGGTGGGGCAGGCTTCAGCCCAGTGCCACTTAGTTTTGTCTATCGGCGGGCATCTGCACAAATTGTGGGGCAGCCAATTCTGGCTGCCGCCGGCTTTCAGCCGGCGCCTGACGGGTGCGAACCGCCCGAAAAGGCCGCCTGAAAGGCGGCTGCGTGCAAGATTGCCCGCCCCACAATTAATGCAGAGTGCTGCATTGGAAAACTAAGTGGCATTGGGCTTCAGCCTGGGGTCCCCTCTGGGGACGCCCGCTTGCGGGAGCCTTCTTTCTCACCTTCTGAAGGAAGCGGCACGGCCCGCCAACCGTTATTGTTACACTAGGGAAACGCCCCATTTTGGGCGCGAATCCGGCTCTGAATTCCATGCGTTTAGCGCTTCTTCAGATCAACCCGACGGCAGGCGACCTGGACGGGAACGCGACCCTGATCATGCATGCCGCGCGTGCCGGACAGGCCCTGGAAGCGGACCTTATGGTCACACCCGAGTTGGCCCTGATGGGCTATCTTCCCCGGGATCTGCTGATGAACCACGGCTTCGTGCGCCGCGCCAGCGAGAAACTCTCGTACATTGCGGCGCAAATGCGGGACGCCCCGCCGGTGCTGGTGGGCGTGGCCACGCCCAATCCGTCGGACGTGGGGCGGCCACTGTACAACAGCGCGGTGCTGCTGCACAAGGGCGAGGTGGGGCAAGCCTTTCACAAATCGCTCCTGCCCACCTACGACGTCTTCGATGAAGACCGTTACTTCGAACCGTTCCACGGGACGCAGATTCTCGAATTGAACGGCGTGCGCCTGGGCATCAGCATCTGCGAAGACGTTTGGAACGACCGCGATTTCTGGAAGCGGCGGCGCTATCACCAGGATCCCATCGAAGCCATGGCCAAAGCGGGGGCGCAGGCGATCGTCAATCTTTCGGCGTCGCCCTTCACCGTGGGCAAGCAGATGCTGCGCGAGGAGATGCTGGGGCACATGGCGCGGAAGTACGGTCTGCCGGTGGCCATCGCCAACCAGGTGGGAGCCAACGACGACCTGATTTTCGACGGCCGCAGCGCCGTTTTCGACGCCCACGGCAAGCTGTTTGCGCGCGCCAAAGGCTTCCAGGAGGACGTGCTGGCGGTGGATGTGCTCGGCGAGACCGGAGAGATCGCCAACGACGACTTTCAGCCCGAGGCGGAGATCTGGAACGCGCTCGTCCTCGGGGTCCGCGATTATGCCCGCAAGACGCGCTTTCGCAAGGTTCTGCTGGGACTCTCCGGCGGCATCGATTCGGCGCTGACGGCGGCCATTGCGGCCGATGCCATGGGTCCCGAAAACGTCCTGGGTGTGATGATGCCGTCGCGCTATTCCAGCCAGGGAAGCGTCGGCGATTCCGTGGATCTGGCGTGGAACCTGGGCATTCAGACCATGCTGTTGCCCATTTCGGACATCATGAAGACGTATGACGGCGTGCTGGCGGACGCCTTCGCCGGCCTGCATCCGGACGTGACGGAAGAAAACATCCAATCGCGCATTCGCGGCAATCTGCTGATGGCGCTCTCCAACAAGTTCGGGTCGCTCCTGCTCACCACGGGCAATAAGAGCGAGATGTCGGTGGGCTATTGCACCCTGTACGGCGACATGAACGGCGGGCTGGCGGTGATCGCCGACCTGCCGAAGATGATGGTGTATCGGGTAGCGCGCTGGCGTAACCGGCGCGGCCCGGCAATCCCGGAAGCTACCATCACGAAACCGCCATCGGCGGAACTGCGGCCGGATCAGACCGACCAGGACAGCCTGCCGCCCTACGATCTGCTGGACGAAATTCTGGAATTGCACGTGGAGCAGTGCCATAGCGCGGAGGAAATCGTCGCGCTAGGCTACGACGAACCAACCGTCCGCCGCGTGCTGCGCCTCGTGCGCATCGCCGAGTTCAAGAGAAAGCAGGCTGCCCCGGTTTTGAAGGTCACCTCGCGCGCCTTCGGCACCGGTTGGCGCATGCCGATCGTACGGCAGGAGTAAGTACCCGATCATGGAGGCTACAGCTTAATGAAACGCGCTCTCATCACCGGCACTACCGGCCAGGACGGCTCTTACCTCACCGAGTTCCTGCTTGCCAAGGGCTACGAGGTTCACGGCCTGAAACGCCGCGCCTCCAGCCTCAACACCGAAAGGCTCGACCACATCTATCAGGACGCCCACGAGGCCGGCGCGCACTTCTTCCTCCACTACGCCGACCTCACCGACGGAAGTTCGCTCGCCACCCTGCTCCACGACCTGCACCCGGACGAGATCTACAACCTCGGAGCCCAAAGCCACGTCAAGGTAAGTTTCGAAGTCCCCGAATTCACCGCCGACGTGGTCGGCTCTGGAACGCTGCGCCTGCTGGAAGCGATGCGCCGCACGGGCGTGCAATGCCGCTTTTACCAGGCCTCTTCGAGCGAGATGTTCGGCAGCGCCCCGCCGCCGCAGAGCGAGACCACGCCCTTTCACCCGCGCAGTCCCTACGCTTGCGCCAAGGTCTTTGGGCACGACATCACCGTGAACTACCGGGAGAGTTACGGGCTGCACGCTTCCAGCGGCATTCTGTTCAATCACGAGTCTCCGCGCCGCGGTGAGACCTTCGTCACCCGCAAAATCACCCGCGCCGTGGCCCACATCAAACACGGTCTCCAGCAAAAGCTCTACCTGGGCAACCTGGAAGCCCGCCGCGATTGGGGCTACGCCCCCGATTACGTCCGCGCCATGTGGCTGATGCTCCAGCAGGACACTCCCGACGATTTCGCCATCGGCACCGGAGAGGCGCACACCGTCCGCGAGTTCGTCGAGCTGGCCTTTACGTATGCTAGCTTGGATTGGAAAGACCACGTGGAGGTCGACCCGCGCTACTTCCGGCCGGCCGAGGTCGATTACCTCTGCGCGGACGCATCGAAGGCTCGAAAGACGCTCGGCTGGGAGCCCGCCGTGGCTTTTCCGGAGCTGGTACGGATCATGGTCCAGGCGGACATGAAGAATGTCGAAGCCCGGCTCAAAGGTGGCGCCGAGGCGCTCCGGAATGCGGTCACCGCCGAGGGGAGGCATTAGTGATCCATCTTGCGGTCAAGCCAATCGTAGTTACCCAGCCATGAGTGCCGCCACCCCCGAGGTCAACCCTCCCGCCGCGCCGGACGGCGTCCGTCAACGCTCCTACTCTGCTTTCCTCCAGCGTCTCGCCGAATCCCCCGCCGGGCGGGATTGGTGGTCGGCCGTCATCCTCACCGCCGGCTCGAACGCCCAGGCCGAGCTCTATCGCGAGCAGATCCGTCATCGCTCCGAGCGCGGGTACCTGCCCCGCCACGTCTCCTGGCACATCGTCGCGGATTCCGCCGGCGCTCCGGGAGGCCGCCACATTGGCTCGGGCGGCGCTACCCTGGGCGCCCTCCGGGTCCTGGGCAAGTCCGATGCCGGGTGGTGGAGCCGCAATCGTGTCCTCATCGTCCACGCCGGCGGCGAGAGCAGGCGCCTGCCTGAATATAGCCTCACCGGCAAGCTCTTCGGCATCCTGCCGGAGCGCACGCCGTGGGGCGCCAACAGCACCGTCTTCGACGAGACCCTGGCGCTCTCCACGCTCTGGCTGGAGCGCTTCTCTTCCGGCCTCGTGGTCTCTTCCGGCGATGTCGTCCTCACCTTCAACGCCGCGGATCTCGACTGGGACCGCCCAGGCGTCGCCGGCGCCGCCATCCGCCAGCCCATGGAAGTCGGCACGCGCCATGGCATCTATGTCCTCGACGAGCGCTGCCGCGTCTATTCCTTCCTGCAAAAGCCCACCCCCGCCCAGGTGCGCGCCGCCGGCGGCGTCTTATCCGGCGATGCCGCATCCGGCGAAGACGTCGCGCTCGATACCGGCCTCCTTCATTTCGACCCCGCGCTATCCGCCAACCTGTCTCATCTGGCCTCCACCCTCCCCGAGATTCCGTTCCTCGACCTCTACCAGCACTTCACGCTCTCCCTCACCGGCGAATTGCCCTGCAATTTGCCCGAACTGGCCGCCCTGCTGCATGGCGTCCCCTTCCACTGCTCCCTGGTCGAAGGCACGTTTACCCACGTCGGCACTACCTCCCACTTCCGCCGCCTGTTCCAGGGCGGGGTGGTGGACAGCATCCTGGCCCCCGGAAGCGAACTTGGCCCCGGCGCGCTGGCCATCGAATGTCATTCCTCGGCGCCCGTCCGCGTAGGCGCGGGCAGCATCGTGCATGGTCTGACCGACTCCTCCGGCCCCCTGACGGTCGCCGAGGATACCGTGGTGCACCAGGTGCCTGTCCGTCTGCCGGATGGCCGCCGCGGTTTCGTAGTGCGCACCTACGGCGTCGAGGACGATCCCAAGACCCCCGTCTGGTTCGGCCGCCCGATTCTGGAAGCCCTGCCTACTCTCGATCTCGACCCGGAAGAGGTCTGGCCCGGTATTGCAGAGCAGGAACGTTGCCTCTGGAATGCCCGGCTATTCCTGTTCGACAACCGCGCCGCGCCCCGCCTCTCTCTCGCCACCAGCACCGAATATGCGGACCGGGAGGCGCTCGCCGAGGCCCGCGACCGCCGCCGCGATGCCAACTGGCGGGCCTCCGCGGTCGCTTTGGCGTGCTCGGAAACGGATGTGCGCCCGCTGTTGCTCCACGCCCCCGGCATCAACGCTCTGGCGGACACCGGCCGCACTCTGGGCGCGGAGGCGGTGGGGCTCGAAGCCGCCGCTCCCTCGGAGGCGGCCAGCCGCCACTTTCAGTCCAGTCTCTTCTACGATCAAGCCGGGTTGGCGGAGGAGTCGGCGCGCGCCCGTTCCGCGGCATTCTCGGCCGTGCGCAAAGCCGTGGCCGCCCGTGCGCTCCCCGGGTTCTCCACCAATTGCCATCCGCGTCCGGCGGACGCCTCCTGCCTGACCGTAGCGGCTCCGGCGCGCATCGATTTCGGCGGCGGCTGGTCGGACACTCCGCCCTTCTGCCTGGATTGGGGCGGCACCGTCTTCAATATGGCCATTACCCTGAACGGCGCCTACCCCATCCGCACCACCGCCCGTACGCTGCCCGATCCCATCGTGCGCCTCGTCTCTTCGGAAGCCGCGGAGTCGCTTACCGCCGAGTCTCTTGCCTCCGTGGAAGGCGTCGGCTCCCCCTTCGCCATTCACCGTGCCGCGCTCGACATGCTGGGCTTTGTCAGCCCCGGCGAGCCCGTCACCGGCCTGGAGATTCGCACCGAAGTGAACCTGCCCATGGGCTCCGGGTTGGGAACCAGCAGCGTCCTCGCCGCCACCGTGTTGCAGGCCCTCCTGTCGCTGCGCGGCCAGGAGGCCGGCGTCCAGGAACTCTCCGATCTGGTCCTGGCCCTGGAGCAGTTCATGACCACCGGGGGAGGCTGGCAGGACCAGGTCGGCGGCATCTATCCCGGCGCCAAGCTGACCATGACCGGCCCGGGGCCTCGCCAGCGTATCCGCGTGGAACCGGTGACGTGTCCACCGGAATTTGCCGAGCGCTTCGTCCTCTATTACACCGGCATCCGGCGCATTGCCAAAGACCTCCTGGGCCAGGTCGTGGGCCGCTATCTGGCGCGCGAGGTTCAGGCCGTGCAGGTGCTGCACAGCATCAAGACCCTCGCCGTGGAAATGGCGTACGCCATGAAGGAATCCGATTGGGATTATCTCGGCAGCCTGCTCGATCGCCACTGGCGGCTCAATCAGATCCTCGACCCGCACACCACCAACGCGCCCATTAACCAGCTTCTCGAACACGTGCGCCCGTACATCTCGGGCGCCAAACTGGCCGGCGCCGGCGGCGGCGGCTTCCTCATGCTCCTGGCCAAATCGCCGGACGATGCCCGGCGCCTTCGCCGCTCTCTGGCCGCGCTTCCCGGCCCGGGTGCTTTGTACGAGTGGGCGGTCGCCCCATTGGGGCTGCACACCGCATAACCGGACGGCCCTCCGCCATCCTCATGCCACCGGTGCGGGATAATAACCACAAGGGGCGCCATGGATTTCGTCGAGCAGCTCAAGTCCTCGGTCGACATCGTCAGCGTGGTAGGCGAATACGTGAAGCTGCGGCGCTCCGGCGCCAACCGCTACATGGGGCTGTGCCCCTTCCACAGCGAGAAGACTCCCTCCTTCACCGTCCACGTGGTGCATCAGTTCTATAAGTGTTTTTCGTGCGGAGCCGGCGGCGACGTAGTCAAGTTCGTCCAGGAGAAGGAGGGCCTCAGCTTCTACGAGGCCCTCAAATCGCTCTCCGAACGTTACGGCATTCCCATGCCGAAGCGCTCGGCGTACGCCGATGAAGATTCCAAGCTGCGCGGCGCCCTGTTGGCCATGCACGAGCTGGCCGAGGAAAACTTTCTTGCCAATCTGCAATCGCCCGCCGGGGAAGCGGCGCGCGCCTACATCGCCAAACGCGGCCTCGCGCCGGAAACCGTCGGTCATTTCGGCCTCGGCTACTCGCTCCACTCCGGGCGCGCCCTGGTGCGCCTCTTCGAGCAGCGCGGCTTCCCCGTGGCCCAGATGGAAGAGTCGGGCCTCGTCGGCAAACGCCAGGATGGCAGCCTCTACGACCGCTTCCGCAACCGCCTGATGTTTCCCATTCACAATGAATCGGGTAAAATTATCGCTTTCGGCGGGCGCTCTCTCTCGCCGGACGATGAACCCAAGTACCTCAACTCGCCCGAAACGCCCATCTACAAGAAGAGCCACGTGCTCTACAACCTTCACCGTGCCAGGGAAGCGGTGCGCAAAGAGGATCGCGCCATCCTGGTGGAAGGCTACATGGACGCCATCGGCGTGACCGCGGCGGGCTTTCGCAACGTGGTGGCCAGTTGCGGCACCGCCCTCACCGCGCAGCAGGTGCAGGCCATCAAGCGCCACTCGCACCGCATCGCCGTCAATTTCGATCCCGACGCGCCCGGCGCCAATGCCGCCGAGCGCTCCATCGATCTGCTCCTCGCCGAAGGCATGCAGGTGCGCATTGTGGAACTCGATGGCGAGCTCGATCCCGACGAGTACTGCAAGGAGCGCGGCGCCGCGGCGTACCAGGAGCGTGTCGACGGCGCCAAGGGCTACTTCTACTGGCTGGCCGACCGCGCCCGGGCCAGGCACGATATGCGCACCTCCGAGGGCAAGGTTGCCGTGCTCAATTTTCTGCTGCCCAAAGTGCAGAGCATCAACGACCAACTGGAGCGCATGACCATCGCCAACGACGTCGCCGGCTATATCGGCGTCGATCGCGGCATGGTCCTCGATCATTTCCGCAAGGCGGTTTCCCAGCGCAGCGAAAAAGCCATCGAGCGGCCGATAAGTCCATTGCGGCACGATGAACGGTGGCTGCTGGTCGCGCTGTTGACGGATGCGGAGTTGCGGGGTGAAATGATTGGGCCGCTGCGATCACTACAGACTATAGACACTTTGCCGTCGAAGCGCATCTTCCAGGCGATTTTCGCCCTGGAGGAGGCGGGCGGTCGCGTGGGCTTCGACGAGGTCAATGGAAGACTGGAGGAGGCCGACCAGAACCTGCTGGCGCAAACCGTGTTGAACGACGATGGCGAGATTTCGCGCGAGGACGTTGTGGCGGCGCTCGAAAGAATACAACTCAGTGAACAACAGGGCATTCGTGTGCGGTTGAAGACGCGCATCGGCGAAGCCGAGCGCGCCGGCCGGCTCGATGAAGCCATGCGTTTGACCGTGGAATTGCAGGGGCTCGAACGCTCCGCTCGGGACCGGCGCGCGGCCGGGCGCCCATAACAAGTTGACATCGGAATGTGCGGTACGCAGTAGGGTACAATGATCAGGATTATCATCCGCTGGGGGTAACGGGACTTCGGTGGCGTTAGACGATAAATACGACGGGCTGCAACGGCTCGTACAGATGGGCAAGGAAAAAGGCTACGTCTTGTACGACGAGGTCAGCGAAGTCCTGCCCGGCGATCTCGCCGGCGGCGCCGACATCGACGACGTGCTCGCCGGGCTCGATACCGCCGGCATCGAAATCCTGGAAGAACCCAAGGATTTCGAGAAGAAGATCGAGGAAGCCGGCGAAGATCTGATCGATCTGGAACTTCCCGCCGGAGTCGGCGAGAAGGTCAACGATCCCGTCCGCATGTACCTGCGCGAGATGGGCACGGTCCCGCTGCTCACCCGCGAGGGGGAAGTCGAAATCGCCCGCCGCATCGAACGCGGCCAGAGCACCGTCCTGAAATCCATTTTCCGCGCCCCGCTGGTCATCCAGGAAATCATCGCCATGGGCGAGGAGGTGATGCGCGATACCCTCTCCGCCCGCGACATCATCCAGATCTCGGACCCCATGCTCACCGACGAAATGGTGGAGGAGAAGCGGCAGGAATTTGCCCGCCACACCGAGGACGTGGCGCGCCACTATAAGAAGATCCTGCAGTGCCGCCAGAAACTGATGGCCATCCCGCGCGGCATGAAGCCCAAGCAATACCGCCGGCAATTGTGGGAGCTGGGGCGCCTCATCGTGCGCACCTCGCGCTTGTGCCGCACCATCAAGTTCCAATCCCCGGTCATCCGCCATTTGATCGATCGCCTCCGGGCCGCCGTGGAACAACTCCGGCCCCTGGAGAACGACCTCGCCAAAACCCAGCGGAAACTGGAAACCTGGCCCGGCGCCCGCACCGAGGGCATCAAGGAGCTGCGCAAGGAACAGCGCGCCTTCGGCCAGCGGTTGCAGCAGATGGAAGAGGCTTTCGGCGGCTCGGCGGCGGAGCTGCGGCGTACCCTCGAGATCATCACCCAGGCCCACCAGGAAGCCGAAACCGCCAAGAAAGAGCTCATCGAGGCCAACCTGCGCCTCGTGGTCAGCATCGCCAAGCGCTACACCAATCGCGGGCTGCAGTTCCTGGACCTCATTCAGGAAGGCAACATCGGCCTCATGAAGGCCGTGGACAAATTCGAGTACCGCCGCGGCTACAAGTTCTCGACTTATGCCACCTGGTGGGTCCGGCAGGCCATCACCCGGGCCATCGCCGACCAGGCGCGCACCATCCGCATTCCGGTGCACATGATCGAGACCATCAACAAGCTGATCCGGACTTCGCGGCAGATGGTGCAGGAACTGGGGCGGGAGCCCACCAACGAGGAGCTCGCCAAGCGCCTGCAATTGCCCGTCTCGAAAGTGCGCAAGGTGCTGCGCGTGGCCCAGGAGCCGATTTCGCTGGAGACTCCCATCGGCGAAGAGGAGGAATCGCACCTGGGCGACTTCATCGTCGACCAGAACGGAATTTCGCCCTCCGATGCGGTCATCAATCTCAATCTGCGCGAGCAGACGGCACAGGTTCTGAAGACGCTCACGCCGCGCGAAGAGAAGATTATCAAGATGCGCTTCGGCCTGGAAGACGGCAGCGAGCACACCCTGGAGGAAGTCGGGCAGAATTTTGCGGTGACGCGCGAGCGCATCCGCCAGATTGAAGCCAAGGCCCTGCGCAAACTGCGCCATCCCAGCCGCAGTCATCGCCTGCGCGCCTTCCTGGAAAACGGCTCCCGCGGCGGCGTGTAGGACAGGCCTCCCGGCAAGGTGGGGCAGGCGCTTTCGCCTGCCAACTTATCCCCTAACTAACGTACAACGAGGGACGTCTGACGACGTCCCTCGTTGCCAATACCCCTCAAAAGCCTACCAGCGGGGTTCGCGGCGACTGCTGCCGCCACCGGCGCCACCGCCTCCCGGCCGGCGGCCACCGCCGCCACCGCCACTAGGGCGCCCGCCGCCACCACCACCACCGCCGAAGCCGCGCCCACCCCCGCCACCACCACCGCCGCCGCGGTCGGGCTTGGGACGGGCTTCGTTCACATTCAGTGCGCGGCCGTCCAGGGTGTAACCGTTAAGGGCGGAAATCGCCTGATCCGCCTCGCCTTCATTCTCCATCTCGACGAAAGCGAAACCGCGCGAACGTCCGGTTTCGCGATCTGTCATGATTCGGGCACTGTTAACCTGGCCGTGGCGTTCGAAGAGGCTGCGAACCGCCTCTTCGGAGGCGTTGAAATCCAGGTTGCCTACGAATATGTTCTTCACTCTAGTCTCCTGTCAATTTGAAAGCGCGTGCTTATCGGTGAGGGCACACCAGCGGGGAAGCTCACGGTTACACTCGGCCGGATTCGCGGAAGCTTGTCAAACGCGATTCGAATATAACACGCGCCCCGAAGACGGGGCAAATAAAATCGGCGGAAACACGGTGACGAAAATGACAAAAAGCCTTCGCCGAAGCGAAGGCCTTTAATTTAAACCGGGCGACGTCCTACTCTCCCACACACTTGCGCGCGCAGTACCATCGGGGCTGAGGAGCTTAACTACCGTGTTCGGGATGGGAACGGGTGGGTCCTCCTCGCTAGGGTCA
>Ga0182030_10009908_pt1 | contig 19438 bp, 16 predicted proteins | sample 812S3MmetaG_FD_121299 | JGI IMG/M metagenome (GOLD analysis project Ga0182030, IMG submission 121299) | Permafrost microbial communities from Stordalen Mire, Sweden - 812S3M metaG (Illumina Assembly) | ecosystem: Environmental > Terrestrial > Soil > Wetlands > Permafrost | place: Sweden... | reverse complement strand
TTTATTGCCCTCGCCCCTTTGGGGGAGAGGGTGGCGCGCATCCGGCGTAATCGCCAGCCGGGGCGGGCCGGGTGAGGGGGTCTCGCCTATTGTCAATTCTTACGTGGGACACCACACTAGGGACCTGGTACCGGGTGTCAGGTACTGGTGACTCGGGACTCGGGGTTCGGGACTTGCTGTGAGCTGTCGGCTGTAAGCTGTGAGCATACTGACTGTAGTTCCTGACAACTGAAACTAAGAACTGAAGGCTTATTTTCAGCGTTGCGCCTCATCCAGATTGACGGCGTGCGTTTGCCGCCGGAGCATCGGGGGTGAGAAAAGCCCACGGTAAGGACGGGTCATCCGCCATTAAGGTTGGCGGACTTTCAGCCGCGACGACGCGGAGGCCCCCCCGCTTGGGCCGGAGTATGTTGGGCCGGAGCGTTGACTTCAGAGGCACTGGGGTGTATGTTACCAGCGGGCTCAAATTTAAAACTAAAATTCTGGTTTACCATCCGGCTGTTTAGGGTGGCTGGGAGGACCGAGGCCATGGGAAAACTTCTAATCGGATGCTATTCGTTTGGCTCGTCTGTTAACTATGGATCGGATCACACAAACGTAATAGCTTGGCTGCGGGGCGCTATCAAAGAACTCGATGACTTGCGCCTGGCGAAAACCGCGGATCTGGAGAAGGGCAATGCCTTTCAAGCAATCTTCGTGTCGCCGGAATACCAGTTCACGGATCCCACCGCACCGACGGTGCGGCATGCCATGGACGAGGCGACGAAAGGAACCGTGCTGAGCGCGCTCGAGGGCCTCAGCACTGCATACAAGAATATTCTGATGTTCCCCGGAACGGTTTTCTGGAAGCAGCTTCTCGATACCCCCGAAAACCTGCAGAAGTTCCAGGCGCAGTTGGTGGCTGCCGAAATGGATAAGGATAAGCTTGGCCGGAAAGCGGATGTGGTGGACGCCAGTCGAAATCTGGGTGGCAAGAACGTGCCCGGATTGAAGGACCTCGCCCAGATCGTCAAGGTGGCCTCCACGGGTTACCGGGCCTATAACGAACTCTACCCGTTCCTGGACGGAAAGCGGTGGACCCCTTACCTGAAGAACTGGGATTTCAAGGAAACGGAAGGAGCCACCGCAACCTCGCAAGCCTTCGTGCCCGGATGCTCCGCCGGCAGGAAGGATCTTGGTGGATTCGAATTCGGCATGGAGATCTGCTTCGACCACTGCAACGGAGGGCTGAAAGCCAAGGGCGGCGAGGTTGACTTTCACGTTGTCGTCTCCGATTGGGTAAATACCACCGAGGCGAACATGATGATGAAGGACGGAGGCTACTTTATCCATGCCTCGAGCAACATCAAGGAGACCTGCGTCTACAAGAGAACTGGGTCCACGAAGACGAAGTTGACGCCGACGCCCGCCATCAAAGAAAACCAATTGAGCTGGTGGCTGGTCGATGTCGCAAAGCAGGCCAACGCCGTGATCGCAGTGAGCAGCGTACCCAAGGTGCCCGTAATAACTCCAAGTGGCAAAAAGTTGCCGCCAGGAGCCTTTAAGTTGCCCGGTTTCTAATGATAGCCGGTGTTGCCCAGGCGCGTCGTCCGGTTTGCCGCCTCTTGCCGGCCGTGTACGCGCCATGAGGATGTGGCCGGCGCAAATCCGGGTCACCGATCTTCTGCGGTGGGCACAACAGCGAGCGTAGCCTGGCTGGCACAGAGCCCCCCGCTTTTGGGATCTGCGTATTCCCGGAGGGACTTGGTGGGAAAAGGAATGTCCAAAGTCCCAGGCCGGAAGTCCGACGTCCAAATCCGGCTTCTACCTACAATTCCCGCACGGGTAAGCTGGCGGCCGCCACGGCTTGACCCACGCGGCGGGTGGATTCATCGGGCAGGTGCAGCGCGACCTTCTCTGCGAGCGGCGGGAATTCCTTTTTGAGCACTTCCTGGGCGTGTGCCAGGATAATGTTGCCGCCATCGCCGGAGGTGACCCGGCCGAGGATCAGGACATGCCGCAATTCGTAGAAGTCGGCGTAATGCGCCACGCCGTAACCCACGTAGCAGCCGATGGTCTCAAAGATCTGCCGCGCGCGCTCATCGCCCCGCTGGAGCAATTCCTGCACCGACTTGAGCTTCTCGGCGGGACCCAGCTTGGCGTCAAGCGTGATGCCCGCTAGCGGCGCCAGCCGGAACACCGCTTGCTGCGAAAGGTAATTTGCCCCCACCCCCTGGTCGCCCGACCACTCATCCACGGGAGCGTGCGGGTCAAAATCGACCGGGCAGAAAGCCAGTTCATTCAACCAAGTCGTGAGCTCGCCCGTGGGCGTCACGTAGCCTCCCGCTTCGCTGGAGCCCAACGCCATGCCCAGCACCGCCCCGTCATCCAGCGACAGGGCGCCGGCCAACGCCGTCACTTCCCCGTCATTCACGACGGCAAACGGAATTCCCCCCCAGGCCTTTTGCAAATCCACAAAGAGGTTGCGAATCTGGGTGTCAAACAGCGGCTTGGGGACGCCGCGGTACAGCGAGCCCGCCCGCGGCCGGTTGTTGATGTACACGCCCGCGGCGCTGCCGCCCACGGCGTCGACACGCGGCAGGTGCTGCGCCGCGGTTTTCAGCGCGGTGTTGATTTGGTCGAAATGGTAGCGGGGGTCGGCGGCATTGCGCGGATCCCAAACCACCTCTTCCGTATACACGGGTTCGCCATTCATGACCGCGGCAACTTTTCGATCGCTTGCGCCCAGGTCAAATCCAATGCGGCAGCCTTCCAGATGTCCGCCCAGGCGCACGGCGCCCTCGTTGGGCCCGGGGACCTTATCGGCCTCGGTGATTTCCACCGTGAACGGGTGCTCGTAGATGTTTGCCATGAACTCCACGTCAAAAGCCCGCGGCCCTACCTGCGAATAAACGCGCCGGATATGCTCGCCCACGCTTGGCGGCCCTCCGACCATGACGCGCCATCCACCTCTTTGCCAAAGCAGCATCTTCACCAAGCGCTCGGCATAGGGAAGGTTTAAAGCGGCGGACTCGGAGCCCTCGTCCAAGCACTGCGTCCGGTAGACGGAGAGCGATTGGTCCCCGCGCTCGAGCCCAATCACGAGCGGAACTCCACGTCCCGAGTTTTTTATAAAATCACAATAATTATGATTAAAAATGACCGCCGGCGTGAATGATCGGTGTAGGGATGGAGTGAATCGAGGTCGCGAAAGCTGCAAAAGTGCGTCTATATCCAACTCTTCCTCCAGGATTTCTCAGAATGTATTCAGCGGGAAGAATCCAGATCTCGATGATAAGTGCGTCAGGGCCGCAGGGTCAAGCCGCCCGAAATCGCCCTCGCTGGAAAGTTTCTCTGGCTCGCAACTTTGCGCTGCAAAGTACTTGACAGCAGCTTTGACCTTCTGGTATACAGATGCTCATGCCTTGTGCCGGACCCGTTCGTTCTCGTCGCCTTCGCCCCGCCCCGCTGCATGCGCATGCCATTGAGGATCTGCGCTTCATCCGCGAAACCATGGAGAATGCTGCTTCCTTCACGGCCGTTCCGGGGTTGGGTGGCGTGGCGATGGGCTTGACGGCGCTCGCCACCGCCTGCGTTGCTCCCCGCCCCACGAGCGCCCAGGCCTGGCTGATCACCTGGCTTGCCGCGGCGCTGTGCGCTTTTGCCTTGGGGGCCCTGGCCATTTATTGGAAAGCGCGGCGCGTGGGCACGCCCGTCCTCACCCAGCCCGGCCGCAAATTCCTTCTAAGCCTTTTTCCTCCCCTGTTGGCGGGAGCGGTCATCTCTTTGGCGATCTACGGCACGGATCTGGGCCGGCTGCTGCCCAGCGTCTGGCTGCTTCTTTACGGAGTCGGAGTGATATCGGCAGGAACCCTCTCCGTGCGCGTAGTCCCTGTGATGGGGCTGTGCTTCATGCTCGCAGGTGTTGCGGCGCTGTTTTGCCCGGCCGCTTGGGCCAACGCGGTGATGGCTGCGGGGTTTGGGGGACTCCACATTCTGTTCGGAACGATAATTGCGAGGAGGTACGGTGGCTAGATCCTATCCCTTCAGCGGGCGTCACCTGCTGGAAACACGAAGAACGGACCGCGTAGCCCAAAGGGAGAGTGGGCAGGCGCCCGCGCCCGCCGCGGCGGAACTCGACCGTCTGATTCACGAGCGTATGCGCTTGGGCATCGTCAGCGCTTTGGCGGCGAATGAATCACTCAGCTTCAACGACCTGAAGAAATTGCTCGCCACCACGGACGGCAACCTGAGCGTCCATGCGCGCAAACTGGAAGACGCGAAATACCTCGTGTGCGAGAAATACTTTGAGGGCCGGTTGCCCAAAACGGTGTATCGCCTGAGCCCCGCTGGGCGGCACGCGCTGGAACGTTACCTGGATCAGATGGAAGCGTTGATTCATTCCATGCGCGGGCGCTAGACGGCGGAGGGGAAAATTTTTTGCCCGCAAGCTTTGCGTTGTAAAGTACATTGCGGCATTCCAGCGGAGATGCGGGCGAGGGGACCACGAGGCTCAGAGGGGACAGGAAATGGAAAGAATTGGGAAGGCCTTGTGACGGCGGGGCTGAACAGGCTGCGGAAAAACCGTCCCGTGCTTTCATTCTGAGCCCGTTCGCTGTCATTCTGACCGCAGCGAAGAATCTCGCTCTGCCGCTCAGGGTAAACTACGCGAAAGATCTCGCTCCGAGCATTTTTAAGGCAGTGCGAGATTCTTCGTCGCCAACGGCTCCTCAGAATGACAGTAGCGGAGGGTTTTCCGCAGGCGGTGAAGCCCGGCCCACCAATTCCACCATGTGTAATTCGATCTAAAGAAGTTCCGGCGGGGGCACACGATGGCAAATGGCAACGGAAATCATCGGATGAATGCGAAAAATTCGCGCCTTCACGTGGCGATCATTATGGACGGCAGCGGTCGCTGGGCGCAGGCTCGGGGAATGCCGCGCGCGGCAGGTCACCGTGCCGGCCGCGCCGCGGTCGGGCGCGCCGTGGGAGCCGCCCTCGAGCGGGGCATTGGCGTGCTGACCCTCTTCACCTTTTCGACTGACAACTGGGGCCGGCCGGAAAGTGAAATCTCGGAACTGATGCGCACTTTCGAAGGTTTCTTCCGTGTGGATTGCCCGGCTCTCGCCGCGCAAGGCGTCCGCGTGACAGTTATCGGGCGGCGCGACCGCTTGCCGGTTTCCCTGCGCGATGCGATCGTGAAGATTGAAACCACAAGCGGGGCGCCAGCGGAAATGCACGTCCGTTTAGCCATCGATTATTCCGGCCGGGAGGCAATCCTCCACGCCGCGCGGCGATTTCAACAGATAAGCGAGGACTCCGCCGAAGGGTTCACCCGCTTGTTGGCGGAGACGGAGCCTGCCGGCGAACCCGCGCCCGACGTCGACCTGCTAATCCGCACCGGCGGCGAGCAGCGCCTGAGCAATTGCCCGCTCTGGGAGATTGCCTATGCAGAGTTGTATTTTACTCCCTGCATGTGGCCTGACTTCGGCCCCGCCGAGCTCGACGCCGCAATGCAGGAGTTCGGCACGCGCCGCCGCCGCTTTGGGCGAATCCCGTCCGTGGTTTAAAAGGAGTTCCACCCGTGAATGCCACAGCGAAATTGGAAATATCAGTCCTGGCAGCCGCACTAACCTTGGGAGTTTTGGGCGACGCGCTTCTGCGAAGTTTTCCGTGGGGGGTGAACTTCGCGCTTTGGGCCAGCCTCCTCGCGGCGGCCATCTTTTTCCTGGAGCGTGCGCGGCGCCAGGCTTTTACGCAAGGCGGGTGGTGGCTTCTGCTGCCGATCGTGCTCTCCCCGCTGGCCTTCCTCTGGCACGAATCGCCGGCACTGAAGGCGCTGAACTTGCTTGCGCTGCTCACAGCCCTGTCTCTCGCCATGTTGCGGGCCCGGGGCGGACGCCTGTACGTTTCCAGTTTAATGCAATACGCTTGGGGCAGCCTGCTCGCGGGGTTCAATGCGGCTTTGGGAATGTTTCCCCTGCTCCTCAAGGATCGCGAATGGACTAGCGCCTTCGGGGGGAACCAGCTTCGAAAGACGGTGGCCGTGCTGCTTGGCGTGGCCTTGGCGCTTCCTCCTCTGCTGATTTTTGGGGGCCTTTTCATGGGAGCGGACGCGGTTTTCCGCAGCCTTGTCCTCCGCTATCTGCGGGCGATTCCCAGCCACGTGGTGGTGATCGCTTTCATAGCTTACTGCGTCGGAGGGTACCTGCGCGGCTTGCTCTTTGGCAAGGAGCTGAACCTGGTCACGCAGAAGCGCCTGCTCCCGATTTCCCTGGAGGCGATCGAAACGGGAGTGATGCTGGGCCTGCTCGATCTGCTTTTCCTGGCCTTCGTGGCAGTGCAGGTGCGGTACTTTTTCGGCGGCTCGGCGCTGGTGCAGGCCACCACCGGATTGACTTACGCAGAATACGCCCGGCGCGGATTCTTTGAACTCGTCACGGTGGCCGCCCTGGTTCTTCCCCTTTTGCTATTCGTCCACTGGCTGTTGCGGCCTGACGACGCCCGCGTGCGGCGCCTGTTTCAGTGGCTGGCGGGAATACAGATCGCGCTGCTTTTCGTCATCATGGCATCGGCCTTCGCGCGCATGCGGATGTACCAGGCGGAATATGGGCTGAGCGAGCAGCGCCTGTACCCGACAGCCTTTATGGGCTGGCTCGCCGTGGTGTTTGTTTGGTTCTGCCTTACCGTCCTATGCGGGCGTCGTGAACGGTTTGCCTTTGGAGCCATGGTGGCGGGCTTCCTGCTGATTGCAGCGCTCCATGCGCTGAACCCCGACGCCTTGATAGCCCGCACGAACCTGGCGCGCGCCCGCGCCGGGCAAATCTTTGACGCCCGTTATGCATCGAGATTGAGCGCCGACGCAGTACCGCAACTGGTTGCCGGCCTGCCGGCCCTGAACCCGCAGGACCGCTGCACGCTGGCGAGTGAGTTGCTCAAGCGTTGGTCACCCCCCCAAAACCCCGACTGGCGCTCCTGGACCACTTCGCGCGCCCAAGCCTGGCAAGCCATAAACGAAAACGCCCCCGCCCTCCGCGCCGCCTGCGCTGAAACCACGAGGTGAGATTCGCAGAGCGGATCTTATATTCTGAATTCTGGCTCTTGGCTTCTCCCCGGCGCACACTTCAACCTTCTTAGGCCGGATTTCTCACCACGACCCTGGAAGGGCGCGGCTTTACAGGCTGCGGAAAAACCCGTTGGCACTGTCATTCTGAGGAGCCCCCGGCGACGAAGAATCTCGCGTTGCCTTGAAAACACTCAGAGCGAGATCCTTCGCTGCGCTCAGGATGACAGCACTTAAGCGTTTTTCCGCAGCCTGTTTAGCCCCGCCCTTCCAGCATCGTCCAAACGTGGTGAGAAGTGCGGGCTAGACCCATTCTTTGATCCCCATCCCTCTCCCCCCAGGGGGCGACGGAAAACGGATTCTTAGTTTTGGGGCTGCATTCATGACAGCCCGCAACGTCAATCGTGGTCGTTCTCGCGCAGGTCGCGGCGGATCGTGGCGGGGTCGTCAAGCGGCGTGCCGTGGTGCGCCTTCAAGTCCAATCCCGGCTCACGCACCTTGGCAGGATCGAAAATGCGCACATCGCTGGGCAGCGCGTCGTATGACGTGAAATCGGGCTGATCGGTGAAGAAATCTGTGAGGTCGGTGGCGGCTGCGTCGTACTGATTGAGAAAGCCTAGATGCAGGGTCAAATCAAAAGTCTTCAGAATGCTGGCCATGCTGGTATGGGAGTGTGAAACATAGTCGCGGCGCGCGTAGGGACTGATGACCATCAACACGCTGCGATGCGCGTCCACGTGGTCGCGCCCGCTCTGCGCGTCATCCTCCGTCACAAAAATCGCCAGGTCCTTCCAAAACGGGCTGTGCGAAAACAGTTGCACCAGTTTGCCCAGCGCCAGATCGTTGTCCGCGACGTAAGAGGCGCGATACGCGTACCCGTCTTCGGGCCGCGGGTCTGCCGTGTGATCGTTGGGCAGCCAGATAAAGATGAATTGCGGCAGCGGTTCCTTCCCGCTGGCATAACGAATCTGGAATTCGCGCTCAAACTGGCCATACCGGTACTGATCCGAGATGTTGGTGTTAAAGGTGGCGTAACCGCGCGACGTGTTTTCAAACAACGCTTCCGTCATGGGCATGTTAGTTGCCTCGCGAACTCCTGTGGGCTGGTCGCCAATTCCTTCATCTTCTCCCGCGACTTCAAGGCCCTCACCGTAGTTGCGGAAGCTGATGTGGCCGCGCAACAGGTGCTCCCACAACGAGCCGGCTTCGAGATAGGTCTCGGGGAAGGGATGCGTGGACCCGATGGCGAGGCGGCCCGGCGCATCGGGGTCAGCCTGGAAACTGAAGTGCCCGCCGTAAGCCGCGGACCATGCGGTCTCCAGCACTTCATTGGGATAATTCCCCACCAGCCAGTGATGCCCATCGACGGAGACGTCCGAGTCCACGTAGTAGTTGTCACTGATGCCGAAGCGCCGCGCCAAGGCGTGATGATTGGGCGTGACATGGCCATCTTCCACCGTGGGCTCGTCCTTTTCCTTAACTTGTGCGGTCTCGCCCCAGCGGGCAAGCGACGGTTCGCCCGCAAACTCTGCGCCCGGCGAATGCAGGTCGCCGAAAACTTCGTCGAAAGTGCGATTCTCTTTCACGATGAAGACGACGTGCCGAATTCTCTCCGCCACAATCGAGGGCGGTGGCGCCGGTGCGGCATCGATGCAGGAAAATTTCAGAAGGTGTCTTCTCTGGCATCCAAAGTATTTATCACCGTACCTGGCTTCATCCCGAAGGACATTCATATAATTCCTGTACTGCACCATGGTTGAAATGGAAGGCGGCAGAAAGCCGTTGTTCCGCATCACGCGAACGGTTTGGTCTTCCAACTGATCTCGCGCACCGGGGGGGATAATCGAAACGATCCCCTTCGTAATGTCCCCGATGTAAGTTCCCTCCGGCCCCTCCTGAAAATTAGGGCCGGCGTTCGGTCCGGCACCGAATCCTTTGGCGTTCGCAACATATAGAGTTCGATTGTCGGCGCTGACGGCCACACGGGCCGGGAACCACGCCGTCGGGATATAACCCAGAACTTTCTCGCTGTGGGCGTCCAACACGGCAATGGCGTTGATGCCGGAGCACGCTATGTACAGCCGCTTTTCATCCGGGCTAAGCGCCATGCCGAAGGGCAGCACTCCCCGCAAGTCTTTGACGGATTCCGCCGGTTCAAGCACCACCGTTTTCTTCACCTGACTCGTGCGAGCATCGAGGATAGTGATGCTGTCCTGGGCGGAGTTGGACACAAACACTTCCTTCTTCCCCGCCACCACGTCCCCAGGACTCGATCCGCCGACAGATTTATCGCCCACGGGAATCCCGGTCCGGACTTTTGCCAGCAGGTTGGGCTTCGCCGGTTCGCGAATATCGATCACGAAAACCGAATTCGAATCGGGGACGTTGGGGTCGCCCAGGCCAGGAATCTGCTTGCCCTCAACCGTCGCACCCTGGGCCGCCGCAGGCGAGGGGAAACCGAACGCCGGGAACTCCAGACCTGTCGTCCGGGTTTTTTTGGGATCGTACCCAGGCACCAGCGAGTACTGGAACATCCCCACGTTGGAAACGTAGGCGCGCTTTCCATCCGGGGAAAGCGCCAATCCGAATGGCATTCGCCCCACCGGAACACTGGAGAGAATCTGCTTTGAGGTAGTATCCAGGACGACCAGCCGAAAATGCGCGAGGTCGAGCGCCAGCAGGTAGTTGCCATCACGAGTGAGCAGGATGGAGCCGGTCAGGCTGTTCTTGTATGTCGCGCCGAGATATGTCCCGTCCAGGCTGAGCGCGTCAAGCCGCCGGTGCGTCACCAGGTCGAAAATCCCAATCTTCCCGTTGTCGCCTTCGGAGATGTAGAGGGTGCGATTGTCCGGCGCAATGGCGGCGCCCAAAAAGACGCTTTCAGGATCGGCATCGGAGGAATCAAAGCCGGGAGGAATTTGCGCCACCTGGGGCTGCGGGCTATCGAGCCCCGCGAGGATCGAGACTGAAAACGGCTTCGTGCCACTGTTGACAGTGACCAGCGTCTTGCCGTCCGGGCTGAGTACCAAGCCGTAAGGATGCGGCGCAACTTTGACCTGTCTGCCGAGCGGCGTAATCAGCCGCCCGTTGGGAAGGATGGTCTCCCCACTGGGATTGATTTTAACCGGTAGGCCTTCCGCCGGGGCCGACAAGGGAAAGCTCGAAGTCAGTTGTGGGTCGCGTGCCTGCGGCCAACCCGCCCGGCTAAGGAAAGTCAAAAACAGGATAAGAATTGACAGGACGTATCGTGGCCGCATGACTCGGGCCTCCCAGTTGAATTCGTATTCGTCGCGCACCATAGCGGCCTCGATTACCGTAGTGCTGACTTTAGGCCAGGGCGCCTTCAAAGTCTAATGGGCTTCGAAGGGACCCCTCCCCTGCCCTCCTCCGTCGGGCACCCTCTCCCGTGGGGAGAGTGGGGACCGCCATAGGCGCTAGACTAAGCAATTTCCCGTCCGGCCCCGAAGGGGCCAACCGTGGGTAGCCGCAGGTTTTAACCTGCGGCTCGCGGAACCCAATGGCCCCTTCAACCCCGACGGGGTTGACCGTGGGAAAGGTCGGCCCCTTCAGGGCCGAATTCCTTTCTCGCCTCCGGTTTCCGTAGGTTTCACCTACGGCTACTCACGGTGTCCCGCTTCGCGGGAAGGAAGGCGGCGAATCGTCGCGTGGATTATTCTAGCGCCTATGGGGGGGACCGCAAGGCGGGTGAGGGGCTTCTTCGCGGGTGATGCATTCATGGCCACGGAGGTATCCGGCGCCCGCGACTTTGACGGAACCCCGGACCTTGGGCTTTTCGCATGCCCAATCCCCTGGCGCCAACCGCACTACGTAAATCGGGATGGGGCACGCCGCTGCCGTCGCCCGGCCTTACTCGCCGAGCATTATACCCCGCGCAGCAGGCTGGAGTGCGGGAGCGGTTTCAGACAGTTAGGCCGGATTTCTCGGCCTGCCTTGGAGCCTCTTAGGGGCTGCCGGAGGGGCGGGGCTTTACAGGCTGCGGAAAAACTCGAAAGCCCTGTCATTCTGAGGAGCAGCGGCGACGAAGAATCTCGCATTGCCTTGAAAATGCTCAGACCGAGATCCTTCGCGTAGCTTACCCTGAGCGGCAGAGCGAGATTCTTCGCTATGCTCTGCAGAAACTCGACGCGTAAGTCCTTGGAATTCAGCAGGCGTAGCGCGGACCTGTTTTTTAGGTCCGCGGCTCGTCCCCGATGGGCAAGGAAAAGCCGCGGACCCAAAAAACAGGTCCGCGCTACCCTTCCTCGGCCCGAGTTTCTGGCTAGCATGGGCAGCCGAAAGGCTGTCGATGCTCAGAATGACAGCGAACGGGCTCCGTCGAGCAACGCGCGCTAACCCATTTATTTTCAGTAACGGCTGGCGTCGCGATGTTCATAACTATGGGTGGGCCGAAAAGGCCCATCCCCACTCAGGATGACATCATTGTAGGGTTTTTCCGCAGCCTGTAAAGCCCCGCCCTTCCAAAACTGTGGCGCGAAATCCGGGGTAGACACCCTTCGACAGGCTTTTCTCCTCCCGGAAGGGGTAGATTCCGGCATTTTATCCTGCGCCATGAATTTTACGATGTAGCCTCGGTTTGTTGTTGACAGGCGAAATGGCGGTGCTATAATGATGACTGAGGCCGGCACCGGCAAGTTCCTGCCGGATGGCGGTAGCGCTCGATCACCCGGCACCCTCGGCGCGCTGATGGCTCCCCAAAACGAAAGATCGCAGATCAGGCAAAGAGGGAGGATTCCAGCATACGCCAAGTGTGGTGTCTTCATGATAACCGTCCCCCGGGGCAGCGGTAATTGACGGAAGCCGGCGTAAAACGATTATGTCTATGAAAAAAATGGGGTTAGTGGAAAATCGGGAATTGGCTGAGGGGACACGAAAAGTCAATCCATTGAAAATAGGGGAGTTAGCGTGCAGAAGGTCAGGGGAGAGGCAGCGATCCAAAAAGATGTTAAAAATGAAGGATGGCCCGACTATATACATGAAAACAAGCCGCCGTCTGACAAAATGTCATGTCAAGAATGGGGCTTTTGGGACAAGAAGCACCGGTGAGCGATCTTCACGCCGAGCCGGAATGTTGGCATAAGTAAATGCCCGGCGCGATAGCGGCGATCACGTTGCCCGCTGGATTCAAAGCCGCAGTTCGGCGCACAGAAGGGGCCGCCCGCGCGGCGGATCGCCATGCCTGCGAACCTCACACCCGACTATTTAGAAGCGGAGAGACGCTTCAAGAGCGCTAAAACGACGGCGGAGAAAATCGCGGCCATAGAAGAAATGATGGCCACGATTCCGCGGCACAAGGGTACGGAGAAGATGCAAGCGGACCTGAAGCGGCGGCTCTCCAAGCTGCGCGCGGAGCAGGACCGCCGGCCGGCCAGCCGCATCGGCATCATTCATCGCGTCGAGAAGGAAGGGGCCGGGCAAGTGGCGCTGGTGGGGCCGCCCAACAGCGGCAAGTCGCTGCTGGTGCGGCGGCTTACCCATGCGATGCCGGAAGTGGCCGACTTTCCTTTCACCACGCGCGTGCCGCTGCCGGGAATGATGCCGTTTGAAGACGTGCAAATCCAACTTGTGGATTTACCTCCGGTGCATCCGGATTTCCCCGAGTCGTGGCTCTACCAGATCATCCGTAACGCCGACGCCGCCTTGCTGGTGGTTGACCTGAGCGACCCCGACTTGCTGGAGGATCTTGAGACCACGCTCGGCCAGGTCGCGAACGCCAAGGTGCAACTTGACCAGGCCGAATTACTGAACACGCCCGGTTGGCTTCGCAAGCGCACGCTGCTGGTGGCCAACAAGATTGACGCGAGCGGCGCCCCGGAGGATTTTGAGATTCTGCGTAACCTGTACGGGGCGCGGTTCGCCTTGACCCGAGTATCCGCGGAGACCGGCGAGGCCCTGGAGCCCTTTCGTCAGGCGGTATTCGAGTTGTTGGAAGTCATTCGCGTCTACACCAAAGCGCCGGGAAAGAAATTGGAGCGCACTGCGCCGTATATCCTCAAGCGAGGCTCGCACCTGGTCGACCTTGCTGCCCACGTCCACCAGGATTTTTTGGCCCAGCTCAAGTATGCCCGGCTGTGGAGAGAGGGACGATTCGAGGGCCAGATGGTGAACCGCGATCATGTGCTCGAGGATAAGGACGTCGTGGAATTACGCCGGTGAATTGAGTCATCGGATCATCGCGTCATACTGTCGGGTGGACAACAACCTGTGGAAGACAAGCCCAAGGCGAACCAATATCCACCACCGTTCGGAGTCAGGGAACTGAGGCCGGTGCGCAGCCACTTCGTTCCGCCAGATGCGACGATCGCGGAGCTTGAGAAGAAGGCGGCTGAGTGCAAGCAGAAGGCAGAGAAATCAGAAGTGCCTCTCGCGGCAGAATTGCGCCAGGAGGCAAAACTCTGTCGAGAATGGATTGCGGCGCTGCGCTCGGGGCGCTGGACAGCGTGACGCTGCAACGGCGGGCCAATCATGAATAGCCCGGTGTGACGCAAGCCAGAAGGACACAGCGATGGATTTGCCCGTCACGTCAAGGAAGGGCGACCCATTCATTCTGCTCCTAGAGTTGGAGGGAATGGGAATACAATACGACCGCTGGCGCGCGCAAGTCACCGAGTCAACAAGAAGTGAGTCGCGAGACCTTCAAAAAGAGGAGATACGATGCCACCCAAAGAAATCGAGCAAGGCGGAACTCAGATTGTGATCGAGTATTACTATAAGCTGGCGCCGGCCGCCGGCGCCGAATGGCTGGCGCTCTACAAGAAGAATCACAATCCGATTCTCGAACAACTTATCAAAGAGGGAATCCTCAAGAGCGAAAAGCTCTATGAGCGGCGCTTCCACGCGGAGACGCCTGCGTGGGATTACAAAATCGTCATGGTTTGGCGCGATTGGGCGGCGTTAGAGGAAGCCCATGTTCGCGACCCGCAAATCAAGCGCGAGCTTTATCCCGACCAGGAGGAGCACAAGCGGCAGGAAAAGCGGCGTTGGGAGTTGACCCTTGGCCATTGGGACGACGTACTCAAGGAGGTACCACTCGACTAGAGGGCAGAAGAGGAACCCGAGGCACGCCAACTTATGATGACGATCAGACAGATGCTAACGCAGGAAGCCAATCGCCGGTCTTTCCTCCAGCGCGCGGGAAGGTTGGCAGCGGCAGGCCTGTTCGGAAAAGACGCACTTGGACACTTCCCCTCGGGGCTGACGCCGAAAGTCAATGCAGCGAAGCGCGTTGTCGAACTGGATTTGGATCTCCAAAACATCCACAAGTGGGACGATTCGAATGGTGACACGTGGGATCCGTTCTGGGCAGACGACGATTGCCTCTATGCTTTCAATTGCGATGGGCGAGGCTTCGGAAAGACACCGCAGAACCTGGCTTTCAACCGGTTTGACGGCGAAAGCATCGCCATGCTCAACGGCACTCAGATCAATCCGATGACCGAGTATGGCCCTGCCGGCCAGCATGGGAAGGACAACGCCGCGTGGAAAGCCTGCGGCCAGGAGTGTATCGATGGCGTCTTTTATGCGTTCGTATCGAGGAACGTTTATGGAAGCGAAAGCAAGGATCTGTTGATGCGCCAGACGGCGTTCAACTCCAGCCTCATCAAGTCGCTCGATCGTGGCCACACCTGGTCGAGGCCTGCGGGCGCCAACTATGCAAAGCCGATGTGGGAAGGTCCACGGTTTGGCGCACCCTTCTTTGTCCATTATGGAAAGAATGAGGGGAACGTCGGGCAGGATGGCGCGATGGACTTCGTCTATGCCGTCTCAACCAATGGTTTCTGGAACGATGGAGACACTTTAACTCTTGGTCGAGTTTCGCGGAAATTATTACCGAAACTGAATGCGGCGGACTGGGAGTATTTTACGGGGGGAGACGGGGCAGATTCGAAAAATTGGTCGGCAAAAGTTGACTCGGCAGCACCCCTTCTGAAAGCTCCTGCCAGATGTGGACAGACCCCTATATGCTACGTGCCCCCTCTCGGAATCTACCTCCTCATTTCCTGGTACAACCCGGAGACTCTAACCAGGTGGTTCGAGCCGAAGGAAATGCGTTATGACTTCTATCAGGCGGAACATCCGTGGGGCCCTTGGTCGCTTATCCGCTCCATCAGTGACAAGTTCCTCGCCTCCGGCAGCCACATGTATGGGCCGGCACTTTGCGCGAAATTTCAGGAACAGAAAGGTTCGGAGGTTCGTATTTTCATGTTTACTTCCGGATGTCCGTTTGAGGATGTGCCGGCAGCAATTTATAAAGCATGGACCATACCCGTCGTGCTGCGAACAGAAGGATTGCCTCCCCATGAAGAGCTAACCCTGGACAGTCCTCGAATAGAATGGGGAGGAAATTGGGCAAAGCTCCCCGATCCAAAGCATGGCGACAGCCAGGTCCGGGTGAGCACAAAACGAGGAGACACACTGACGGTGACTTTCAAAGGAACGGGAGTCGCCTGCCTCGCACAGAAATCCGAGGGGTTCGGTGAGGCAGAAGTCTTCCTCGACGGAAAGTCCCAGGGAAAAGTGAATCTTGCGCTGAGAAACTTTCCCGCACTCTCCGGTGTTTGTGTATTTCAAACCAATGGATTGCCGAATGAAACGCACACCCTGAAACTCGTCAATGCCGGGACAGGTCCGGTAGGTGTTGAAAAGTTGAAAATATATAGCTAGCCGAAAGTGGCAGCTCCGCTTGCGATGCGGTGGCGTGCGTCGCATGTCTTGCTGTGGAAGGACGGCCGGCTGAGACAGATAGCGTCTTCGCCGGCTGTCTCTCCGTCACCTTCATCTCGCGCGTTTAGGTCATTATTGTGGGTCAGCGCTAACCCAAGGTTGTCAGAACAAAATCACTTTGAACTATTTGGGCCTCATTGTCTAGTCTAACTAGCATTTCTCACCACACTTGGATTGGGCTGCCGGAAGGGCGGGGCTAAACAGGCTGCGGAAAAACTCGTCGGCAATGTCACGATCAACGCTACCTCTTTGTTCCCTTGTCAGCACCGCCCCGGCGCTCGGCGCGCCACCCCTCCTCATCTGAGGAGGGGAGTTCCTAAATAGCTCCCCTCCTGATTCAGGAGGGGTGGCGCCTTGGGCGCCGGGGTGGTTATCCACCGTGGGGCGTTTTTCCGCAGCCTGTAAAGCCCCACCCTTCTAAACCCGCGGTGAGAGATCCGGTCTAACGATTGGACATCACCAAGCCGGCCAAATTACAACATAGGGAAGTGGGAATGTTCTGTATCGAGTCAAAGGCCAAACTCCAGGGGCGAGCTGATCTCGCCCCGGCAATCCGGTTTGATCAGTACGAAAATCCCGCCGCGGCTATCCCTCAATCCTTAAGGCACACCATGACCCTTCAGGAATGGCGCAAACTTCATGTCGACATCCAGGATTTCCTCTCCTAGCCACTCCTTGAGGAAATCCACAGCGTGGGCGGTCAAGCCCGTGTCGTTGCTCATGAGCTTTTGATAGAACTCAAGCACGGCATAGGCTAAGCGTTCGTGTTCCCAGTGGTGCGCAACGAATTCCGGGTACCCACAGCTTTCCAATACCTTCTCCTCCGCGGCAAAGTGGGCCTGGGTGTAACGGATGAGCTCATCCAAAGTCCCACCGATCACCCTTCTACCTTTGCCATCCACCAAGGCTCGGTGGAGCCGGTTGATGATGTCCACAAGCTGTTTGTGTTGCACATCGGCAAAGGTGATGCCAACGTGATACTTCTCGCTCCAGGGAAAAAGATCCTCTTGTAGGGCTCCCATGGCTGATCCCATCCTCCGAAGAGTGCTTAGCCGAGGTCTTCCATTCCCCATCGGCAGGATTGCTGGGAACTTAATTCGGTCAATAATGCGCGCCGAATGTTTGGACTCTTGGTGGCCCGCCATACCACCCGGCTTTCATTGGTGGCGGGTCGAAATTCCTCCGCGGTAGCCATCTGAGGAATCAGGGACGGGCTAGCGCACTCCCTTGGCGTTCAGGAACGGGCCGTACCTCTTATCAGATTCCAGAATGTGCTTGCACAGCCAGTCCTTCAAGAAATCCATCACGTCAATCGTCAGTCCAACTTCGTTCCTCTGAAACTTTTCCTGAAATTCCAGGACCGTCTTAGTCAAGCGGTCATGCTCGGATTTGTGATGACCGTATTCTGGATATTGGTGCGACTCCATGATGCTTTCTTCCGTCTTGAAGTGAGCCTGTGTGTATTTAACCAGGTTGGTGAGAATTTTGCCGAGCTGCTCCTTGCCATGCCCAGCAACCATGGCTTGGTGTAAATCATTGACGATATTCACCAAGTTCTTGTGCTGCATATCGATAATGCCAATTTTGACGCTAAATGTGTCACTCCAGGGGAAAAGCAGCGCGGTCGCGGTAGCCATAATCGCCTCCTCGAACAATATTCAACAAGCCTCGTTGAGTCCGTGTGACATGTCGGATTTGCGTCGCGGTCTTTGACGCCCCTGCCGTCATTCTTTATGAATCTACCGCCCCCGGCCGCGGGGGTGGTGCAAAGCCCCGCAGCACAGCCCAAACCGAAGCTTTCACCCAAACTCTCCAAGGTCATTCCACTCTCCCATCGGCCCCTTGCGATGAGATCTTTAGACCATTTGATGGGGCAGGAGGCTGGAAACTGAGACAGGCCGACTTCTGTTGCAGTCGCAAAACCCTTACCATTGGCGGCGCGCAAAGAGCCCAGGAAGGCGAAACGTTGTCGCTGGGCCACGGCCACGGCAAGGTTCAACCTCACTGTCTACCGAACGAGCTTGATGGACTGGCAATGGGGCTCGCTATTTCTTCCGGGGTGGTTGTGACGGTCGCATCTCAATACGACTGGCCAAAACCGTGCGGGGAAATTTGTACAGATCGATCACCGCTTTGGCGACATCTTCGCCGGTCAGCTTCCAACTTTCGCGAGGCTTCGAGCCTGGGGCGGCGGCAAAATCCGTATCCACGCTGCCCGGCATCAAGTAGCTGACGCGAATGCCGTCGTAGCGGACGTCCTGCATCATGGCCTCACTAAAGCCGTTCAGGCCGAACTTGGAGGCGTTGTAAGCGGAGCCGGTGGCCATGGGATTGACGCCCGCGAGGCTTGAAATGTTGAAGATGTACCCGCCGCCGCGTTTGCGCATCAGGGGAATAGCTTCGCGGCAGCAATAGAACACGCCGGAAAGGTTCGTCTGAATCGTCATGTCCCACTCTTCCACACTGAGCTGGTCGACGGGTTTGAAGGCGCCCACTCCGGCGTTGTTAACCAGGATGTCGAGGCCGCCGAACCGTTCCGCCGCCGCCCGAACCAGCTTGCGGCAATCTTCGTAGCTGCGGACGTCTGCCGCCGAGCCATCGACATTGGCCGGGGATGCGCTGCGCAGCTTTTCCAAAGCCGCCAGCAATGAATTCGGATCCCGCCCGCAAATGAAAACCTTCGCGCCTTCCGCCAGCAATGCCTGCGTGATGCTGAAGCCGATCCCGCGCGACCCGCCAGTGACCACGGCGACCTTATCCTTCAATTCGGTTATCATAACCAGCCCCCCTCTCCAAAATTTGAGCTATTAGATTAACCCAAACTCGGACACGGAATGAAGTCCTCTGTCTTGCGGAATGTAAATACTCAAAATCCGCGCCCCCGCACGGGAGACCGGGTGATCGGAAGATTTGGGTGATTTGCGATTTTCGGAGCCAGAAAATTGGTTCATCTTCCCACCTGACACTGCCGATAACCGATACGGGGCAGTGTGTCACGCGGGGTTTTGGCTGTCGGCTCAGCCCGCTCCTCCGCCTTAGGACTGGTCCCTCTTCGCACTTGTCCTTGATTACTCGTCACGTTTCACAGCTCACGTGATTGGGTGATTTGCGATTTTCGGAGCCAGAAAATTGGTTCATCTTCTCATCTGACACTGCCGATAGCCGCTATGGGGAAGTGTGTCACGCGGGGTCTTGGCTGTCGGCTCAGCTCGGTGTTCCGCCTTAGGACTGGTCCCTCTTCGCACTTGTCCCTGATTACTCGTCACGTTTCACTGCTCTTATGATCGGGTGATTTGCGATTTTCAAAGTCAGCAAGCTGATTCATCTTGTCGCCTGACACTGCCGATAGCCGATACGGGGGAGTGTGTCACGCGGGGTTTTGGCTGTCGGCTCAGCCTGCTGCTCCGCCTTCGCACTTGTCCCTGATTACTCGTCACGTTTCACTGCTCACGTGATTGGGTGATTTGCGATTTTCGTAGGTCGCCATTCGGTTCATCCTCTCACCTGATTCTGCCGATAGCCGATACGGGGAAGTGTGTCACGCGGGGTTATGGCTGTCGGCACGGCTCGCTGTTCCGCCTTAGGACTGGTCCCTCTTCGGACTTGTCCCTGATTACTCGTTACGTGTCACTGCTCTTATGATCGAGTGATCTG
>Ga0182030_10009907_pt1 | contig 19439 bp, 20 predicted proteins | sample 812S3MmetaG_FD_121299 | JGI IMG/M metagenome (GOLD analysis project Ga0182030, IMG submission 121299) | Permafrost microbial communities from Stordalen Mire, Sweden - 812S3M metaG (Illumina Assembly) | ecosystem: Environmental > Terrestrial > Soil > Wetlands > Permafrost | place: Sweden... | reverse complement strand
TGGCGGTGAACTCGCCTTGGTTGCGTGACTCGAATCGTTGCCACAAGGCCGCGCTGATGACCGGGGTGGGGACGGATTCGTCGATCGCGGCTTCGACGGTCCAACGGCCCTCTCCGGAGTCCGAAACGCGCCCACTGAAGTCGGCGAGTTCCGGTGACCTCGCGCGGGCGTCGGCCGTGAGGTCGACCAGCCACGAACCAACTACCGAGCCGTGTCGCCACACTTCGGCGACTTCGGCGAGATCGAAGTCGAAGGGGTAGTACTGGGGATCACGCAGCGGCGTTGTCTCGGCGTCGGCCTCAACCGCAGTGGTGCCGACGTTGGCGTGCTTCAAGATGCTCAGGCCCTCAGCGATCGCCGCCATCATTCCGTACTCGATGCCGTTGTGCACCATCTTGACGAAGTGTCCGGCACCGTTCGGTCCACAGTGCAGGTAGCCCAACGGGGCGGTGCCGTCGCTGCGGGTACGCCCGGGCGTTTTGGCAGTGCCGTCCTCGCCCGGAGCGATCGACCGGAATATCGGGTCGAGGCGCGCGACCACGTCGTCCTCGCCGCCGATCATCAAGCTGTAGCCCCGCTCGAGGCCCCAGACCCCGCCGCTCGTGCCGCAGTCGACGTAGTGCAGGCCACGTTCGCTGAGTTGCGTCGCGCGCGTCATGTCGTCGCGGTAAAAGGAGTTGCCGCCGTCAATCACGACGTCGTCGTGATCCAGGTACTGGATGAGCTCGTTCAACGTGTCCTGGGTGATCGCCGCCGGCAGCATGAGCCACACCGCGCGTGGCGCGTCCAGTTTGGCGACGAGGTCTTCGAGCGACGACGCTCCCACGACGCGTTCACCCGCCAGCTTCTCGACCGCCGCGACGTTGACGTCGTAGACGACACAACGGTGGCCGTCACGCACCAGTCGTTGAACGAGGTTCGCCCCCATCCGCCCGAGCCCCACCATTCCCAACTGCGTTGGTCGGTCAGTTGCCATGAGTGTCCCCATTCCTCTTCAGCCGTCGGTACAGCGTGATCAGTTCATTCGTTGATGAGTCGTGGGCGAGGGTCGGATCGGTCTCGGATTCCAGTTCGGGAATGATGGCGACTGCTAAGACCTTGCCCAATTCCACGCCCCATTGGTCGAAGGAGTCGATACCCCAGATGGTTCCCTGGGTGAACACCGAGTGTTCATAGAGGGCAATCAGTGACCCGAGGATTCGTGGCGTGAGGATCTCGGCCAAGAGCACACTGGTTGGCCGGTTGCCTTCCATGACGCGATGGGCCACGACGTGTTCGGCCGTGCCTTCGGCGCGGACCTCGTCGGCAGTCTTGCCGAAGGCGAGCGCTTGGGCCTGCGCGAAAACGTTCGACGAAAGGATGTCGTGGTGTTCACCGAGCGGATTGAGGCTTTTGGCGAATCCGATGAGGTCGACCGGTATGACGGTCGTCCCCTGATGGATCATTTGGTAGAAGCTGTGCTGGCCGTTCGTGCCCGGCTCGCCCCAATAGAGCGCCCCGGTGTCGTAGTCCACCGTCGTTCCGTCCAGTGTCACGTGCTTGCCGTTGGACTCCATCGTGAGTTGCTGGAGATAGGCCGGTAAGCGCTTCAAGTACTGCTCGTAGGGCATCACACCGACGCTGGCGCATCCGAGGAAATCGCGATTCCAAAGGGCGAGCAGTCCCATCAAGACCGGCAGGTTCTCTTCGAAGGGCGCTGATCGGAAGTGTTCGTCCATGGCGTGGAAGCCGTCAAGCAGCTCGACGTAACGTTCCGGACCGATGGCGATCATCGTCGAAAGGCCGATGGCCGATTCCATCGAGTAGCGACCGCCCACCCAGTCCCAGAACACGAACATGTTGTCTGTGTCGATTCCGAAGGCCGCGACTTTCTCGGCGTTCGTCGACACCGCAACGAAGTGTTTCGCGACGGCCGATTCGTCACCGAGCTGTTCGATGAGCCACGTGCGCGCGGACGTCGCGTTGGTGAGCGTCTCGAGCGTACCGAAAGTTTTCGAGGAGATAATGAAGAGCGTCTCGTCGGCCTCGAGACCGCGAAGCGCCTCGACCAAGTCGGTGGAATCGACGTTGGACACGAAATGGAAAGTCAGGTCGCGGCGCGAGTAGAAGCGCAACGCTTCATACGCCATCACCGGCCCTAAGTCGGAGCCACCGATGCCGATGTTGACGACGTTCTTGATGGTTTTGCCAGTGTGTCCCTTCCACTGTCCAGATCGCACGCGATCGGCGAAGGAACTCATCTGGTCGAGTACGGCGTGGACGTCGGCGACAACGTCGACGCCGTCGACTATCAGCGACGCGCTCTTGGCATTCGCAGCGCGACGTGGAGAACCGCGCGGTCCTCGGAGACATTGATGTGTTCGCCCCGGAACATTTGGTCTCGTCGTTCAGCCAGATTCGACTCGTGTGCGAGTTCGACGAGGAGGCGCAGCGTCTCATCGGTGACGCGCTGTTTGGAATAGTCGAGGTGGATACCCTCGGCCTCGGCGCGCAGTCGTTCTCCGCGCTTCGGGTCTTGAGCGAAGAGCGTCCGCAGGTTCGTCGCGTCGAGTGTGCGCTGGTGAGTTTCGAGCGCCAGCCAGGCGCTTCGTTGGCGAAGCGGGAGTGCGGTCATGGAATGTTCCTTGGCGTTAGTTCAAGAGCGATGGCGTCCCTCCATCTTCTCAGTCTGGCAACTTTCTGAATCACATCTGAATCGAGACATTCACTCCTTCGTGCCAAGTCCGGCGCGTGAACACATTTCAACGCGTCTGACTCGCTGGCGGGTCAGCTTCGCCGGCGTGGGGGAGAGTGTCCGGGGTGTCGAGGCGAGCGACGGCGATCTGATAGTCGTTGATCCCGTAGTAGACGTCAATGCGGTCCGGTTCGCCGATGTCATCGCGACGGTCAAGGCCGGTCGGGAATACGACGTTGGAAGGCGTACCCCGGGGCCCGACGTACGCACTCGGGGCGAGCGCCGGGTGCGTCGAGCGATAGAGAAGTTCATTGGGTGATTCCTTGTCATGATCATCACGCCGGCCGAATACGTGATGTGGTGCTCATCGCTGTTTGGCGGAGCGAGGTCGGCGACACCGTGGTAGACGAACAGCCATCCATGTTTGGTCAAGATCGGCGGCGCACCGCTACCAATCTTGAGCGACTCCCAATCCGAAACCGGTGCCGCTAAGCGGTGGTGCGAGGTGAATTGGCGTAGCTGGTACTTTGGGTCGCTCGGCCCCGCCGGAGTGTAGGAAATCCAGATGCTCTCGCGATGCAGGTCGACTTCGCGATCCTCTTCCATCAGCATCGTGTCTTCGGGCAGTGTGCCCGGGAAGAGGGGACGGTGGAGGATGGCGAGTTCGTAGTGGTCCGAAAGGTTGGGCACGGCAAGGGGAAACATCGCCGCGTCCTTGTTGTCAACGCCGTCGAAGTGGATTCCCTCGTACGGTTCGAACGTCGCCAGGCCTAGACGCTCCCATTTCATGAGGTCCGTGGAAATCGCCAACGCGATACGCGGTCCGTTCGGAGAAAAGGCCGTGTAGGTCATGACGTAGTGCTTGAGTGGCTCTACGAACGTGACTCGAGGATCTTCGCAGCCACCCCCATCGGGTCGCAGTTCGTAGGGCATCTCGGGTTCGAGGGCGATGCCGAGCCGTTCGATGCCGCACGGCTCACCGCTCGAGTCGAACTGCACTCGGGCGATGCCGATCCGAGAGAAGTTGCCCTTCGCGACGAGTCTCGGGAAGAGATAGAGATGACCGTCCGGTCCTCTCGTTGCCGCGGGATTTAAGATGCCGCCGACTTCGTAGTCGTTGCCCGGCTCGGGATCGATCACCAGATCGAGTGGGCGCATATTGAATCCGCTCACGCAAGTCTCCCCGGAGACGTGATCTGCGTTGTGCCGTCGCCCAGGCACGCGATCACCGTTTGAATCACCCGCGCGGTCTCACGAGGGTCTCGAACCTGGATGCTGTCGACGCCCGCCACCTGTGCGGGGTAGTCATTGCCACCGGGGAAGATCGCGTCGCCAGCGAAGAGCATCTCGGAGATCGGCATCGCCAGTTGATCACGCAGTTTGGCGATTCCGTAGGCCTTGTCGATTCCGGGTTTTGTGATGTCAATTGACGTGGTCCCGCCCATGTGAATGGCGAACTCGGGCAACATCGGCTGGAGGATCGCAATGATCTTCTTTCGTTTGGCGAAATCGGGGTCCCAGCGCTCCTTCTCTTCCAACGGTGCCTCCTGGCCGAGCACCGAGAGCGTGATCTGGCTCCCGCGATCTTCAATCGCTTCGCCCCAGATCCTGTCCACCTTCGTGCCCGATTGGTCGTAGGCGTCCTGCAGCGCCTTTTTGATCCGTGCACGCTCTTCGTCACTGAGGTCTTCGGAGTAGACCTTCGACCAATGACCGACGTACTCATAAAACTGCGTACCGCACGTGGGAAGCAGATAGAGATCCTTCATTCGCTCGTCGTCGGGGAGGTTGGCGAGGAGTTGCTTCTGGAACTGCGACCAGTCGCCACCGGAGATGACGGCCACCTTCATGACGCCCAATAAGTCGTGCAAGAGGACGGCGACGTCGGCACCCAGGGGCGACTTGCTTGGGGCGAGCGTGCCGTCGAGGTCGAATACAAAGAGCTTCTTGATGATGTTCCTCCTGGTTGGGCTACTCGACGAGGCATCGGCGTCGACCAATCTTCATCGACCCTGTACCACCCTAAACGAGTCGAAAATCCACGAGTCATGGACCTTCGAGAACCCACCGCTCGTGCCATGGGCGAACATTCTGGGATTAATCGGCTGAACGAAAGTTCGGGACTGCTCCGGACAGTATGGAGTATGAAGCAATTCGCGAAACCGATAGTCGGCGCTTCGAGAAACCTGCGCTCGATGGCACGCGAGCTTCGTGGGGGGCACGCAACTCGCCGAGTCGCGCTGATTCTCGTCGCGCTCGGCGTTGCGTGCCTCGGCCTTCCATCGACGAATGCCTTCGCTGCTCCTACGACCACGACGACGCTGGCGCCCGCCATTGTGTCCGCGGGCAATGCCTACGCTCTGGGTCTGTTGGACGCACAGCCGATACCGCCCGAGGCGCGAGAGGTTCCTTCACTCCCTACGCCACTCGCTCCCTACGGCCAGGTGGTCCAGGCACCCGATGTCCGACAAACGCATCACCTGTATCTTCTGCCGATGTCGGTTTCAGTGGATCAGTACGTTCGGGCCCACTTGCCGAACGGTGAGAAGGTTGGCGGCACTGGCACCACCAGTAGACCGACCACCAATCCCGTGTACAGCATGACCGTGTCTCGAACGTGCGTCAGCGCGCACATTACGTACTGTGGTGTCACGTACGTGACGACTGAAGCGAAAAACGGTGAGCAGGAATTGGGCGTCGACGTGCAAGTGATCTATCTGCCAATCCTGCACGTCAAAATGCCAACCGGTGGCGTCGTGACCCTCACGGGATACGGGAAGACATCGCTCATGGAGGCGTCCAGCGATCCCTCCTCGGTGGTACTGACCCACCATCAAGCGCTCACGCTACGCACGGTCATTGCCGAACTAAAGGACTTAGGTGACAATGGCACGTGCATGGAAGATTCGTTGCTTCTAAAAATCAAGGAAGTGAAGAGTGGCAAGGTGGTGTGGAGTGCCACGGCGGATGCCTGCCCCGGTGCACTGACGATCACGTCGAACAAGACGAAGGTGATCCTCGATAATCGAGCTTGCTCGTTCTGGCACGTCGTCGACTCCTTCTTCCCATCCGGCACGGCCGATGCGACGAAGGCTGGCAGTAATTCTTGCAATTCCTCGCAGTACAGCTAGTTCAATTGGTCGTGGGACTGGTCAGTGTCTCATCGATAGTGTTGACGTCGCGACCTTCTTGCGTGGCGAGGGGACCGAAGTTCGGCTCTCCGGAGATCGGCAGCAACATGATGAGTGCGGCAACCGAGACGACTACGGCGATGATCGTCAACTCACCTTGGTAACCCAATGCGGTTACGAGGATTGCGCCGAGGGCGATCGACATGGTCTGTGGGAGTGACGCGATCAAATCGAAAGCCGAGAAGGCGCGTCCCTGCAACTCGCCCGGCGTTCGCAGTTGCAAGAGGGTGTAGGCGCCCACCAAGAGCGGTGGCAGGGCCACGCCGAAAACGACCGCGCCCATGAGGACAAATGCCATTGATCCGCCCTCAAGAAGCAGTGCTCCGATCACAATGCCGATGAGGCCGATACCGCACAGCCATCGTTCGCCGATTCGTCGCATCGTCGGCGCCGAAAGCGGACCGCCGATGAGCGCCCCGACGCCTTGGACGGCCATGAGCACTCCGATAAAACTCGGACTCCGGTGCAGTTCGTTACTGGTGATCGCGAAGATCGCGGTTTCAATAAATCCCACCACGCTCAGTGCGACGGCCAGTGAGATCGCCATGCGCCGGAGAATTGGAGTTCGCGCGACGTGGTGGAAACCGGCGTAGATTTCAGCGAGAAAATGCTCTGGCGTACGCTCCGGCTTTTCTTCGCGCACGTGCAGCGCGAGGACTGAGAATCCCGCGATCACGAACGTGGCCGAGTCCAACGCAGCGATCCAGTGTCCGCCGACGATGACGAAGAGACCGGCACCAACGAGTGGCGCGACGAGGCGAAGACCTTCACGCACCGTTCGCAGGAAGCCGTTGGCGTCGTCGAGTTGCTCGGTAGGCAACAACACGGTCAAGAATGCCGATTGAGCGGAGCCGATGAAGTTACCGGCGAAGCTGTAGAGGAACATTGTCATGTAGATGATCCATATGTCCGATGAGTTGTGCACCAGGAGTAGCAACATCACCAGGGCCGCGCTCAGGAAGTTCACACAAATCAACGTGGGTCGCCGCCTCACTCGGTCGACCACCATTCCCGCGATTGGTGAAAACAGTGCGGCCAAGGGATAGAAGAGGAACGTCAATCCGGCCTCGGCGTTCGAGTGGGTTAACTCCTTCACCCAGATCCCGAGAGCGAGGAACATGGCGGTGTCGCCGAAGAGCGAGAAACTCTGGCCGATGAGATACACCCGTGCGTCCCGGGACTTTGCAAGTTGGCGCATGGTCATTGCGAGCCCTCAGGAAGTCGCACGGGGTAGGTGAACATGAGGGCCTCGACAGGCAATGAACCTTCCGTGCGGGTGCTCGGGTCAGAGATTCGATCGCGGAATCGGTTAAAGATTCCCAAGACTTCGTGGGTGACTTCTTCCAATTCGGCGGGCGTCACCCAAAGGATTGTTTCGACATTCTGCGACGCCTCTTGCCAGACCTTGGGAAAACTGGCCTTCGTCGATATGTAACTCGCGAGTCGATTCATCGCACGATCGAAGACCATGCGTTCGAGGCTCTTCGCCGCGACACTGGTTTCGGGATCCTCGGTGATGTCGCTGAAACGCATGCCCACATTGACGATCTTCCAAGGTCGAAGTCGACCCGGTCCGGTGTGGGCCTCTTCGACGAAGCCGTATTTGGCCAGTTGGCGAAAGTGAAATGAACAGGTGGTCGGCGACTCACCAATCAATTCGCCTGCCGCGGTGGCGGTGAGCGGTCCCTCGAGCGCCAGTGCCTCGAGGAGAGCGAGCCGCACGGGATGGGTCAAAGCCCGAAGTGTCTTTGGATCATTGACGTCGCGCAACTCATTTCGCGGGTCAGTGCCCATTGTGGGTGATTCGGAGTCAGGGGTCTCTAGCGGCATTCTTCGAGCGTAACCTATCGAGAGTTATCTATCGAGAGAGAAGTCTCATATCTTGAAATTCTCACATCAGGCTTTTGAACTGGAACAGAACAACAATGCGACGTGAATTCGCAGTGCCTTCCCAAGGACATATAACGGAACAGTTATGTTGCGTAACTTGGTTAACCAGTCCCGAGAAGTAACGGAACACCTATGTATCGTTAAAAAGATGAGCGCGTCCGATTCACTTGCAATCAAGACTGGACGACCGAGGAGTCCTGGGGTGCACCACGTCATCGTCGACGGAGTGTTGGACCTCATTGGCGGCGGAGCGACATTGACGTCGCTCTCTTTGGTCGACGTCGCTCGACGTACGGGCATTTCGAGGAATTCGATCTATCGCCGATGGCATTCCAAAGACGAACTCTTCTCAGACGTAGTGAAGTCGATGACACGGCCACTGCCCGATCTCACGAAACAAAGCGCGCGTGAAAATCTCGTCACGTTGATGGACGTGTCATTCGATCGCGTCACCGATCAACGCGAGCGTCGGATGGCTGAGACCATCGTCGCCGAAGCACAGAGCTTTCCTGATCTCCATGAGCAGTACCTCGCTGAGATCGTCGCTCCTCTCAATCACGCGATGAAGCTGGCCATCCGACGGGGCAAAGAGATCGGAGAGATCCGTCCGGACATTGATGAAAACCTTCTTTGCGATGTACTCGTCTCGTGCACCTTCGCTCAATCATCAACGAACTTTACGGAAGGTCTGGACCTCGAATCAGCGAATCGACGAAAGATTGATATCGTGTTTGACGGCGTTTCGCCGATGTAGTTCGACCAACAATAGGTGGGGTTCCCGACTCACAGCCGCCAAACGCGAATCACGCGGCGTCCGTATCAAGTGAATCACGAAGCAGTTGGCGAAGAAAGGGGCACTGTTAGCGTTCCTTTATGCCACTGATCCTCCGACCATTCGGCCTCGCCGACGAAGCACCGGCGCGAGCCGCAGGGGCGGAGTCCAAGGACCCAGGTCAGAATTTTCTGCCTTTCGATTTCGACTCTCGCATGCCATGGGCGGAGTGGATTGGGCTCATGGAGCGCTATCGGCAAGGGGTGGACCTACCGGAGTATCGAGTTCGTGCGGCCTTTCTCGCTGCCGACGTGGCCGGTCAACTGGTCGGTCGTGCGTCAGTCAGATTTGAGCTCAATGACTTTTTCGTCTTCAGAGGAGGGCACATCGGTTACAACGTGATTCCGGCGTTTCGTCGAAGAGGGTACGCGACCGCGATTCTGCGGGAATCCATCGAGATCGCACGCAGCGAAGTCGTCGGTGCTCTCCTTTTGACTTGCGACGATGACAATCTGGGATCCGCCACCGTCATCGAACGTTGCGGCGGAGTTCTTGAAGCCATCGCGATCGACGATGATGGAGTGGCATTCCGCCGCTATTGGATCTAACGCCGCGTCCCCGGCCCGTCCGACGAATATCAGTCAGACGGATTTTCCTTAGCACTATTCCTTGGCCTCGAGTTCGGTTGCAACCGAAGGGGTGAAAGAGATTGGCAGGTCGACCGGTAGCGTCGAATGCGCGCTGGAGTTCGTGTCGCACTCGCAATCTGCTACGAGTTCAATGTTCATTTCAATGGAAGGATGCAACGTGGAGAAACGATTGTTTACACGCTACGCGACATCATCGCAAGTGGCCGCCGACGAGAATCAAAAGCGTATCGAAGGCGTCTTCGAGGAGTTGGCACAGAAGAAGCCGGACAACGTCAGTTACATCGTGCTGCGCCTCGCCGACGACTCATTCGTCCACGTGTCGTTCCACAACCACCGAGATGATGAGCCGAACCCCATATCATCGAGCGCCGCCTTCGCTCACTTCCAAGACGGACACGAGGGTCGTCGTGTGGGCGCCGTCGAGCAACAGACGGCGACACTCGTTGGTTCGTACGTGACCGAGATCGCTTAAGGCGGGCGAACATCACTACTGATCAACCCGCGTGCAAACGGCCCTCTCCGTGATCCCCCTCTCCGTCCTCGATCTCGCGACCGTCGCGACGGGATCGTCACCGGCCCGCGCATTCGCTGAGACGACGGCGTTGTCCATTGAGATAGAGCGACTCGGTTACAAACGACTCTGGGTCGCCGAGCACCACGGGATGCCCGCCGTGGCGAGTTCCGCGCCAGCCGTGCTCATCGCGCACATCGCGGATGCGACCTCTACGCTGCGCGTCGGATCCGGCGGTGTCATGCTGCCGAATCACGCGCCGCTCGTCGTGGCCGAGCAGTTCGCGACGCTCGAAGCGTTGCACCCCGGTCGCATCGACCTTGGTCTCGGGCGCGCACCGGGAACGGATCACGTGACGGCTCGAGCCCTTCGGCGCACCCTCGACCTCGGCGCCGACAGTTTTCCCAATGACGTCGTGGAACTCATCAAGTACCTATTACCATCCGATGGTGCGCCGACGCACCCCTTCGCGAATCCTGGAAGTGGTTATCTGCCGGGGATGTGGTTGCTCGGATCCTCAACATTCAGCGCGCAGTTGGCGGGCATTCTCGGTCTGTCTTTCTCATTTGCGTATCATTTCGCTCCACGAGAATTGGACGCGGCCCTCGCGACCTATCGGGAGAACTTTCAGCCTTCGATCGTGCTTTCCGAGCCTCGCGTGGTGGTCGCGGTCTCCGTGATCTGTGCCCCAAGTTTGCAAGAGGCGAAGTGGCTGTCGGGCTCTTCCGCGCTCAGCGTCGTGCAGATGCGAACCGGTCGTCCCGGGCAGTTGCCGTCACCGGAGGAGGCCGCGGCGTACTCCTTCACTCCACTCGAGGAGCAGATCGCCGCCGAGGCAATGTCGACGCACCTCATCGGCGATCAAGAAACCGTTGTGAACGGGCTTTCTCTCCTGCAGCAACGAACAGCGGCCGACGAGTTCATGATCTCGACCCGACTGCATTCACTCGAGGCTCGAATCGAGTCGCACGCCCTCGTGGCTGAGGCGTGGGGGATGCCCGACGCACTCGACTCGCCCGTCGCCGACTGATTTTCGCGCGACGACTTACGAGAGATCTTCGGCGCGTCGCTCCTCGTTCACGAAGTCGCGGGCCACGAAGCCAAATCGAGTTCGGTCGTAGACCGTGAGCCCGCTGAGCGGCGGCGAATAGGCGTGGATGCTGACGTCCGGTTTGCCCGCTTCGTAGATCATGTCATGCACGTGCTCCGGGCCGAACGAACCGTTGTCGCCGGCGACGTAATGGTGATCACGGACGCTGAAGTGGTCCTCGGCTCGGTACGCCTCGTAGAGTGCTCCGGCAGTGACCGTAAAGGCCCCGGATGAGCCACCGTGATCGTGCCAGTCCGATGACTGTTCGCGCTCCCAGGTCAGTAGACGGACTTCGTAACTTTCGGTGACCCGCAGTTGGAACCACCAACGATTCACTTCGTCGTCGACGAGTAGATCTTCGAACAGGTCCGCACGAGCCGCGACGGCGTCGGTGATCCGCACGAGCGTGCGGGCATCGAGTCGTCCTTCCGGCAACTTCAACGACTCGAAAAACGTGCGCAACTCGGCCGCTCGGGTCGCTGGCGCTTCACTGAGGATCGTTTCAACGTTGAGTGACATACTGCCTCCTTGACTGGTTTGGTTCAATATACCAGTATTCCTAGTGAAATAATAGGAAATTCCCCTCGTCGTATGCGATGGATCGTGTGGCGCTTAGGAAACTGCCGGGGACCTGCGATTATGAATACTCCAACCGTTGACGCGAACGGTGACGTCGCGAGCGGTCATTTGAGTTTGGCCGTGGATCGCGCAAATAAATTCACGAGAGATAGGGAATTCACGCTCATGTGCGAAGTGCCCCGCGTACGACGTCGCCCACGGCATCGGTTTCAAGCAAGAAGCCGTCGTGTCCGAACTCGGACTGAATCACGTGCACCGATTCATCACCCGGCAAGAGGCGCGCGATTTCTATCTGCTGTTCCAGGGGGTAGAGACGATCGCTGGCGATTCCGGCGACCGTGACCCTTGCCCGCACGCCCCGTAGAGCTTCGGCCACACCTCCGCGTCCGCGACCGACGTCGTGATGATTCATGGCGTCACTCAGTACCACGTAGGAGTTAGCGTCGAAACGTCGAGTGAGTTTCTCGCCCTGGTACTCGAGGTATGACTCGACGGCGTATCGACCTCCTCGCAACGGTACTTCCTCACCTTGAGCTTCGCGCGAGAATCGGATATTGAACTCGCGCTCGGTGCGATAGTTGATCTGGCCGAGCCCCCGCGCGATTGAGAGACCGATCAACGGCTGAGAGCCGGTTGTGTAGTAGTCACCCCCAGCAAAGGCTGGATCGGACCTAATCGCGCGGATTTGGAGCGAACACTGGGCGATCTGTTCGGCGGACGCGGCCGCGGATACCGCGAGCACCACCGCGCGCTCAACTCGATCGGCGTAGCCGACGCTCCATTCGAGCGCGCGCATCGCGCCCATGGAACCGCCGATCACCGCGGCCCATTTGTCGATGCCCAGCTCGTCGGCGAGACCGACCTCGACGGCGACCTGGTCACGAATCGTGATGGTCGGAAACCTCGACCCGAACGGGGAACCATCGGCATCGAGTGAGGAGGGTCCCGTCGTCCCCTGACAGCCTCCCAGCACGTTGGGACACACCGCGAAAAAGCGATCGGTGTCAATCGGTGCACCCGGTCCAATGAGTCCGTCCCACCAGCCGGGCGAAACGTGTCCCGGTCCAGATGGCCCCACGGCGTGTGAGTCACCGGACAGCGCGTGTAACACCAGAATTGCGTTCGTGCGTTGTTGATCCAGTCGGCCCCACGTTTCGAAGGCCACGGTGACGCTCGGCAATGATCCGCCGCCCTCAAGGGCGAAGCCTTGAGTGTTACTTCCCTTCAGTTCAACGAATTGCCGTTGACCGGGATCATCGCCGGGTTGCCACGTGCCCGGGAACAAAGTTGGCCTCACCCATCCTTCGCGGCAAGGAATCCGGCGTCGAGGTCCGCCAGGATGTCGTCGATCGTCTCGAGTCCAACAGAGAGACGCACGAGATCCGGACTCACACCGGTCGTCGTCTGCTCCTCTTCGGTTAGCTGGAGTGCGTTGTCGAGGCTGGGTGGATCGCGAGGCTCCTCACGTCGCCCACGTTCGCCAAGTGACTGAAGAGTTCGAGACCCTCGATGAACTTCTGTCCGGCGCTCAGTCCTCCCTTGATGCCGAAAGCGATGATCGATCCACCACCACGGGGCAAATACTGGAGTTGGCGTTCATGCCACGGACTTGAGGCCAGCCCGGGGTAGGCCACCCACGAAACTTCGTCGCGCGCTTCGAGCCAGTTGGCGACGACCACGGCATTTTGAACGTGACGCTCCATTCGGTAGCTCAAGGTCTCCAGACCCTGAATGAAGAGGAAGGAGTTAACGGGGTGATCGCCGCGCCGACGTCGCGCAAGTACTGCAACCGAGCCTTGAGCACGAAGCGGGCGGGGAAAAGCGGCGCCGGGAGTTCGGCGAAAACGAGTCCGTGGTAGCTCGGGTCCGGCTCGGTGAAGGCGGGGAAGCGACCGCTCGCTTCGTAGTTGAACGTGCCGCCGTCGACGATCACGCCGCCAATCGACGTTCCGTGACCGCCGATGAACTTCGTGGCCGAGTGCACCACGATGTCGGCGCCGTGCGCCAGCGGTTGGGCCAGGAAGGGCGTCGCCAACGTGTTGTCGACCACGAGGGGGATCCCGTTGTCGTGCGCCACCTTGGCCACGCCCTCGAAGTCGAGGACGTCACCCTTGGGATTGCCGAGGGTCTCGGCGTAGAACGCTTTCGTGTTTGGCCGAATGGCGCTGCGCCACGCTTCGAGGTCGTCGGGGTCGTTCACGAAGGAGACCTCGATGCCGAGCTTGGGCAAGGTGTAGTGAAAGAGGTTGTACGTGCCGCCGTAGAGCGACGCCGACGAAACAATGTGGCCGCCGTTCTCGGCCAAGTTCAAGAGCGCGATCGTTTCGGCGGCCTGTCCACTCGCTACGGCGAGTGCCGCGACGCCACCCTCGAGTGACGCAACGCGATCTTCGAAGGCGGCCTGGGTGGGGTTCATAATTCGGGTGTAGATGTTGCCAAGCTCTTGGAGGCCGAAGAGCGCCGCCGCGTGGGCCGTGTCGCGAAAGACGTAGCTGGTCGTCTGGTAGATCGGGACGGCCCTCGCGCCAGTGGTCGGATCGGGCGAGGTCCCGGCGTGAATCTGACGAGTTTCGAATCCCCATTCGGGCATGTGCTCTCCTTTAGTGGTCGACAGCGATGAACGCGCCAATACGACGTGAAGACGTATTTATAACAAAGACGATCGTATTAGTCAAGTTTTCACCGAACGTCCACCATCTCGGGACGGGCAGGAATCAGCGCGAACGGAAGATTCGCGTCGTGCCCGTGGTCGAGGTGAGTTACGTCGAGGGGTCGTCGCGAAGTCCGAAGTTGGTGATGTGCTCACCCGCTCGGCGCTCGAGATGAAGATCGATCGCGTGGATCGACGTGTCGAGACTCTCGGCGCAAAGAACCAGACGCTCCTTGAAGGCACTCTGTGCGTACGCTCGGACCTTCTCTCCACAGGCACACACTAAATCTTCCTCTATGCGTTGGATTTGGCGCTCAATAGCGGAAAAGAGTTGTGCCGCTATCTCGAGCAGTCGTTCGACGTCATCTTGCAGACTTCCGACCTCCGCCGTAGTTTGACGCACCAACACGTCGCGTAAGTCGCGACCCTCTTCGTCTGCGGGCGATTCAAAGTTCGTCGATAGCATCTTTCACCTTTTCTCCAACCTGCCTGAGGTGGCCCTTGTGTTGATCGTTCGCGCCGGCGGATTCAAGGTCCCGGTTTCTCGTAACCTTCCCGGTCACCTCTTTGGTCTTGCCCTTGGAAATCTGGAACAGATTTTTCGCCTTGTTCACTACATTCATGTTCCTCCTCGTTTGTTTCTGAAAGACGTCGCACGTGCGGACGTGTCGCCCGCGACTCGTGAATCGATAGAACATGTGGTCACTCGCGGTTTATACGCACCGGAACAACCGTGACCACATGAGCAAAAGGGTCGTCGCACGTTCAATCGATTGATCGTCACTCGAATCAGACTTTCGATTCCAGCGTGGGCAAAAGGGTCGCGCGCGAGAGAAGTACTTCACATTCCGCAGCGCTCACGGCGCCCGAGAAGAGATAGCCCTGGCCAAATTCGAAGCCGATGTCGCGAAGGGCCTCGAGTTGGTCGATTCGTTCAATCCCCTCGGCGATACCTCTCATGTTGAGTGAAACGGCCATGTGCCAGATCTCTTCGACGAGCAACATCGATCGAATTGAATTCGGCAGTTCGGCCGTGAACGACAGGTCCAACTTCAAGTGATCGAACGGGAAACGGCGAACGTAGGAGATTGATGAGAACGCGGTGCCAAAATCGTCCAAGGCGAGCTTCACACCGATGGCGTTGAGTTGCGAGAGGAATCGCATCGTGGTGTCGGGGTCGTCCAACAGTACCGATTCGGTGACTTCGACCACGAGATGCTCCGGTTCGATGTGGGCTTCCTCGAGGCTGTCAGAGATCGACTGGAAAAGCAGTGGATCGAGAATGTCGGACGCCGATAGGTTCACGCTCATCCAGAGCGGCGACTCCGAGGGAAACTGAGCTTGCCAGCGAGCCAGTTGCCGTATCGCCTCTTCGCGTATCCATCGATCAATCTCTTCGATGTACCCCGTCTCTTCGGCGTAGGGCAGGAACGACTCGGGGTACATCAGGCCGCGTTCCGGGTGCTGCCAACGCACGAGCGCCTCAAATCCCTCGATGCGTCCGTCGGTGAGATTCACGATCGGTTGGTAGTGCACGATCAGCTGGTCCTGCTTCGGGGTCGCCTCCATCTCCTCGTTCGCGAAGGGCCATCCGGCGGCGGCGTGGCGAATCGCGTCGCGCAGTTCGTGAATGGCACGTGTCTTGCGAACCCAGGCCGAACTGCCGGCCCTGATGGAGGCGTAGAGCGCTCCCGGCCGTTCGGATCCTGAGATTGTGACGACCTTGACATCGCAATGTGCCTCGCGGAGCTGGCGAATCGCTTCCGGGGCGTCCATGTCCGGCAGATGAAAGTCTATGACGAGGACGTCGGGCTTGACCCGCTTGGTGACGTCGACGCCCTGAGCACCGGTGAGGGCGGTGCCCACCACGACGATCTGAGGGTCCGCCGCGAGTAGACGAACCACGCTCTGGAGAATCATCTCGTGATCGTCAACGACGACCACGGTGATAGCGGCGTGGTCGGTCATGGTGAGTTCCGTCCTTGCTCGTCGGGGTTGACGCATGGACGGGCGAACGCCGTCATGTCCCCGAATCTCGGCGGTGCGTTCATTTTCATGTGGTGACACTTTCGCGATCGGCGTCGAGGGCGAATCGCACGTTGTCCAACAGCATCTTCTGGTCGAAGGGCTTCTCCACCAGTTGAAACCCAGTGCCGAGGACGGCCTCAGCCTGGAGAACGGGCTGAGCGTGCCCCGACATGAAGAGCACTCGTATATCCGGTCGCAATACCGTTATTTCCTTGGCGACAGTTGGGCCTTGCAATGTGGCCATGATCACGTCCGTCAAGAGCAGGTCGATGTGTCCGAGATGTGTCGCCGCGATCTCGATTGCCTCGACGCCACTCGACGCCGTGAGCACCCTGTAGCCAGAACGACTGAGGATTCGGCGTGTCACTTCACGTAAGCCCTCTTCGTCATCAACGACGAGCACGGTTTTCGATCCATTGAGAGGGACGGTCACGTCGACTTTCGAACTGCGCTGACCGAGTTCGACCGAACCGGGATCGATCGGAAGCAGGATTGTGATGCACGTTCCAATCCCCTCGTCGGAATAGATCTTGAGGAAACCACCCGACTGCAGGACGATTCCGTAGACCGTTGCGAGACCGAGTCCTGACCCTTCGCCTCTGGGTTTCGTGGTGAAGAACGGCTCGAAGGCGCGATCTCGGACGTCGGCGGACATGCCCGTGCCGTTGTCGCTGAACTGCACGCAAATGTAGGAACCCGCGGGAGCACCAAGGAGCGACCATTCAGATGCGTTGACTTCTCTCGAGGACGTGATGATGGAGAGAGTTCCTCCCGTCGGCATGGCATCGCGAGCATTGATCGCCAGATTGAGAATCATCTGTTCAATGTGGCCCGGGTCGGCCATGACCTTCGATAGATCGGGTTCGAGTTCAATGGAGAGCTCAATCTGCTCGCCAATCGTCCTTCGTAGCATCTCCTCAATGTTTCTGATGGCTCCGTTGAAACTCAACGGTCGCGCTTGGATCACCTCTCGGCGGGCAAACGCTAAGAGTTGGTGCGTCAAGACGCTGGCCTGTTCTGCGGCCACTTGAATCTGCTTCACGTCATTGAGAGGTCCACTCCACTGGGACCCCTCCGGTGAATCAGCGGCTCTATGCAACTCTTCGCCAACGAACGCCGCGTAGTTCAAGATGACGGCCAGTAAATTGTTGAAGTCGTGGGCCACGCCTTCAGCCAATTGCCCCAGACTTTCCATTCGTTGGGATTGATGGAGGAATCCCTTCAGGCGTTCGAGTTCCATCTCGGCCTCGAGACGCACCCGTTCTGCTTCGATTCGCTTAACTTCGGCTTCCAGGCGAACGCTCGCCGCAATTGTCTTCTCGGCTTCGGCATTGACCCTCGCGGCCTCGGCGCTAAGCAATACGTGCTCCGCCGCTGATTTGACCCGAATACGCTCTGCTTCCACTTCACTTCTCGCGGAGACGTCGCGGACGACAGCGATGATGAGTGAACCGGCAGCGGTATGAATGATCGACTGCGATATCTCCGCCTGAAAGATCTCCCCGTTGCGTCGCCGGGCCGACAGGAGAAGGCCAGCGGTGTCAGACCGACCTTCTCGAAAATCGATCGAAACCAATGGCGACACCGGAATTCCGACCATTGTTTTGTGGCTGCATCCGAAGAGGAGCTCGGCCTTCGTGTTCGCCATGACGAGAAGGCCCGCACCATCGACGACGAGCATCGCTTCGGGTGCCGCGCCCAGGACCTTCGAAATCAACTGATTGGCTCGTTTCGTCATTTCAGCCGACTACCGAGTCGACGTGCTGACATTGGACGACGATGGTTGAGGCGAACGGACCGAATGGGGAAACGACCGCGCGAGCAGGACCTCGCAGTTCTGGGCCGAAATCGGTGGCGAAAACTTCGGGCCTTGTCCAATGTCCAGTCCCACGGAACGCAATGCGATCACTTGATCGAAGTGCTCGACACCTTCGACGACACACATCATCCCCATTGAACCGGCGAACTTAGAGATCGACTCGACGAGCGACATAGTTCCCGACGGCTCGAGCAGCTTCGCGGTGAAGGATCGATCGATCTTGAGGCGGTCAAAGGAGATTCGGTGCATGTAGGAGATGGGGGAGAATGAGCTCCCGAACTTCTCGAGCGCTAGTCGCACACCTAGATCGCTGAGTTGGGACAGGAACTCGACGGCGGACTCCGGATCGTCGAGGAGGATCAGTTCGTTGATCTCGACGATGACGTCCCTGGCGTGGACGCCTGAGTCGGTGATCGCTCGGGCCAACGAGCCCATGAATCGGGGGTCGGCCACGCTCCCGCTCGAAAGATTGACGCTCATCCACAGTCGTGGGACCGTCGGGCATCGTTGCTGCCATTGCACCAATTGGCCAAACGCCTGCTCGCGCACCCAACGCTCCACGTCCTCGATGAAGCCCGTTTCGATCGCGACGGGCAAGAAGGAGTCGGGAGGCAACAGTCCCTTCTCGGGATGTTGCCAGTAGACGAGCGCTTCGAAGCCGACGATTCGCTCGTCGTACAGCTTCACCACCGGCTGATAGCGAACCACCAATTCGTCCATTGTTGGCAGGCGATCGCGCTCGTCGGTGGGGCGCGGTTCACCAACCGCCGCGAGAAGAATCGCGTCAATGAGCTCATGGATTGCGCGAGTCTTGCGAACCCAGGTAGCACTTCCGGCCTTCATCGATGAGAGTTGCGCTCCGGGACGTTCCGATCCGGAGAGCGTGACGATCTTGACGTCTCGGTCAAAGTTGCGAATTGCCGCTATCGCTTCGGGAGCGTCCATGTCCGGAAGGTGGTAATCAATGACCAGTACGTCAGGCGACTGATCGCGTACCGATTCGATTCCTTCGATGCCCGTGAGTGCCGTGCCGACGATGTTGATCCTCGGATCTGCGGCGAGCAGTCGCACGATGCTTTCGAGAATCATCTCGTGATCGTCCACCACGACCACCCGGTACACCTGGTCGTCGCTACGGCGTGAGGAATTACTCACGTCAATGCCGTACTGACATTAATGAACTGAAAGTTGAAAAAATCATGCGAGTCACCCCTCGAGACACCGAAACCGCGGTACCCGCATTGTCTGGAGGTGACATCTAGCCTGACCACGCACTAGAACGTCAATCAGAACTTAACAGTTGGATTCACACAGGTTTCACAACTTTTGAGGAAAACATGAAAAGCCTTGATTTCAGAGTGAATTGGCCCGTCCTCGAACCGCGATGATCCCATCGTGAAGCCTACAAAACGTCGATTTCGTGGGCCACGTTCGACGCTGCTGGGCGACGGCATCGTCGCGGTGACGCCAGATATTTCGGCGAGGCGCCTATCCGACAGTCGAAGCGGGATTGAGCGTTGCACGAACAATGCGGTTGCGACCGGCGGACTTGGCGGAGTAGAGGGCCGCGTCCGCGCCGCGCAGA
>Ga0182030_10009906_pt1 | contig 19440 bp, 15 predicted proteins | sample 812S3MmetaG_FD_121299 | JGI IMG/M metagenome (GOLD analysis project Ga0182030, IMG submission 121299) | Permafrost microbial communities from Stordalen Mire, Sweden - 812S3M metaG (Illumina Assembly) | ecosystem: Environmental > Terrestrial > Soil > Wetlands > Permafrost | place: Sweden... | reverse complement strand
TTGACCGAGCACTTCCGTACGCACAAGAAGGACCACGCATCGCGTCGCGGTCTTCTGATGATGGTTAGCAGGCGTCGCAGCTTGCTGGACTATCTGAAGAAGTACGATACGGAGCGCTACAAGACTGTGATTCTGAAGGTGGGTATCCGCAAGTAAACGTCCGCCGGAGCCGGGCTGATTTGCCCGTCTCCCGTGTTTTCCGCTGGCGCGGCTCCGCGAAAGGGGCTGCGCCGGCATACTCCCAAACGTCGCAGCGGCATTGGCCGTACTGCTTGGGAGTGCAAGCGAAACTCGCAGCGGCTGGAACTGTTCCTGTTCGCATTCTTAACTGCGGCTTGTCGCGTACTGCTCGCGCTTGCTGTGGTGGAGTGCTCCTATCGTGGACGCGCCCCCTGGCGAAAGGAATTCATGAAACAAGAAACAAGCGTTACACTCTCCGGCGGTAAAACCATTTCATTTGAGACCGGTCACTGGGCCAAACAGGCTCACGGCTCCGCGGTTGTTCGCATTGGCGAAACCGTCGTTCTCGCAACTGCCTGCGCCAACGCCGAGCCACGCCTCGGCATCGATTTTTTTCCGCTTACCGTTGACTATCGCGAGTACACCTACGCTGGAGGCCGTATTCCTGGCGGCTTCATCAAGCGCGAAGGACGGATGAGCGAGCGCGAGGTTCTGACCAGCCGCCAGATTGACCGGCCGATTCGTCCGCTCTTCCCCGAAGGCTTCCGCAACGAGACTCAGGTTATTGCCTTTGTGCTTTCGGCCGATACCGAGAATGATCCGGATGTTGCCGGAATCAATGGCGCGTCGGTTGCGCTTTCCCTCTCCGATATTCCCTTTGCTGGTCCGATTGGCGCGGTGCGCGTCGGCCTGGTCAACGATGAATTTGTCATCAACCCCACCTACGCCGAGCAGCGCGAAAGCAAGGTCAACATCATGGTCGTCGGAACCTCCGAAGGCATCGTGATGATCGAAGCCGGCGCGAATGAGGTGGAAGAAGACCGTGTGGTGGATGCGATCGAGTTCGCCCATGGCGAGATCAAGAAGATCTGCGCCACCATCAGCGAATTTGCGCAGAAGTTCGGACGCGCCAAACGCACATTTGACGCTCCGGTAATCGATCAGGAATACCTCGGCGCACTGCGCGCCAAGGTTGGTGAAGCGCTCGCCGATGCGGTCAACACCGAGAAGTACGCCAAGAACGACAGCTATGCGAAAATCAAGGCTCTGAAAGATAGCGTGAAGGCTGATCTCCCCGAGGACAAACCGGAAGCGCGAACCAAGGCCGGCAAGTACTTTGACATGCTTCGTGAACTCGTCTTCCGCGAAGAAGTCACCAAGAACCGCCGCCGTCCCGATGGCCGCGCCTTCGATCAGATTCGTTCTATCTGGAGCGAAATTGGAGTGCTGCCGCGTACTCATGGTTCCGCCGTGTTTACCCGTGGAGAAACCCAGGCTCTTGTTACCACTACGCTTGGCACCAGCGACGATAAGCAGCGTCTGGAACGCTTCGAAGGCGAGACCAAGAAGCGCTTCATGCTGCACTACAACTTCCCGCCGTTCTCGGTCGGAGAGGTTGGCTTCCTGCGTGGCGCAGGACGCCGCGAAATCGGCCACGGAGCGCTTGCCGAGCGAGCCCTCAACGGTGTGCTGCCCAGCGAAGATGACTTTCCTTATGCGATCCGCGTTGTCAGCGACATTCTTGAGTCCAACGGTTCTTCGTCGATGGCCACGATCTGCGGCGGTTCGCTAAGCCTCATGGATGCCGGCGTGCCTCTGCGCGCTCCAGTTGCCGGGGTTGCGATGGGCCTGGTAAAGGAAGGCGAAGATTACGCCATCCTGACCGACATTGCGGGCGCGGAAGATCACTACGGCGATATGGACTTCAAAGTTGCCGGAACGCGTGATGGAATTACCGCGCTGCAGATGGACATCAAGATCGGCGGCATTACCGCGCAGATCATGCGCGAAGCGCTGGCACAGGCAAAGCGCGGACGTCTCTTCATCCTCGACAAGATGGCTGAATCGATTACCATTGGCCGCGAAAATGTCAGCACCCACGCGCCGCGTTTCTACACTGTCATGATTCCGACCGATAAGATCCGCGAACTGATCGGACCGGGCGGCAAGGTGATTCGCGGAATTGTGGAAGCGACCGGGGTAAAGATCGACGTCGAGGACAGCGGGCAGGTTCGCGTTTCCTCCAGCGACGCGGCAGCCGCGGAAAAGGCTCTCCAGATGATCGGCGACATTACGGCTGTGCCGGAGATTGGCCGGACGTATCTGGGAACCGTGACACGCCTCGCGGAGTTCGGCGCATTCGTCGAAATCATTCCTGGCACCGACGGTCTACTGCACATCAGTGAAGTTGCCGAGCACCGCATCAAGGACATCAAGGATGAACTGAAAGAAGGCGACCAGGTTCTGGTCAAGGTTCTTTCCGTGGAAGGCAACCGCATCAAGTTGTCGCGCAAGGCCATCCTGAAAGAGCAGCGCGCTAAGCTGGAAGCAGAGGGTGGCGGAGCGCCTGCGGCAGAGACAGTACATGAGGAAGCAGCGCCTGCCGCGGTACGCTCACTGGAAGGCTCAGCAGTAACCATTGAAGGTGGTTTTGATGATGACGGTGACGAAGAGGAGGATTTGAACTTCAATCGGGTGGACACCCCGAACGAAGCTCCCAGCCACAACGCCAGTCCTGCAGGTGCAGGTGCCGACGCTGCTGGAGACCCGCGCCGGCGACGCCGTCGCGGTCCTCGTGGACCACGCGGCCCTCGTCAGTAGTTTGAATGGTTGAACGGAAGGTCACGGTTCCACGCCGTGGCCTTCTTCTTTAGCCGCTGGTTCAGGGTTGTGCAAGATTGCACACTGGGTTTGCCAGCCACGGAATCATCGTATCCAGATCGAGCGAACAGGAGTCAGCATTGCCTCAACTCTCCCGCATCCCATTCGTCAAGGCCAGTGCCTACGGCAACGACTTTCTCATTATCCGCAGTGAGTTTCAGGGAGCCGATGCCCCTGCGCTGACGCGAGCGCTGTGTGATCGAAACAACGGTGTTGGAGCCGACGGGGTCGAATGGTTGAGCGATGAGAGCGGTCACGCTGCGCGCATCCATCTGCTCAACGCGGATGGCTCGTTCGCGGAGCTCTCCGGCAACGGCACCCGTTGTGTCGCCGCGCACCTGGTGTCATGCGGCGGAGCGGAGGATCTGCTGATCGCAACCGATGCGGGCGCAAAGCGCTGCCGGCTTACGGGACGCAGCGGAAATCGCTTTGATTTTATGACTGAGATGGGCTTTCCCGTTGTGGAGGAGCCCTTCGAAATCGACCTTGGGCACGTGCGTTACACCGGCGTTCCCGTCTCGATGGGCAATCCGCATTTCGTTATTTTCGTTACGGAATTCCCGGCCAAGTGGCAAAAGGACTCACAACTGATCCAGGCTCATACAGAGCTGTTTCCTGAGGGAATAAACGTGGAGTGGGTTCAGTTCAAGCGCGTCCCTGACATTATGATTCGCATCTTTGAGCGTGGCGCTGGCGAGACCAAATCTTCTGGAACGGGGACCTCGGCAGCGGCGGCGGCTGCCATCGCAACGCGTAAGAGCGCCGAAAAGCTGACGGTAGTAGCGCCCGGCGGCGTGCAACGGGTGCAGTGGACGCCCGGAGGCTCGCTGCTGCTGGAAGGCTCGGCTAGCCTTATCTGCAGCGGAGAATTCTTCCTCTAGGCATTTTCGTTTAACATCGAAGAATGAACTCAGAGCTTCAGTCCGGCAAGCGCGCACGAGCCCTGGGGCCGCGGAGCACGGTCGGCGTCGTCAGCCTGGCGAGTTGCGTGGAAGCATCTGTTCTGCAGGCAGGCTGCAGCGCATTGAGCGCGCTGAGCGGCTGGCAAGTCAGGCTGTCGCCAGTTGCGCTGGAGTGCGAGCGGGATTTTGCCGGGAGCCCCGCGGCGCGAGCCGCAACCCTGATGGAGATGTGGAAGCGTGACGACGTGAGCGCGATCCTCTGTGCACGCGGCGGCTACGGTTCCAATTACCTGTTGCCGCTACTGGACATTGATGAATTGAGACTGACTCCGAAAGCTTTTGTCGGATATAGCGACAACACGTCGTTGCTGCTCGCGCTCGACCGGGCCGGCATCGCGGCCTTCCACGGACCGATGGTTGCGAGCGACTTTGCCACGGGTCGTGCGGATGAGTTTTCATTTCTCGCCGCGCTGCGCGGAGAAGCTCTGGATTTTTCTTTTTCTGCCGGATCGAGCGTGCAGCCTCTATGCGCGGGAGAGGCGCGCGGCGCAATCACCGGTGGATGTCTCTCGGTGGTGGTAACCTCACTGGGAACGCCGTGGGAGATTGAAACATCGGGAAGAATTCTATTTCTTGAAGACGTGAACGAGAAGCCGTTTCGCATCGACCGCATGTTGATGCACCTGCTGTTGGCGGGAAAGTTTGACGGAGTTCGTGGAGTTGTATTTGGCGCAATGCTGGGATGCTCTCCCATTTCCGCGAAAGAAGAGACGCTGCCGCAGATGATCCACCGCATTCTTGGCGGACTTGGCGTGCCAATCGTTTTAGGATTTCCCTCTGGGCACGTCGAAGCCGGAAATGTCACGTTGCCCTTCGGCGTTCCGGCTCTGCTGCACAGCTCTGAATCAGGTGTTCGCCTGCAGGTCGAGCCCTCAACGCTGCTTTTACTCTCATAAGGAATCGCTCGCATCCATGAAGGCTCGAAGCATCCATCTAATCGGAATCTGCGGTACGGCCATGGCCTCTCTGGCGGGAATGCTGAAGGCGCGTGGGCTGGATGTACGCGGCTCAGACAGCGCCGCATATCCGCCGATGTCCACCTTTCTCGATTCGCTGGGGATTCAGCTCTTGCAGCCCTTTAGCGAGAGCAATCTCATTCCTGCGCCCGATCTGGTCGTAGTCGGCAACGCGATTTCGCGCGGCAATGCGGAGCTTGAGTACCTGCTCGATCAGCGTCTTCCATTTGTTTCCATGCCGGAGGTGATACGCCAGGAGTTCATTCGTGGGCACAACTCGCTGGTCATCGCCGGAACCCACGGGAAGACCACTACGACCAGCATGTGCGCGTGGATCTTCGAGTTTGCCGGACGCAAGCCGTCGTTCCTGGTTGGCGGCATTGCGGAAAACTTTGGTTCCAGTTTTGCCGTAAGCGACGGCCCGGAATTCATCATCGAAGGCGACGAATACGATACCGCTTTCTTCGACAAGGGACCGAAGTTCCTTCATTACTTTCCAGACGCGGTGATCCTCACCTCGGTCGAGTTTGATCACGCCGACATCTATCGCGATCTGGAGGCAGTAAAGTTTGCCTTCAAGCGGCTGGTCAACCTGGTTCCGCGACGTGGGCGAATCATTGCCTGGGACGGCAGCCAGAGCGTCAGCGATTGTGTGGAGCGAGCCTTCTGCCCGGTGGAGCGCTATGGCTTTCATCCCGATTCGTTCTGGCGCATTGAGAATGTGCAGTACGGAAGCTCAACGACGCGCTGGACGGTTCTTCGCCTGGGCGAGCATTTTGCGGACTTCGAATTTGCGCTGGCGGGTGAGTACAACGTGCTGAATGCCACGGCTGCGGCGGCGCTGGCGCACTCTTACGGGATATCTCCTGCGACCATTGCGCAGGCTCTGCGCGGGTTTTTGTCCGTGAAGCGCAGGCTGGAAGTGCTCGCAGAAATCGCAGGAATCACGATCATCGACGACTTTGCGCATCATCCAACGGCAATCGCCGCCACCCTGGGCGCGCTGCGCAAGCGCTATGCCGGGCGCCGCCTCTGGGTAATTCTGGAGCCGCGCTCCAACACGTTGCGCCGCAATATATTCCAGCATGAACTGGTGGAGAGCCTGGCTCTGGCGGATCAGGTCGTGATTGCCAGCGTCTACTTCAAGAGCACGGACGCGCTCAATCCCGGCGAAAGGCTCGACGTAAACGGCGTGGTCGGGGAACTCTGTGCTCGGGGCGTTGCCGCACAGCAGTTTGCTGATGTTGCGTCCATTGTGAGTGGCGTTGTGCCCAAACTTGTAGCGGGAGATGTGGTGGCGATTCTTTCCAATGGCGGCTTTGGCGGCATCTATGAGAAGCTTCCGGCAGCGCTGTAACTCCGCGCAGGTGAGCATGAGTAAACTGAATTGTTGCCGACTGATCGCGAGCATTATTTTTCTCTCCGGCACATTAGCGGCCCAGGCGCCCACGTTCTGGTGCCCCGCTGAGGGCGTCTCTTATGGAGTTTCGCTGAAGCGTGCCGCGGAACACATTGTGCACGTGGATGCGGTGACTCACCAACCGGCGGCGGAGTTTCAGCTTCCGGTCTGGAACGCGATCTACCAGGTTCGCGATTTTGCAGTGAACGTGACCCGCGTAAAGGTGTACGAGGGCGTGCCGGAGTGGCTGTGCGATCGCTGCGATACACGGGACGGGCTCGCCGGGAAGCGCGACAAAACTACCTGGACCTTATCCACATCCGGCGACCACCCTTGCGTTACTTTTAGTTACGACATCACGGTCAATGACCCAGGACCATTCGGTTCCAGCCTCGATCCGCAGCATGGATTCTTCAACTGGGCGGAGCTTCTTGTCTATCGTCCAGACCAGAGGCATGCACCGGTTTCCGTGCGCATACTGGACGCTCCAAGCGGCTGGAGGATGCGCGATGGTGGAATATTCGGCGCCCGCAGCGCGGAGGAACTCGTCAACGCCTCAGCGACCGCAGCCAGTTATGATCGCCTGGTCGATGCGCCTGCGCTACTAGGTAAACTCTACGAGAGCAGCTTTGAGCAGAATGGCGCCACCTATCATGTCGTTGTGGATTCGCCGGAGGCCGATCTACAGGCGCTACAGCGCATGCTGCGTAAGATAACCTCTGCTGGAGTCGATTGGATGCAGGACCGTCCCTTCGACGAATACACTTTCCTGTACCTGGCCGCCAATGGCATCGGCGGAGGAGGTATGGAACACTCGTATTCCACGGCAATCGACGTTGGTCCGGAACGATTGAAGCAGGATGTGCTGAACGCTTCAGGAGTTTCGGCCCATGAGTTCTTTCATCTGTGGAACGTGAAGCGTATTCGCCCGCAATCGCTGGAACCGGTTGACTACACGCGGGAACAGTATTCGCGCGCCCTCTGGTTCAGCGAAGGCGTGACCAGCACCGTTGCTGACATCATTGAGTTTCGCGCTGGGCTCTCCGACGAGAAGCGATCTCTGGCGCATATAGCTTCGTTGATTACTGGATTGCAGGCGCGCAGTGCTCGTCTCACGCAATCGGTGGAGGACTCCAGCGTGGATACCTGGTTCGATGGATACGCCGCCTACCATCTTCCAGAGCGCAGCATCTCCTACTATCCCAAGGGCGAGCTACTCGGGTTTCTGATCGATCTGGAGATGCGCCGCCTCACCAATGACCGCCGCTGTTTGCGCGATCTGTTCCAGTATATGAACCGGCGATACGCGAAGCAGGGAGCCTACTTCGACGATTCAGAAGGCGTGCGACTTGCCCTCGAAGCGCTGACCGGGAGCGACTTTCGCGAGTTTTTCTCGCGCTACATCTCCGGAACCGAAGAGTTGCCTTACAGCGAGTTGTTCGCATACGCTGGGCTGACATTGCAACGCAATCAAAGCGAACGGGCGTATGCAGGCATCATGACTTCGCGAGGAGCGGGGAAGCTCACGGCGATCATTCGCGTCGATGCGGACTCCGCCGCCTCGCATCTCCATCTGTATGCGGGGGACGTAATTCTGGAGGCCGATGGCAGGTCGCTCCGGGGAGATTTCAATCAGTTTGTACAGAAGCACGATCCCAGGACTAGCTTGCATCTCAAGATCAGCTCTCAATCCGGCGAGATACGGGAAGTGGACTTGCCTCTTAGCATTCGAAAGATTGACGAATATCAATTCGAGGATTTGCCGGGAGTAACCCAGGCGACCCGGCATCGCCGCACAGCCTTCTTGCGCGGTGAAGTGGAGGCGGAAGCGCAGTGATCCGTCTGATTATTTGTGTTCTGTGCTGGGTTCTGCTTTCAATTCCTGCGGCGCTGGCAGGCTTTCCCGTGCTGTATATCACCGGGCGCATCGATCTTCTCTGGAAGCTTGCGTTATGGTCGGCGAGTACAGGATGCCGTCTCGTTGGAATCCGCATACGCACAGTTGGCCGGGAAAAGCTCGAGGACGGACGCGCCTACCTGTTCATGTCCAATCACGCCTCCAACCTCGACCCGCCGATCCTCGTTCCGCTCCTCGGCCGGCGCATTACGATCATCGCCAAGCAGGAGGTTTTCAGGATTCCGGTCTTTGGCCACACCATGCGGGCCGCCGGCTTCATTTCAGTCAATCGGTCGGACAGAGCGTCTGCGGTTGAGAGTGTTCGCGGGGCGGTTAGCGCCCTGCACGCAGGACTGGGAATGCTGGTGTTTCCGGAGGGTACGCGCTCACCCGATGGCCGACTCCTGCCGTTCAAGAAAGGGCCATTCCACCTGGCATTGGAAGCCGGTGTTCCCGTGGTCCCAGTCACCATTCAAGGCAGCCATGAGGCGTGGGCGAAGGGAAGCATGAAACTCCATCCTGGAGAAGTTGTGGTGACTTTTCACGCGCCGATAGATCCTCAGCACTTCGGGCGGAAGGAAGACCTTCTTGCCGCCGTCCGCGCCGCCATTCAAAGCGCCTTGCCGGAGCCGCCCCACGAGCCGGTCACGGCCGATCCAGCTTCTCGGTGACGCTCATGCCGGCTCCAACCTCGAAAGAGATTTCCGTTGGGCATTTCGTGCCGAGATCAAAGTTTCCAACATACTTTTTCCCTGCCTGATCCTCAAACTCGATGCCGAATTTGCAGGGCGCTCCTATTGGCACCATGTGCCGATGCGTCTGCTCGTTGCGAAGTTCGGGCAGGCCAAAGCTTCCGCCTGGATACTTCAACTCAATATTTTCCATGGCGCGTCCCGACTGGTTCGCAACATTGAGATACATCATGGGCTTGACGTAGTTGCATCCCGAGACAGCCAGCACGGCCAGCGACAGGCAGGCAAGAACTCCTTGAGCAGCAAGCTTCATGCTGACATTCTACTCTGCAAGAAATCGATATGCAGGCTGGCAGAGGCGCGGCTCTATTTTCTTTCAATCAGGCGGGCGCTCAACACCACCCCATCGTGGCCATCATGCAATTTGATCGGGAAGACCAGCACATTCCATTGCCAGCGCTGCGACTCCGCCGGCAGATGCGGCATTGCGCGCTGGCTACGCCGGTCAATATAGGTCTCTCTGGTATCGGCGACCGTGCGGATAATCTCGTCCCACTCCTCGCGCATCTCGGGGTAATGGACGAAGATGTTGCGTCCCATATACCACGCTCTCTTCTGGCTGCCGAGGGCCGCAAAATAGTCATTCACGTACTGCCAGTTACCGTCGCGGTCCAGGATTTCTATCACCATGTCGTCGCCCATTGCCATGATGATCCGCGAGTAGTAGAAGTCACGCGAGTCGACGACGATGGGCCGTCCCCGGCGCTTTGCCTCGAAGCTGCGCAATGCCTGCACCAGGTCGTCCACGGAGCTGTATCCTTTGAGCAGGTGCATGTCGGCAATGCCGCCAAACTTGCGCTCAAGCGTCGCCGACAAAATAATGATCGGCACCTCGGGACGCTTCGCTCGCAAGGTGTGGGCCACCTCGGTTCCAAACTTTCCCGCGCCCAGGTGGTAATCCAGTACCGCAATATCTATTTCGGTCAGTTTGGTCTCGGCCTCCTGAATCGAGGCAGCGGTCACGATGTGGTAGCCCTTCTGTCGCAGTATGGTGGAGCGTACCAGCAAGTTCTCTTCGCGGTCGTCGAGCAACAGCACGGAGATGGGCCTCTGCTCATCGAACCTGCCTCCATCGACCACCTCAAACGGCTTGCGAGCATCCATCCGCGCTTCTCCGTACTCTGATATGGATGCAAAAAGAGAGACCTTGACGAAATAATTCCGCTATTCCGAACCGCGATTCAGCCTGCGAATCACTTTGGCCAACTCGGGCAATTTATTGAAAACGGCGATCGCGCGCAACCATTGACGGTTTTCAAACGCCGGAGAGCCGCTCATCGTAGCACCGGCGGCAACGTCCCCTGGAATGCCGCTTTGGGCGGTGACCACCGCACCGTCGCCGATGGTGAGATGCCCGACGACGCCAACCTGCCCAGCCAGAATCACGTTGCTGCCGACATGCGCCGATCCACCTACCCCCACCTGCGAGCAGAGTAGAGTGTGTTCACCGAAGCTGCAGCCGTGGCCCACCTGCACCAGGTTGTCGATCTTCGTATCGGCGCCGATCACGGTTGCACCGATGGTGGCGCGGTCCACGCACGAATTCGCCTGTACCTCGACGCGGTCGGCTAGCCGGGTGATGCCGGATTGAACGATCTTGTGCCATCCCTTCGCGCCGTCTCGCGCAAAGCCAAAACCATCGGCGCCGATGACCACCCCATTCTGCAGAATCACGTCATCGCCCACCTCGCAGAACTCGCGCACCTGCGCATGCGAGTGCGCGAAGAACCTGTGCCCGATTCTTGCCCCGCGATAAATTACAACATGTGCCAGGAGCACGGCATCGTCGCCGATTACAACGCCCTCGCCGATCACCACGTACGGAGAGATATGCGCGCCGGAGCCAATCCTGGCGGAAGGATCAATGATCGCCGTGGGATGAATGCCGGGCTCATATTTGGGAGGCTGGTAGAAAAGCTCCAGGGCACGCGCAAATGCCAGGTAGGGGTTGGCATGGCGCAGCAGTGGACGCCCTTCAGCGGGAAAGTCCGGGGTTACCAGAATGGCCGCCGCCCGTGTCGATTTTGCCTGGGCGGCGTACTTGGGATTCGAGATGAATGTGATCTGTTGCGGACCGGCGTCCTCGATGCCGGCCACGCCCGTAACTTCCGTCTCCGGCGTGGCGTCGTGCAGAGATGCGCCCAGGATCTGTGCAATTTCAAAAAGTCTCATCCTGGGCATTAGGTTACAGGAGCGCCACCTTAGACGCTAGAAGAAGCTGTGAAGATTTTTCTAAAACAGAATTGTGCTCTCAACAGCCGGTAGGCCGTTACTCTGTGGGGATGTCGGTAAATAGGAGCGGGGTCTGATGCGCGGCATCGGCTTGCCGCCGCCGCTTGGCCCCCGAACCGATCACCGCCAGTATCGTCAGCTCCGAGAGCGCCGAGCGCGGCACAAAAATACGCTGGACGTTGCCGCGCGTGTCGGGAGGATTCACGAAGAAACCTTCTGCGCGCACCTGGGTGAGGTCATTGGGCATCAGGCCCTCCAGCATCTCGGCATCACGGAAGCGTAGCCGAACCCAAAGGCCCTCAACCCGTGGACGAGTCGTAAACGTCTTTCGCTGCATGGAATTGGAGTCGGCGAAATCTCTGACGAAATAAATGCCCTTGATCTCGGCTAGATCAACCAGAACAACATTACCGGCGGTATTCAGCACCTCCATTTTGCCTCCCACAAGGAACTCCCCGGCCGCAACGTAGCCTTGAACGCTGTCGCGATCCATCTTGCGGACGATTACCTTCTTGTGGGTCGAAGCCATAGCTATCCAATTAGGCGTGGTCGATTTCTCCGACCGCAACCAGGAGCGTTTACTGATTGTCGCACCCTCGTGCCAGGTGCCAGAGGAAAATGTTGGCAGAGTAATGAATTGGTTACGGGTACTCAGGCCGGTACGCATTTTTTTATGAAGTTGGCGGCTTGCTGGTTTCAGAGTAGCCAAGTGCGTATGGTCTGTGTTATTGTCTGAACTTTGCAGCGGGAATGCGACATTCCCCCGTAAGTAACTATCCGCAAAAGAGTTATTGACAACTTGCTGTGGTACCGGAACTGAAGCTTACTTCAAGCAAATTCTTGATGTCAGCAGGTAAGTGATTGAGTATGCAGCCCTAACTATCATGGCCGATTACATATATACAATGGAGAGCCGGTTTTCGCCCGAGCAAATGCAGGCGGTAAACACGGTGCAGCAAATCGCCCGATCCCACGGTATGAATATTTATTTAACTGGGGGGGCGGTCCGCGACATTTTTACCGGTTTTCCGATTCGGGACTTGGATCTCACGGTTCAGGGAAACCCTCTCAAGCTTCAGCACGAGATTGAAAAATCGGGCGGAATCGTGGATATGGTGGATTCTGCTTTTTCCGTGATTCACGTGATTTTTCAAGGTGTGCAGGTTGAGATCACCATGGCTCGCGCCGAAGTGTTTGACAAGCCTGGCAAATTACCTCTGGTGACCCCGGCCACGATCAACGAGGACCTTCGCCGCCGCGACTTCACTTTCAACGCGATGGCGCTGTCACTGAATGACGGCTCGCGCGGGCTGCTGCTGGATCCATTCAACGGCGCTGCCGATATTGAAGCGCGGTTGATCCGGATTCTGCACAGCTATTCGTTTCTGGAAGATCCTTCGCGATTGATTCGTGCCGTGCGCTTTGCGACGCGATTTGGATGGGAACTCGATGAGCGCACCCGGGCGCGCTATGACTCGGCTCGCGAAGGCAATTACATTGATTTTATCGGCAGCCGCGCGGTCGGTTATGAGATTGAGCAGATCGCGCACGAAGAGCAGCCGATCGCGGTAATGCGAGCGCTGGAGAGCGAAGGTTGGCTCAAGGTTCTCTGGCCGAAGTGGACGGTTGCCAAGGCCGATGTTCCCGAGTTGGCGCAACTGCTCAAAAGCCGCGCCCTGATGGCGGACTTCAATATCAACGCGGACGCGGCACCGGCTGTAATGCACTTTCTCACCTTCAAACTGGGCGCCGCGGATATCGCGGCAATCCAGCGCCTGCTCCCGCATCGCGAGTTTGTCGCTGCCTGGAAGCGCCTGGATAATGACGCGAAGGAACTGACCAAGAAGCTCGTCTCCAAAGAGGCAGCGCTCAACTCCGGAGCGTGGAAGATTCTCTCGTCGGCAAAACCAGAAGCGCTGCTTTATCTGGAAGTCACTGGGTCCAATAAAACGGCGGACGAGAAGATAAAGAACTTTTTGGGGAAGTGGCGTCAGGTTCAAGAGAAGATACCATTTGCGCAGATGGCCGAGCTGCGCATTACGCCTCAGCTACCGGAATATCCACGGATTTACCAAGAAGCGTTTTTGCTGCTGCTGGATGGGAAGCTGCGTTCCGACGCCGAGGTGATGAAGTTCCTTGCGCCCTTCGAACCGCCTCCGCCTCCACCTCCGCCCACTCCGATGCGCCGTGGACGTGCAGCCGCCAAAAAGGCTCCCGTTGTGGTGAAAGCCGTGGTTCAGCAGGCGACTGAGACCGTGCCTGACGCCGCGCCGCTGGCGACTGCGCCGCGCAATCCCGCCGTGGCTCCCAAGGTTGTGGTTGAAAGCAAGAGCACGCCTCCGAAGCTACCTTCGGAGAAGAAGATCAGTAAAGTTTTAGAAGTAAAGGCTAAGCCGGTTGCGGGGAAGAAGCCCGGTGCGGAAAAGCCTGCGGCGAAAGTTGCGAAATCTCCGGTGAAAGCCGTGTTGAAGCCGGTCGCGAAGACTCAAGCCAGGAAGGCGCCGAAGCCCGCGCCCAAGTCGGCAAAGTCTGCTAAGCCCGCAGTGAAGAGCACGAAAGCCGACACGACCAAGAATAAGAAACCTGTCCACAAAGCGCCTGAGAAAAAGATGCACGGGAAAAAGAAGCCGGAGAAGGCACACTCAAAGCACCGCTGATCCATAAATGCAAAAGGCCCGGTTCGCCGGGCCTTTTGCATTTATGAATCGACTCCGGCGGATGAGCCGCCGTGCCTTTGCCGCGTCGAGTTACTGGGAAGGGTCTTGCTCGGTAGTTTTTTTCGCAGGTAGCTCACTGGGAGAACCGACGTTCTCCAGGCTGCTCTTGTGACAGCGGCATTTGGTGACGATAGCCGAGTGGATGCGGCTGCGTAGCTCATCCGGAAGCTCATAGAGTTTGGAGTCCCGGTAAATTTCAATGGTGCTTTTGGTGGTGTTGCAAACGACGTAGCAGTTATGGCACCACTGTAAATGTTCCTCGAGCTCAGCCTTGGTGTGAGAGTCCATGGTGTTGTCAAGGTAATCAGTCAGCTCTTTCAGGAAATCAGAGCATTTCACGGTCGGGTGTCTCCATCGCGTCGTTTGAAATACTTGTTGAGACGCTCGCGCAATTGCAAACGTGCGCGCAGTAATCTCGATTTCACTGCCGGAACGCTCAGCTCCAAAGCCGACGCGGTCTCTTCGGTCGAAAGACCCTCGACATCGCGCAACACGAACACGGTACGGAAGCTCGGAGGCAAGCCTTGAATGGTCTTGCCAAGCAATTCCTTCAACTCCGCCTGCGTGTAAAGCTGTTCCGGGTTGGGAGACCAATCCGCGATTTCGCGCGGCATGGAATCCTCGTCCGTTTTTATGTCCTCATCGATTGAAACCGTGCGCTCTGGACGTCTCCGCCGCAGGCGCATGAGGGCTTCATTCACGGCGATCCGAACCAGCCAGGTATAAAACTTGGACTGTCCCTGGAACTGTCCCAGGTTCTGATACGCCTTGAGGAACGCGTCTTGAACCACGTCCTCGGCATCCTCGCGATTCTGCGTAATATGCTGCGCGATGCGGAAGACGCTTCGATCATACCGCCGCACGAGCGACTCAAAAGCACCGATATCGCCGGTGCGTGCCGCTGCGACCAGGATGCTTTCTTCGCTCGGTGGCTCTGCTACCTTGTTTTCGATGGTTTCCATTCGTCCGTCGATTCAAAAATACGCAATTCGCAATTCTAATGTCCCGTGGCATATTGTATCGGGTGAGAGTGCGGTTTACAAAGAGCCACCGGGTGAAACCGAATTCAACGCGCAGGATGGGTGTTCAATCTGAACCGTTGACACCGTGTTAAGTGACCACCATAATCCGAGTATCCTCGCAGTGCGCGTCTGCAGCAGAAGCAGCGCCGGACACGATCATGGCAAACGAAGATTTGATTCGGGAAATTGTCACCAAAGCCTGTTGCGATGCGTTGCAGCAGAAGTCGCAAGAGCTTGCCGAAGAGGTTGCGCGCAGGGTAGGCAGAGAATGGGCGAAGAGCGGCGAGAAGCTGGCCTCGCAGCCCGCACCAGCCGCGGCGACCAGCGAGCGTACGAAAGAGTTGCTCGACGGGGCGCTGCGGATTGCAGCTTCCAGAACGCAGACGGAGACGCTGGAGACATTGATAGGGGCGGTTTCTGCGGTTACGCCTGCCTGTGGCCTGATGATTTTGCGAGGAACGCAGGCCACCGGTTGGAGCTGCAATATCCTGGCCACGCTGGAACGCTTCAAGCGAACCACTATGGACTGCGCACAGGGAGTGGCAGCCAGAGTCATCAGTTCCTGCGCCGCGGCGGTTGTCAAAGCTTCCGAATTGGATGCAGCCTTCATCGCCGCGCTTGGACTGGAGAGCTCGGAGCAGCTTCTACTGGTGCCCATTTTGCTGAAGCGGCGCGTGGCCGCATTGCTGATCGCTCTGCCACGGCAGAGTGACGATCTGGCGGCCGTGGAGCTACTGGTGCAGATTACGCAATTGACCCTCGAATTGCAGGCCGCCCGCAAGGCCGCGCCGCAGTCCCCGGTGGAAGCTCCGCATCCAGCGGTGCAGAAATCAGTAGCGCCGGAGCCAAAGCCCGAGATTGAAAAGCCCGAAGTTGCGCCAGAGCCGCCAAAGCCGGAAGCAGAGACCGAGCTGACAAAGGTTGAACCGGTCGCGGCGCAATCTGAACCGGCACAAGCGCCAGCACAACTTGAACCTGAATCGGCAGCGCAATCTGAACCGGAACCGGTGCCAGAACAACTAAAGCCGGAAGCAGAGACGGAGCTGACAAAGGTTGAATCGGTCGCAACGCAACCTGAGCCGGAAGCTGCGGCGGAGCAACCTGAACCCGCACCGGTGCAAGCACAATCCGAACCTGAACCAGCACCAGAGCAACCAGAGACTGAGCCAGCGGTGGCGCAAGCTGAGCCAGCACCAGCACAAGCTGAGCCCGAACCAGCACCAGCACCAGCGCCAGCGCCAGAGCAAGCTGAGCCCGAAGCTGCGCACACGGCAACGGTGCCGGCCGAAGTTGCTCCGGTGGCACTGCCGTCACCTGAGCCTGTTTACGCGGCAATCGCTCCGGAGAAGGTTCTGGTCACTCCACCCGTTCCAGTGGTTCAGATCGAGGCACCCGCGCCCCAGGCGAGCGTAACAGTGCCGCACTTTGCCCCACCGATTCCGGATGAAACGCACGAGAAGGCGCGTCGTTTTGCCAAGCTGCTGGTGGAAGAGATTAAACTTTACAATCCAACCAAGCTGGTCGAGGGACGGGCGCGCGGCGATCTCTATAGCCGTCTGCGCGATGACATCGAAAAGAGCCGAGGCGCATACCAGAAGCGCTACGGCGAAAGCGTGAGAGACATCGATTACTTCGCCCAGGAATTGCTGAGAATCCTTGCCGATAACAACCCGGCGATGATGGGAGCGGGCTTTCCGGGTTAAACTGCAAACAGCAGTTATGCCTACGAAGCTTCGAACCCTTGTAATCCTGCTCCTGACGCTGACAACCCTGGCCGCCGCCCGGCAGAGCGCTGATCAGAACAAATCATCCGCCCACAAAACGCCGGCGCATAAAAAGGTCGCCGCTCAGAAAAGCTCGCGTCAAAAGAAAACAGTTGCCCATAGGCTGAGCCCCGCTGCTTCCCGCGCGGCGGCCAAAACGAAAGTCTCTCCGGCAAAGGTGCGTCGGATGACGCGCGCCTTCGTGGCTTCGGCGGACCTGAAGGTGATGGCGCGGCAGTTGGTGGAGAACCGCGCTCCAGCCGCTTATGCCGGAGTGGAGGACTACGCACGCCGCCATGCGGCGAGCGATGCGGGAGCGCTGGCGTGGCTGGCGGATGGGTACTCACGGCTTCTCGACGCGCAGTATCCGCAGGCCATCGCCGCCCTGGAAAAAGCAAAGCCACGCGCTGGCGAGCTTAGTGACTACGTCCGCTATCTGGAGGCGGTCTCCTATGGCGGACAGGGAAACAGCGCCAAGGTTGTAGAGCTGCTGCGCGGCTTCGAGGCAGAGTCGCCGGAGTCAATCTTCCAGAAAGATGTTGTGGACATTTACGGAAGCGCACTAACCGCGCAGGGCAAGACGCAGGAGGCGATTGCGTATCTGGAAGCGCATCGGCTGCCGCCCAGAGCCTCCGTGGAGCTGGCGCTGGGCAAAAGCTATCTGCATACCGAGCATCCTGAAAAAGGAATGGAGATCCTGAAGCATATCTACTTCACCATGCCCTCGAGCGCAGAGGCGGCGGCGGCAACTGCGCAGTTGACTGCGATGGGTTCGGCATTGGAAGGCAGCTACAACGACGAGAAGACTCGCGCCGACTTGCTGGCGAAGGCGGGGCGCTGGAGCGATGCGGGACATGCCTACCGCGAACTACTGCGCACGGCTCCGGCAACGGAGTTGGGCAATGTCGAGGTGGCTTTGGCCGCAACGCTGCGGCATACGAACGCCGCTGAAGGGCGCACGTTGCTCGAGGGGTTGCAAGCCGCGGGCGAGGCCAATGCGCAGCGGCTCTACCTGCTGGGAGAGATTGCACGCAGCGAAAACAACGAGAGCGCAATGGTGCAGAATCTGGAACGCATACGGCAAGCGGCTCCGGCAAGCCCGTGGTTTGAGCAAGCGCTGCTCTCGGCTGCGAATATGTATCTGCTGGAGAAGAACTACGATCGTGCGATCGACATGTTTCGCGAGATGCAGCAGCGCTTCCCGAGCAGTACGCACGCCAGTTACGCGCACTGGAAGGCAGCATGGCTGAACTACCGGCAGGGACGCACCGATGATGCGAAGAGCGATTTCGAAAACCAGGTGAGGTGGTATCCGGATCACGCCGAGGTTCCGGCGGCATTGTACTGGCGTGCCCGCATCGCGGAAGACGAGCACGACTACACGCTCGCAAGAGCCTGGTATGCGAAGCTCGCGGATCGCTTTCATAATTATTATTACGGATACCTGGGGCGCGAGCGGCTGGCGAAACTTCCTCCGGCCGCAAACGACGCGGCGATGCGGCAGGATGCGGTGCTGGCGCAGATTCCTGACATGAGGCCGCCGGGTCCGGAGGCGCTGGAGCTGGAAGCTCCGCCGAACCAGTTGCGCGCAGAGAAGAGCCGGCTGCTGGAAAACGCAGGGCTGAATGAGTTTGCCATTCGCGAACTGCAAGCCGAGCAGGGCGGACAGGGCGCGCGCTGGGCAACCTTGCAGATGGCGCGCATCTACCAGGAGAGCGGGCATCCGCATCGCGCAATTCAGTTTTTGAAGAAAGCGCTGCCAGGATATTACTCAGTGGATCTGCTCGCATTGCCGCGTCCTTATTGGGAGATATTGTTTCCGCGTCTCTACTGGGCGGATGTGCAGAGTCAGTCGATGGCAAATTCGCTGGACCCATATCTGGTGGCTTCGCTGATCCGGCAGGAGAGCGAATTCAATCCTGGTGCGGTCTCGCCCGCGAACGCTTATGGGCTGATGCAACTCCTGCCGCAGGTGGGAAAGAGCGAGGCGAAGGCGGCGCACATCAAACACTTTTCGACCGAGCAACTCCTGGCGCCGAACGTGAACATTCAACTCGGCTCGCACTATTTCAAGACCATGGTGACGCAATACAGCGGGCAGGTGGAGTACGCTTTGGCCGCCTACAATGCGGGTTCCAACCGCGTGAACGAGTGGCTGCAGAGCGGGCACTATCGCGACGTGCCGGAGTTTGTGGAGTCAATTCCTTTCACCGAAACCAGAGAATACGTGCAGGCGATTGTGCGCAACGCGAAAGTTTATTCGCGACTGTATCCGCGTCAGTAGAGGCGTTTTTGCACCATTGATAGTGCAAAAACGCGGAAACTATTTGCGAAAAGGTTAATCGTTTGGCGAGCCGGGTTAACTGGATAGGCAATCGTTCGAGGAGGTCGTGAACGATTGGCTAGTTGATCAACTTTCATGGGCGGACGGTTGACTGGTTTGTGCATGGTTCTTCGGAATGGATGATTCGGGGGCGTGCCGAATTGGGAGATCCACAGGAAAATTGACGAAGAGGTGAGGGTGAAGAGCATTCCTGCCCACCTTAGAGCTGCTCCTTTATTTGTATGTCCTGCCCGTCCCACCTTAGCCGCGCAAAAAACAGCGCGTCGAAGGTGGGGCACCCGCGGTTGCCGCAGGTTAGTTCCTGCGCGCCTGCTTGCCGCCGAAGATCAGTTCGATACATAACAGCAGGGCACCGCAGACGATGGCGCTGTCGGCGAGGTTGAAGTCCGGCCAGGAGTGGGAGCCGATGTAGAAGTGGAGGAAGTCGGTGACGCGGCCGTAGTGGGCTCGGTCGTAGAGATTGCCGATGGCTCCGCCGAGGATGAAGGCAAGGGCGAGGCCGCTCCAGGTGAACTTTGCGGCGGAGTTCCAGAGCAGGTAGGCGACGACGATCAT
>Ga0182030_10009905_pt1 | contig 19442 bp, 17 predicted proteins | sample 812S3MmetaG_FD_121299 | JGI IMG/M metagenome (GOLD analysis project Ga0182030, IMG submission 121299) | Permafrost microbial communities from Stordalen Mire, Sweden - 812S3M metaG (Illumina Assembly) | ecosystem: Environmental > Terrestrial > Soil > Wetlands > Permafrost | place: Sweden... | reverse complement strand
TCGCTCCCAGCGGCGGCAATCGACAGGGCTGGCGGGTGATCGTGGTCAAGGATCCCGAGAAGCGCCGGGCCCTGCGCGACCTGTACCTGACCGGATGGTACGAGTACCTCGCCATGTCCGGTGCCGGACTGGTCCCCTGGGCGCCGGTGACCGACCGGGTGGCCGAGGCGGACGCGGCGTCGCGCGCCCCCGAACTGGCGGAGCAGGCGGCGGCCCGGACCGCCGCCGGGTCGCCCGGCATGGCCGAGGCACTCGACCTCGCACCGGCGGTGCTGGTCCTGGTGGTCGATCTCACCGCATTGGCAGCCGTTGACCGCGACCTCGATCGGTATACATTCGCCGGCGGGGCGTCCATCTACCCCTTCGCCTGGAACCTCCTCCTGGCGGCGCGCGCCGAGGGACTCGGTGGCGTGATCACCACCATGGCGATCCGGCGGGAGGGGGACATGCGCCAGCTGTTCTCCATTCCGGAGACCTCTGCCGTCGCCGCCGTGGTCGTCCTGGGCCGGCCCGTCTCGGCGGCCCGGCGCCTGCGACGCCAACCGGTCGAAGCGTTCACGCGGGTGGACCGCTACACGGGGACGGCGTTCGACGGTTCCGGCTAGCGGGCGTGCGATGCATCTGCACGTGGCCGGGTCCGGCCGTGCTGAAATGGGGCCATGGCCCAGAACGTCCTCGGAGGCGAACTCCAACCCTGCAGCTACAACCCGCTGACCGGCTTTTTCCGGGACGGCTGCTGCAACACCGGTGCGGACGACCTCGGAGTGCACACCGTCTGCATCCGCGCCAGCGAGGAGTTCCTGGCCTTCTCGGCCTCCGTGGGCAACGACCTCTCGACGCCGCATCCTGAGTACGGGTTCACCGGCCTCTCGCCTGGTGACCAGTGGTGCCTGTGCGCCAGCCGCTGGCAGGAGGCATTCGAGGCTGGTATGGCGCCGCCGGTCGTGCTCGAGTCCACCCACGCCTCGACCTTGGAGTGGGTGCAGCTCAGCGACCTGGCCCTGTTCGCCGTCAAGGACTGACCGTCGAGGACTCGCCGTCGGAGGCGAGAAAGTTCCGGCGCGCCCGCAGGGAACGTGCCACACTGAAAGTACCTTCGACAGGGAGGGAGATCCGAGGGCCTTCTGGGCCTGAGCATCGTCCCCCTCAGGTTCGATGCTTTGCGCTGGTGACGGGAGCATCACCGTGGCAATCCCCGGTGAATCTTCGTCAGACCGCCGAACCTCCATTTCCGAGGACGCGGTCAATTTCTCGGCCATCGCCCGGGCCTTCTTCTCGGCCGGCAGCGTTCCGGCCACCTTGTCCAGCGTGGTGCAGTTGGCCGCATCGACGGTCGAGGGGTGTGACTATGCCGGGCTCTTCCTCATCGAAGGCAATGTGATCAGCACGCCGGCATTCACGGATCCAATGGTCGTCGAAATAGACGACCTGCAACTTCAGACGGGTCAGGGTCCTTGCCTCGACGCCATAAGCCATCGGCTCACCTTCTACTCGACCGACCTGGCGCGTGACCTCCGTTGGCTCCCCTTCGCCCCCCGCGCCCTCGGTCTGGGTATCCACAGCATTCTGGCCCTCCCTCTGGACTCGAGCTCGCAACTCGGCTCCCTCAGCCTGTCTGCACGTGACCCGGCCGCCTTCGACGTGATCGGTCGGGCCCAAGCCTCCTTCCTCGCCGCGCTGGCCGGCATCGCTCTCTCGGTTGCCCGCTCCAACCGGAACGAGGAGCAGCGGGTTGAAAGCCTGCGCGCCGCCCTCGCCACCCGCGAAACCCTCGGTGAAGCCGCCGGAATTCTCATGGAACGGGACAAGGTGTCCGGGCCTCGGGCCCAGCAGATTTTGCGGCAGGCCTCTCAGCGTCTGCACCTCGATCTCGGCGAAGTGGCCCAGAACCTGATCGACACCGTCGACCGTCCCGAAGCCGCACGTGCCGAACGCGACAGGCCCGGCAGTTTCGAGCCGGGGTCCCGCCGGCATCGCTCAAGGGCCGAGTAGCTCCAAGAGCAGTTCCGGTGGGCGTGCGATCACGGCGCGGCCATCCCGCACCACAATCGGACGCTCCAGGAGGACGGGGTGGGCCGCCACGGCCTCCAAGAGTGCGTCACCGGACACGTCGGCCAGACCTAGCGCCGCGTAGACATCCTCACCCGTCCGCATCATCTGGCGGGGATCGCCGATGCCGAGCTGTTCCATCAGCACCCGAAGCTCGGGCACCGTGGGCGGCTCCTTCAGGTACTCGATGACGTGGGCGTCGAGTTCGCGCTCGGCCAGGAGGCCCTGCGCCGTGCGACACTTGGAGCAGCGCGGATTGAAGTAGAGAGAAAGCTGTCCCATGTCCGGACAGTCTAGGAAGGGCCTATCCAAGGAGGCACTCACGGTGCAGGGTGACGTGGTCACGGTAGAGCGGCTCATTGCCGCGCCGGCGTCGGATATCTTCAGCATCGTTTCCGACGTCAGCCGCCATCCCGAGATCGACGGCTCCGGTACGGTGGTCAAACCCAAGGCCGGGGCGCCCCACGAGTTGGCGCTCGGATCGACGTTCGGGATGTCGATGAAGGCCGGCGTGCCCTACGCGATGTCCAACACGGTCATCGAGTTCGAGCAGGATCGCCGCATCGCGTGGAAGACGGTGCTGTCGGGATTCCTCGGCCGCTACATCGGTGGGCGCATATGGCGCTACGAGTTCGAACCGGTCGAAGGCGGGACCCTCGTCCGTGAGAGTTGGGACATCTCGCAGGACAGGCAGTCCACGTTTCTGCGGCGAGGCAAGCTCCCCTCAGCCACCGCCGACGGCATGACGAAGACCCTGGAACTCCTGGCCAGGATCACCGAAGGACCGGCGGCCGGGTAACAATCTGCCGATGATCGACGCCATCTGGGAAAAGCGAGTGCTGCCCACGCTCGCCGAATACACCCGCATCCAGTGCCTGTCCCCGGCATTCGACCCGGACTGGGCGGAACGGGGGGCCATCACGGAAGCGGCCGAGCTCTTGGCGGCCTGGACCCAGGAGCAGGATGGCGGGTTGCTCACCGAGATCGTGCAGCTCCCCGGACGCACCCCGGTCCTCCTTGTCGAGAACGGCGCCGCCGGCGACCCCATTTTGATCTACGGCCACATGGACAAGCAGCCACCGCTGGGCGACTGGCGTCCCGGCCTGTCGCCGTTCGAACCGGTACGCGAAGGCGATCTCCTCTATGGCCGGGGCACCGCCGACGACGGCTACGCGCTCTTCGCCGCGGTGACCGGGTTGCTGGCCGCCGAGGGGGGCCGGGGGCGGGTGGTGATCCTGATCGAGGCCAGCGAGGAGAGCGGCAGCCCCGATCTGTCGGCGTACGTCGAGCACCTGCGGACGCGCATCGGGACGCCCTCACTGGTGATCTGCCTCGACTCGGGATGCCTGAGCTATGACCGGTTGTGGCTGACCTCGTCCCTGCGGGGCAACCTGGTGGCCAGCGTCCGGGTGGACGTCCTCACCGAGGGCGTGCACAGCGGCGTCGGTGGCGGCGTGGTGCCGTCCTCGTTCCGGATCCTGAGGAGCATGCTCTCTCGGATTGAGGACGAGGCCACGGGCGAGATCCTTTTGCCCGAGCTCCTGGGAACGGGCGTGCCCGACGACCTCCGTGCCGCGCTCAACGCCGCGGCGGAGGAGTTCGCCGACAGCGCCCTGCCGACGGTCGAGGGGCTCCGGCTCATCGGTGCCGGTGCCGGCGATCGGCTCATCGCCCGGGCCTGGTCGGCCGCCCTGGAGGTGACGGGTATGGACGGGGTGCCGGCCGTGCGCGACGGGGGCAACGTCCTTAGACCGTTCACCACCGCCAAAATCTCGGTGCGACTGCCGCCCGACGTGGATGCCCAGGTTGCCGCGGACGCCCTGATCTCGGCCCTCATTACCCGGGAGGGAGCCCACATCACCATCGACCTCGAAGGTGTGGCCGACGGCTGGGTGGCCCCGCCGCTCGACGCGCACAACACCGCCGCGCTCGAACGCGTCTCCCGCGCCGCATTCGGGCAGCCCGCGGGCTTCCACGGCGAGGGCGGCACCATTCCCTTCCTGGCCGACCTCAAGCGCAGCTTCCCCCACACCCAGTTCGTCGCGACCGGGGTGCTCGGACCCCACTCCAACGCGCACGGTCCCAACGAATTCCTCCACATCCCCATGGCCAAAGCGGTGACCGCAGCGGTGGCGGAGCTGCTCCGGTGACAACCCGGGTGTCCCCGGAGGTCTCCTCCGGGCGGTTGGGCCCCTGCCCACGGCCCCTATCGTGGGTCTGCCGGCGCCACTTTGCGAGCTGATGGAGGTAACACGTGACCGAGAAAGCCGACTTCTGGTTCGACCCGCTGTGCCCCTGGGCGTGGATCACGTCACGTTGGATGCTCCACGTGGAGGAGGTCCGAGATGTCCGGACCAGCTGGCACGTGATGTCCCTGGCCGTCCTCAACGAGGCGAAGGACGATCTTCCCGAGCGCTACCAGGACCTCATGAAGAAGGCCATGGGCCCCGTGCGGGTGTGCATCGCAGCCGAACAGGCGAAAGGCCAAGAGGTGCTCCTGCCCCTGTACACGGCCCTGGGCAACCGGATCCACCTCGAGCAGCGCCGGGAGGACCCGGGCATCATTGTCGAGGCGCTCGAAGAGGTCGGGCTGCCGGCCGACCTCGCGGCAGCGGCGGACTCGACCGAATTCGACGAGGCCGTACGAAAGTCCCACCACGAGGGGATGGACCCGGTGGGCTACGAGGTCGGCACCCCGGTCATCCACGTGGGAGAGGTCGCCTTCTTCGGCCCAGTGGTCACGCCGGCTCCGAAAGGCGAGGCGGCCGGCCGGCTCTGGGACGGCGTGCTCCTGGTGGCGCGTACCGAGGGCTTCTTCGAGCTCAAGCGCAGCCGGGACAAGCCCCCCACCTTCGACTGATGGGCGCCCCGGCTTCGGCCGGCCAACACTGTCATAATTCCGACACGGACTCCCCAGGGAAGGCACAGTTCAACCTATGACGTACAACAGGCTGGGGGGCCACAATAGGCAGGTGGAACGCGAACCCCTGACAATCGAATCCTGTCACAGCACATGGATCTTCGATGCCGGCCGGATGCGTTTCCGCCGGATTTTGAAGGGGACCGAGGTGGCAGGGCAGCCGGTCGTCACCGGGTGGCGGTCCTACGCCAGGCTCGAGGATCCACCGGACTCGGAGACATTCACCGTCTACCTCAATGAGGCCGGTAGCCGGATGATCAGGTCGTGGCGCCATGCGGCCGACTGCGCGCAGTGCAACGAGCACCTGACCACGTCCATGTCATTGGAGAAAGTGCGCGCGGCGATCGACAGCTGAGCGGCACAGGACCAGCGGCGGCGGCGGCGGCGGGGACGCCGTTCAGTAGTACCCGGCCATTAATTCAGTGGCCCAGGCGGGTTGGCGACTCTCGACGGGCTCGAACTCCCGCATGAACGGTTTGACATCGAGGATCGGCGTGCCGGAGACGGCGTCGAGCCCCCGCACCAACAGGTCGAGACCGTCGACGGCGGTAAGGGCGCAGTTGCTCACTCCCAGGCGGTTCGGCCGCATTTTCGCCCTTTGGGCGAATACACCCACCCGGGGCCAGTCGGGGTTGCCACGGGGGTGCCGCGCGCCGGTGACCACATCGGCCTCCTCGACCAGGTGGAAGTAAAAGGTCACACACAGGTGTGAGAACTCCTCCAGCCCGACCACCGCATCGTTCTCAAAACGCGTGCCATCGAGGCGGAGCACGGACTCGACGGCACCCCACTCGTCGTCGATGGGTTCCGTACGGCCGCCGATCACCACGCCGATCGGTTCGAGAACCACCGACGGAACGGTCACGACCGGACGAACGCCGCGACCACCCGCGCCAGATCCTCGCCGCGGTCCTCCTGAAGGAAGTGGCCACCACCCACGATGGTCGTGTGGGGCTGACCTCGTGCGCCGGCGATGCGCTCCTGCAGCGCCCGATCGCTTCCTTTGGTAATCGGGTCGCTGTCGCCGAACGCCGTCAGGAACGGGCGTGGGAACGCCGCCAGCCCCACCCAGGCGGCGACGTTGGCGTCATGGGCCGGATCGTCGGGACTCGACGGCACGAGCATGGGGAAGGCCCGCGCCCCCGCTTTGAACGACTCATCGGGAAACGGGGCGTCGTAGGCCGCCTGCACAGCGGGCAGAAGATCGGTGACACAGCCGGAGTTCACGATGAACCCGGTCGGGAAGTTCTCCACCTCCTGAGAGAAGCGCTGCCAATTGAAGAAGGCGTCACCGGGCGCGGTGTCGCCCGTGGGGAGAAAGGTATTGGCCGCCACGACTCGCGCGAACCGTCCCGGATGCTCACCGACCAGCCGGAGTCCGATGAGACCGCCCCAGTCCTGTCCCACCAGCGTGACATCCGTGAGGCCCAAGCGGTCGAAGAGCAGCTCCCGCATCCACTCGACATGGCGCGCATAGGTGTAGTCGCCCCGTTCGGAGGGTTTGTCCGATCGTCCGAAGCCGACGAGATCAGGAGCCACGATCTGCAGCCTCTCCGCCGTGAGGACCGGGATCATCTTGCGGTACAGATACGACCACGAAGGCTCCCCGTGCAGGAGCAGGACGACCGGGGCACCCGGATCACCCTCTCGGAGGTAATGGACCCGCAGGGTACCCCCTTCCCCGTCGGCGACCTCCTCGTACTGCGGCGCATACGGGAAGTCGGGCAACGAGGAGAAGCATTCGTCGGGGGTGCGCAACGTCTTCATGGACGCGTGATCCTAGGTCCAGGTGCGGGTCAGTGCGGGTTCGCCGAAGTCCGCTCCCGTCGATCCAAGAGACAAGGCCGGACCGAGGTACTGATGCAAATGAACTAGGGAAAGGGGTCGTTTGCATCAGCGACAACGGTGCGCACGCATCATGATTTGCGACGTCCTCACGCTCACGCTTGAGACATGACCACACACCGCACCCAGACCGGACACGGTCTTGGCCTTGACGCCATCGCTTTGGGCCCCGCCGGCCCGCCAGCCCGTCCTTCGCGCGCGCGCCGCCGGCGCCTCGTGGCGTGGATCGCCGCCGCCTCGTTGTGCCTCCTTGGCGCCGGGACCCTGTCCGCCTCGGTCCCCGCCGGCGCGACGGGAGTCCTCCAAGGCAATCCCTCGGCCAACGTCGCCCCGAGCAGCAGCGACTGGCTGAGCTCCATCGACGCCGCCCGGGCCAGCGAGGGTCTCGGGCCCATGGCCCTCGACGAAGCGTCCCTCGACGCGCTCCCGGTCGCCGAGCAGATCTTCGTCGTGATCAACCAAGAACGGATCGCCCGGGGCCTCGCCCCCGTCGAGTACATGAGCGCGCAGCTGAACGCGGCGGCTCTGGCCGGCGCGAAGGCGGACGACGACCCCTCGTTCCCGGCGGCCCTCAGTGGGGGAACCCACCTGAGCGGGGGCGGGGCCATCTGGGCCGGGGGCATCACCTCGGCCCTCGAAGCCGACTACTACTGGATGTACTCCGACGGCTGGGGCGGCACGGCGGCGGCGACCTCGAACACGCCGTGCACCTCGGCCACCAGTGCAGGCTGCTGGGGCCACCGCGACGTCATCGTGACGGCCTTTCCCGCCTGTGCGGGTGGCGTGGCCCCGACATTGGTGATGGGGGCGGGCTCGGCCACCACGGCCGACGGCACCTCGATGGCCGCACTCATGGTCTCTACCTGCGGGGCCGCGCCCACTGATGTCACCCTGTCGTGGAGTGCGATCTCGGGCCAGGGGATCGTGGCCCAAAAGGTCGTCGGTCTGGCCGCCACCCCCAACGGGCTCGGCTACTGGGCCGCCTCGTCCAACGGTGCGGTGAGTGCGGCGGGGGACGCCCCCGACCTGGGCTCGATGGCCGGGCAGTCGCTCAACTCGCCCATCGTCGGCATCGCCGCCACCCCCGACGGCGGGGGCTACTGGCTGGTGGCGGCCGACGGAGGGATCTTCAGCTTCGGCGATGCCCGCTTCTTCGGCTCCACCGGCGCCCTGGTGCTCAACGCGCCCATCGTGGGCATGGCCGCCACGCCCGACGGCGGGGGCTACTGGATGGTGGCGGCCGACGGAGGGATCTTCAGCTTCGGCGACGCCCGCTTCTTGGGCTCCATGGGTGCGACGAGGCTCAACCAGCCCATCGTCGCCATGACGGTGGACCCCGCCACGGGCGGCTACTGGCTGGTGGCGGCCGACGGAGGGATCTTCAGCTTCGACGCCCCCTTCTTCGGCAGCACCGGAGCCCTGCGTCTCAACAAGCCCATCGTCGGCATCGAGGCCCTGGCCAACGGAGCGGGTTATCGCTTCGTGGCCTCTGACGGCGGCGTGTTCTGCTTCGGAGGGGCCGCCTTCGACGGGTCCGCCGGGGCGCAGGCCCTGTCGGCTCCGGTCAGCGCCATGGCCCCCGAGGGGACCGGGGGCTACTGGCTGGCCGGGACGAGCGGCACCGTCTACAACTTCGGTGGTGCCGCCGCCTTGTGAACGCGCGGTGGCCGTAGCCAGAGAACCGAAGCAGGAGGCATTCGGGCCTGCCGGGCCGTCGACGGGTCAAAGCGCTACGCCGCCGGGCCGAACGACTCCGCTTCGTCACCTCGCCCCACTATCACGAGGGACACCATGGACGGCGGGAACAGTCCGTGCTCCACGACTCCCGGCGTGGCGCCGAATCGGTCGGCCCACTGCGCCGGATCATCGAGCGCGCCGTGGTAGTCGGCCAGCACACCGCCATCGGGGGTGCGCGGCGCCTTGCGCACGCCGACGTCGGGGAGAGACCGGAGGACCGAATCGAGACCGAACGCCATGATCTCGAGCGGTACGGGGGAGGTCAGCCGCGGCACCAGCTTGTTCGACGACACAATGACGATGAACCGGTCCGCGGCGGCGGCAACGATCTTCTCCCTGGTATGGGCGCCCCCGCCCCCTTTGATCAACCAGCCGCCGGGATCGACCTGGTCGGCGCCGTCGATCGCCATGTCCAACCGGTCGATCCGCTCGAAGGGGCCAACCCGGAGACCCTCGGCCCGGGCCACAGACTCGGTGGCCGGCGAGGTGGCGACACAGGAGATGTCGAGTCGTCGCGTTCCCAACGCCGGGAGCAGGAACGCCACCGTGGTCCCCGTCCCCAATCCGACGACCATGCCATCTTCGACCATTGCCGCCGCGGCCTCGGCCGCGGCCCGCTTCTCCCTGTCCACGTCGTCCACCCCCCCACCCTCGCGCAAGACCCCCGGGGCTGCACTTCCACCGCCTGAACGTGCGCGACCACGAGCGGCAGGCGGAATCGGTATAGTCGGCCGCTCGACGCGCTCACCCGCCGTTGCAGCGGAATGATCGCGTCGAGCACCATAGGACGGTTGCTCGACACGGGGAGTCAAAGACCATGGGTTCTCAGGACACGCCGCAGAACCATCGGGCGGCGCGACGCACCCGCAACCGGCGCAGCGCCCGGAGGGGCGGCGGTGGACCACGGCATCACGGGCGGGCCATCGTCGCCGGGTCCGCCGCCCTCGTCTTCTTCGTGCCGATGGCAGTGGTGACGCTCGGGAGCGGCGGGGCCGGCGCCACCCCGTCCGACGACAACCCCAACGGCATCTTGAAATACGGATTCGACATCAACGACGAGTTCACCAACTTCGACCCGGGCACGTCGGTCAACGACTGCGGCTACACCGTCATGTCCAACATCTACCAGTCCGTGACCGCCCCGGGGCAGTACTCCATCAGCGGAGGGGTGGCCCAGAGTTGGACGGTCTCGAACAACTCCTCCACGGTGACGCTGCACATCCGGCCCAACATGGTCTTCTCCAACGGCGCGCCGGTGACGGCATCGGACGTGGAGGCCAGCCTGGACAACACCAAGAAGAGCCCCCTGCGCAGCTCGCTCGCCGCCATCGAGAACATGACGCCCACCAACCCCGACACCCTGGTGATCCAGCTCAAGCAGCCGACGGCCGGCGACTTCCTCTGGGCCATGACCTACATCGACGGGATGGTCTACCCGGCCTCGAGCATCGCCGATGCCGCCACCGATCCGGTCGGCGCCGGCCCGTTCACGCTGAAGAGCTACCAGCCGGGGTCCTCCATCGACCTGGTCAAGAACCCCAAGTACTGGGATTCGGCGGCCTACCCCCTCGGTGGGGTGGACTTCGTCGAGGTGGGCACCGGACCACAGGCGGTCAGCGCCATCACGTCGGGAGCAGTGGACATGATCTCGCTCGACCCGCAGCAGTACACCGAGGTGGAGCACAATCCGAACATCGGCACCGCCATCACCCAGTCGTATGACTACACCGTGCTCGAGACGCGTAACAACGCCGCCCCGTTCAACAACGTCAAGGTGCGCGCCGCCCTCGAGTACGCCATCGACCGGGCGGCCATCAACAAGGTCGTCTATGCCGGCGTCGGCCGACCGGCGTATCAACCGTTCCCGCCCGACTCTCCGGGATACAACAAGGCGGTCGGCAACAAGTACGTGTACGAACCCAAGAAGGCGAAGGCGATGCTGGCGGCCGCCGGCTTCACCAAAGCAGTACCCGTCCAGCTGATGGTCCCGTCGAATGACACCACCTTCCAGCGACTCGCCACCATCATTCAGAGCGAGATGGACGCCTCCGGATTCTCGGTGAGCATCACGCTGATTCCCGGCGCCGACCTGTTGGAGGACGTGTACCTCAAGAAGGAAGGCAGCGCCCTGCTGAGCGAGGACCTGACCAACGGGCCCGACATCTCCAACACCTTCGAGGCTCTGTTCGAGGCCAGCGGCTTCCCCGCCCAGTACCTCGGCACGGAGGACTTGGCCGTCGCCCCTGAAGTGGAAGCGGCCAACGCCTCGCTCAGCCCGAGCCTCCAGGGCCCGTTGATGCAAAAGGTGGGAGCGACGGTGATGGCACAGGGCCTCGAGACGCCCATCGAGTTCGAGCCGTCGATCATCGCCTACAACAAGTCAGTGGTCGGGGGGAAGGTGGTCGCCCCCATCGGCCAGTGCCGCTCGGACCTGGCCGGCATCTACGTCAAGAAGTGAGCGGCACCGCCTCCTGGCCGCAAGAAGTGAGCTGAGGCGACGGTGGGATCAGGCGGTTCCCTGCTCTCGTTCATCGTCCGCCGGCTTCTGATCACCATCCCGCTCCTCATCCTGATCTCGTTCGCCGTCTACAGCCTCGTCCTGATCATCCCGGGCAACCCCGCCCTGACGCTGGCGGGAGGCATCCATTCCACACCGGCCGCGGTCGCCAAGATCACCCGCCAGCTCCACCTGAACGAGCCCTATTGGAGGCAGTACCTGCGCTGGCTCAACGGGGTGATCCACGGGAACCTCGGGGACTCGTTGTTCAACCCGGGCCAGAGCGTGGCCTCGGGGATCGCCACCCGGTTCCCGGTGACATTCACCCTGGCGGTCGGCGGCATGCTCCTGTCGGTGCTCATCGGCGTGCCGGCGGGCATCGTCGCCGGCATGCACAGCGGCAGCGCACGCGACCGCTTGGTCACGGTGGGCTCCAGCCTGGGCGTGGCCATCCCCGATTTCTGGCTGGCCCTCCTCCTTGTGATCTGGTTCGCGGTCGACACCCATGTGCTCCCCGCTCTCGGTTTCGTGGCCTGGTCCACGTCCCCGTGGCAGTGGTTCGAGCACCTCATCCTGCCCTGGGTCGCGCTGGGGATCGGTGGCTCGGCCACCATCGCCCGCCAGGTCCGCGGCGCCCTTATCGACACCCTCGATCAGGACTACATGCGCACGGCGGTGGCGAAGGGACTGAGCACCCGGGTGGTCATCGGCAAGCACGCGCTGAAGAACGCGCTGAGCCCTGCGGTGACCATCATCGGGATCCAGTTCGGGTACCTGCTGGGTGGGACGGTGATCATCGAACAGATCTTCTCGCTCCCCGGAATAGGCCAGTACGTCCTCCAGGCGATCGCCGAAAAGGACCTCCCGGTGATCCAGGGTGTCGTCCTCATCACCGCCACCGCGTTCGTGCTGATCAACCTGCTCGTCGACGTGCTGTACGGCTACCTCAACCCCAAGATCCGGCTCGTATGAGCCTGGCCCTCCCCCCGATCGGCCGCGGCCCGTTCCTCGGGGGCCCGGGCGACCCCTCGCCACCCACCGACGACGGCACCGGCACTCGAGCGGAGGCACGGCCGCAGTCGGGGTTCTGGCGCCGGTTCCGTCACCAGCCGTTTGCGCTCGGCGGCCTGGCTTTCCTGCTGCTCGTCATTGTGGCGGCCATCTTCGCCCCGCTCATCGCCCCTTACCCGCCCAACCTGCAGAACCTCAACATCACCAACGCGGGGCCCTCGGCACTGCACTGGCTGGGCACCGACGATCTGGGCCGCGACATCCTGAGCCGGTTGATCTGGGGCGGGCGCATCTCCATGCGTGCCACCTTCGAGATCGTCGGCATCGCCATTCTCTTCGCCGCCCCGCTCGGGCTGATCGCCGGGTTCTTCCGGGGCGCCGTGGACTCGGTGATCATGCGGGCGATGGATGCCATGTTCTCGTTCCCCCCGCTGATACTGGCGCTGACCGTCGCCGCCCTGCTCGGGGCCAGCGTCAACGACGTCGCCATCGCCATCGCCATCGTCTTCATCCCGAGCTTCGTGCGGGTGCTGCGGGGCCAGGTGATCGCCGTGCGCGAGGAGAACTACATCGAGGCGGCCCGCTCCCTCGGCGCCACGTCGCCCCGGCTCATCTGCCGTCACGTCGTTCCGAACGTGGCCTCGCCGGTCATCATCCAGTTGTCGTTGTCACTGGGCTTTGCCCTGCTGACCGAAGCCGGGCTCAACTACCTCGGTATAGGTGAGCAACCGCCCACGCCGAGTTGGGGTGCCATGATGAACGAGGGGTACTCGTTCATCTTCACCACGCCGTGGGCCCTCGTCTTCCCGGGTGTGATCATCATGCTCACGGTCCTCTCGTTCAACCTCGTGGCCGACGGGCTGCGCGACTCTTTGGGCCGGGAAAGGCCGGCGAGCTCGAGCCCCCTCAGTACGGGGCGCGGCACGCGGGTGTCCCGCCTGGCCCAGCTGCGGGGGATCTCGGCCCGCGCCGACCGGCCATCGCTCACCGCGCCCGTGGCGACCCAGAACCCTGACGGCTCGCTGCTCTCGGTGAACAACCTCCGCGTCGAGTTCCTGACGAGCGGCGAGTGGTTCTTTGTGATGGAGGACGCCAGCTTCACCGTGTCGAGGGGGAAGACCCTGGGCCTGGTGGGTGAGAGCGGGTCGGGCAAGACGGTCTCGGCCCTGGCCGTGATGGGCCTGCTGCCCCCGCGGGGCTGCCGGGCCGGCGGGACGGCCCGCTTCGAGGGACGTGACCTCATGCGCCTCTCCCCGGGCGACTTCCGCCAGATCCGGGGCAACGAGATCGCCATGATCTTCCAGGAGCCGATGACCAGCCTCAACCCGGCCTATACGGTCGGGAACCAGATTGCCGAGCAGGTCCGGACGCACCGCCACCTCAGCAGGGCCGAGTCGTGGAAGGTCGCCGTCGAGATGCTCGACCGGGTGGAGATCCCCCACGCCGCCACGCGGGCCCGCGACTACCCCCATGCGTTCTCCGGCGGCATGCGCCAGCGGGTGATGATCGCGATGGCGCTCTCGTGCTCACCGAAACTTCTCATCGCCGACGAGCCCACCACCGCACTCGACGTGACGACCCAGGCCCAGATCGTCGAGCTCCTGCACACGTTGCAGGCGGAAGAGGACATGGCGATGATCTTCGTCACCCACGACCTCGGGGTGATCGCCGACGTCGCCGACGACGTGGTGGTGATGTACGCAGGGCAGATCGTCGAGCACACGGGCGCGCACGCTCTCTTCTCCCGTCCGGGCCACCCCTACACCGAGGCGCTGTTGAATTCGATCCCCCAGCTGACCCCGCCGGGTGAGCCACTGCACTTCATTCCCGGCATGGTGCCGCGTCCCGACCAGGTCCCCCGGGGCTGCCGCTTCCATCCCCGGTGCAGCTACGCCATCGAGGCCTGCGCCTCCGCTCCGGTCTCGTTGCGCCCGCCGGGATGGGCCGGGACGGGGCCGACCGGCGACGACTCGTCGCGAGAGGAGGCGGGAACGGTCCTGAGTCGCTGCCTGCGCCAGGACGAGCTGACATTGGCCGGCGCGCGCGACGTTGCCGAGCCGCCGACGGCCGCCACTCCCCCGGCCGCCGAGCGGCGCCCCCCGCTCCTCGTGGTCAAGGGCCTCTCCAAGCAGTTCCCGCTTCGGACCGGACTGTTGCAACGGGTATCGGGGTCGGTCCACGCCGTGGACGGCGTGGAACTGCGCATTGCCGCCGGGACGACACTCGGGCTCGTCGGCGAGAGCGGGTCGGGCAAGTCGACCCTGGCTCGCCTGGTCACCCGCCTCATAGAACCCACCAGTGGGACGGTCGAGCTCAAGGGCACCGATATCACGGCACTGCGCGGCCCGAAGCTGCGCCGCGAGCGGCAGGGAATGCAGATGGTCTTCCAGGACCCGTACTCGTCGCTCGACCCGCGCCAGAGCATTCTGGAGGTCGTGGGCGAGCCCCTGAGGATCCACACCGGTCTGAACCGGGCGGAGCGTCAACAGCGGGTGATCGAACTCCTGGGCCAGGTCGGAATCGGCCCCCACGTGCTCGGACGCCAGCCCCACGAATTCTCTGGTGGCCAGCGGCAACGCATCGCTATCGCCCGGGCGCTGGCTCTCGAACCCGGCCTGCTCGTGTGCGACGAGCCGGTCTCCGCCCTCGACGTCTCGACGCAGTCCCAGGTGATCAACCTCTTGAGCGACCTGCAGGACCGGCTCGGGCTGGCGTACCTGTTCATCGCCCACGACCTGTCCGTTGTCCGCCACCTCAGCGACCGCATCGCCGTGATGTACCTCGGACGGATCATCGAGGAGGGGGACGCCAACGAGGTCTACGCGCGCCCCACCCACCCGTACACCGCCGCGCTGCTGTCGGCGATCCCGGTGCCCGATCCTGACCGGGTCCGCACCCGGCCCCATATCGTCCTGACCGGAGAGGTCGAGACGGGGCAGACCTCCATCACGGGCTGCCGCTTCCGCATGCGTTGCCCCTTCGCCATGGATATCTGTGCGTCCGTCGACCCCGCGCCCTTCGTGACGCCCAGCGGGACAACCGTCAGATGCCACCTCCACACCGAGGGAGCGGCCCTCGGCGGGGAGACGGTGGCCAACCTGGCGCCGGTGCCGCGCTAGCTGCGGGGTACGTCCTTCCAGGCCAGCTCCTTGTCGTTGCGCACGTCGCCGGGGAGGCCCAGGACGCGCTCCCCCAGAATGTTGCGCATCACCTCCGACGTCCCCCCCTCAATGGAGTTGGCCCGCACGCGCAGGAACGACTTGTGCACGTCGCTGGAGCCCATCCCGAGGAACTCGGGGCGGATCATCGGATAGCCCGCCGGATACAGCATCCCCTCGTTCCCCAGAAGATCCATGCAGAGCTCGTACACACGCTGGTTCTCCTCCGCGTAGGCCAGCTTCGCCACGGATCCCTCCGGTCCGGGTGTGCCGGCGCGCCGCACCTGGGCCGCCCGCTGATTGGTCATGCTCAACACCTCGCTGCGGATCCAACTGGAGACGAGGCGGTCGCGCAGCGCAAGCGCGTGCGCCGATGTGTCCCCGCTCCACCTTTCCTTCCATATCCGCAGCGCGTCGGCGATGGGACCGCCGCCGCGACGCTCAACGCCGCCGCCGATGGAGACCCGCTCGTTCATCAGCGTGGTGACGGCGACCCGCCATCCGTCACCCTCGGCGCCCAGCCGTGCGGTGTCCGGCATGTGGACCTCGGTGAAGAAGACCTCGTTGAACTCGGCCTCGCCGGTGATCTGGTACAGGGGCCGCACGTCGACGCCGGCGGCCTGCATGTCGATCAGGAAGGCGGTGATCCCCTTGTGCTTGGGGACATCGGGGTTGGTGCGCGCCAGCAGCAATCCGAACCTGGAGAGGTGAGCCAGGGTGGTCCATACCTTCTGCCCGTTGAGGACCCACTCCTCGCCATCGCGCACTGCTCGTGTCGACAGGCTCGCCACATCCGAACCCGAACCCGGCTCGCTGAAGAGCTGGCACCAGATCTCCTCGGCCACAAAGAGGGGTCGCAGGTAGCGCTGCTTCTGCTCGTCGGTGCCGTGGGCGACGATGGTGGGCGCCACCATCCCGTACCCGATCGGGTTCTTCAACCCGCTCACCGGGGCCCCACCCGCGGCCAGCCGGGATTGTGCCAGTTGCTGATCCTTCGGCGTCAGGCCCAGACCGCCGCAACCCTCGGGATAGTGCAACCACGCCAATCCCCGATCGAACTGCTCGCCCAGGAACTCCTTGGCCGGTACGGTCGCCGGAGGCATCTCTTCGAGGAGCTGGTCGACGAGCTCTTCCACGTTCACGCGCACAGCAGCACCCTATAACGTGCCTGCGTGCCCGTAGTTGCCCTTGAGCCCGATCCGGCCGCTCCGACCCCGCCTCCCGGCACTCCTGCCTCCCCGGCGGCCCACGGATGACCCGGTCGGTCACGTTGCCCGACGGCAGGGAGCTCGCCTACGAGGAGTACGGGGATCCGGCCGGTGCACCCGTCCTGAGCTTTCATGGCGGCCTGAGCTCCCGGCTCGATGCCGCTCCGGCCCACCAGGCCGCCCTGGATCTGGGGGTCCGGCTGCTCTCGCCGGACCGGCCGGGAATCGGTCGGTCGACCTTCCAACCCGGCCGGCGCCTCCTGGACTGGCCCGCGGACGTGGCCGCGTTGACCGACGCACTCGGCATCGACCGGTTCGCTGTGATGGGGTGGTCGTGCGGTGGGCCGTACGCCGCCGTGTGCGGCGCCCGTATGAGCGATCGGATCACCGCGGTCGGACTGCTGTCGAGCGCCGTGCCGCTCGAGCTCGTCGGCACGACGAAGGGTCTGGCCCGCGACGACCGCATCCTGCTCTTCCTGGTTCGCTGGGCGCCGCGGCTGGCCTCCGCCCTCCTCCGGGTCACGATCGGTGACGCCACCGAAAGGCGCCTCTACCGGGAGATCCGCCGGAGCTTTCCCGCGGTCGACCGGGCCGCACTCGAGGAGCGGGGATCGATCGTCGACGCCGTTGCCTTCGTCAAAGAGTCCATGCGCCAAGGAGCGGAGGGGTGTCTCCAGGACTACCGGGTGTTCGGGAGCCCGTGGGGCTTCGATCTCGGCGAGGTCACGGTGCCGGTCCAGATCTGGGAGGGGGAGGAAGACAACACGGGTCCCCCGGAGTACCGGGAGCTGTTACTCCGCTACCTCCCCCGGGCCCAGCTCTCTCTCGTACCGGGCGAGGGCCATCTCTCGCTCCTGCAACACCAGGCGCCGGAGATCCTCAGCCGCCTGACGAGTCAGGTCAACGGCTGAAGCTCACAGTTGTCCCCAGTTGGTGATGTTGACGGGCTTCACAATGGGCGTGCCGATGTCGATCTGGATCTGGTAGTGACTACCGAGCGGGAGGTTCGCCGGATCACCCTTGTAGATGCCCACGTTCTTCCCGGGTGCCGCGAAGAACACAGTCTCCTTCCCGGTGGCCGGGCCGACCTGCGTGGAGCTCAGCGGGATGCCCCATTCGGCGAAGAACTGTCCGAGGGTGAAGGTCTCCGTCGTGCTGGGCGACTCGACGTGGATGATGCCGTCCTCGGCGTGGGTGTGCAGCCAGTAGAAGCAGCTTCCGGTCTCGACGAAGGGGCCTTCCGGCGTCGACACCGCCTGGTTCCCGGGTATACCGACTCCGTACGGGATGACGCGGGCCTGCCCATTCACGAAAATCGTCAGGTGGGTGTGGACGTGGGTGACGGTCTTCTCGCCGGCGTTGCACTGGACCCCGTCCACCGACTGACCCGTCGCGGCGGTACTCAACGTCGCCAGCTTGGTCCCCTTGGGAATCGGGATGCCTTCGGCGCCGGGTGTCGTCGGCGGGTCCGCGATCATCTGCAACGAGGCGGGGATGGGCTTGGTCTTGACGTCCGCCGCCGTCTTTGTGGACGGCGGGTTCGAGTGGCCGCCCGTCGCCGCGACAATGATGATGACGATCACCACGACCGCCAGGGCCACACCCCCGAAACGGAAGGCGAGCCGCGTCCGCTTGGCCCGCAGTTCGGCGGCCCGGCGCTCGGCTGCTTTCCGCTGTAATTCTGCCCTTCGTTGTGCCTTGGACTTCGTACCGCTGGTCATGGTCCGGCCAATCTAGCGAACCCCTCCTCCCGATTGGGATCTAGCACGCCCGGAGCCGGAATTTCGGGGCCCTCCTCGACCCCCGGGGCGACCGCAATCCCGGCGCAGCTCCGATGGAACAATGCGGCCGAGTGATCACGCCGTGAACGCCGCCCCGACGCGAATCGCCCCTGGCCGTGGCTCTCCGGGACGCCATTGGGCAGGGAAAACCCAGCGCTTCGTGACGGTGGCGCGACGCGGTGCTGCGTTGGTCGGTCGCCGCCCACCGCAGGTTGGGGGAGGTCGCCGTCGCCGGTACGCGCGATGTCAGCCTGCGAGGACGTCGGAGGAATTCGGAAAGGCCAGAGTGGCGTGATGATCACCGATACGGTTCCAGCGGCTGGTGACCGCCTTGCCCCGGGTATAGAAGCGGACGCCATCGGGCCCGTAGACGTGCAGGTCGCCGAAGAGCGAACCCTGCCACCCTCCGAAGGAATAGGAGGAGACCGGGACCGGGATGGCAATGTTGACACCCACCATGCCCGCCTCCACCTCGGTCTCGAAGCGCTGGGCGGCTGCCCCGTCGCCGGTGAAGATCGCCGCGCCGTTGCCGTAGCCGTTGTCCGCGATGAGATCGAGCGCCTGGTCCAAAGAGTCGACACGCACGAGCGACAGCACCGGCCCGAAGATCTCGTCTCGATACACCTGCATGGTGGGTGAGACCCCGTCGATCAGGCACGGCCCGAGCCAGTACCCGCCCTCGGCGCCCTTGCTGGGGTGCCGGCGCCCATCAATGACGACGCTCGCCCCTTCACTCTCGCCGATGTCGAGGTAGGACGCGACCCTCTCCCGGTGCGCAGCGGTGATCAGTGGTCCCATTTCGGAGTCGGGATCGTTGCCCGCTCCGACCACCAGACCGTCGACGCGGCGACGGATGCCCTCCACCAACGCGTCGCCACATCCGCCCACGGCGACCAGCACGGACACCGCCATGCAGCGCTCACCCGCCGAGCCGTAGCCGGCACTCACCGCGGCCTCGGCCGCCTCGGCCATGTCCGCATCGGGAAGCACCACCATGTGGTTCTTCGCCCCGCCGAGAGCCTGGACTCGCTTCCCCCGGCCTGCCGCGGTCTCATAGACGTGGCGAGCCACGGGGGTCGATCCGACGAAACTCACCGCCGCGATGTCAGGGTGGGAGAGGATCCGATCCACCGCGACCTTGTCGCCCTGCACCACGTTGAACACCCCATCGGGAAAACCCGCCTCGGCCACCAACTCGGCCAGGAAGAGCGAGGCGGACGGGTCCTTCTCGGAGGG
>Ga0182030_10009904_pt1 | contig 19443 bp, 16 predicted proteins | sample 812S3MmetaG_FD_121299 | JGI IMG/M metagenome (GOLD analysis project Ga0182030, IMG submission 121299) | Permafrost microbial communities from Stordalen Mire, Sweden - 812S3M metaG (Illumina Assembly) | ecosystem: Environmental > Terrestrial > Soil > Wetlands > Permafrost | place: Sweden... | reverse complement strand
GCGCATTGAGCGCCCGGATGATCCAATCGAAGAAGCGCACCGTAAGTGCCAGCAATTGAGCCCGAAAGCCAGTTGAATTTTTGACGATCCGTGTGGATGTTTTCGCAGAGGTCGTGAAATATTCGTCACCAACCTATATTGAGGCGGTCAGGAAGATCGGCTTCACCATCGCTTCAATCTTGGCGGCCATCTCCTCAGCGGGGATGCGATCAGGGGTCTGAAACCATCGGCGCGCGGCTCCGAAGACGGCCCATGCCGCGGTAGTCGCCAGCAGCGCTGAATCGACACCAGGGGCCACCTTATGATGGGCTGCGCCCTCCTTGAACATGGGGACGCGCACCGGGAGAAGCTGGTCGAGTGGCATTCTTTACAACCGATTGCGGAACGACAGCGCTGCCTCCGGACGGAGTCCTCAGGACTGCGAAGGTCTTGCGCGTTGAGTTCTGATCACGTGCTACGTGCGAACGGTTCGGCCCTCAACCTGTCGAAGATTGCCTTGGAGGCGCTGCGGGTAAATTCGATTGTGGAGCGGGCGTTGAGAGGAAGGTTTCCGCTGATGGCCAACTTGGCTATGCCGTGGACCAACGACCAGGCCATCCAAGACAGGGGCAACAGGTCGCCCGCCGGGAGATCCCCGGACTGCTGCGCGGCGGCGATACACTTCTTCAAAACGGCAAAGGCATTCTGCCCGGCCGCCTGGGACTTTTCGTGTCCAAGCGGGACCTGAGGCAGATCGATCATCACCAGGAAATGCTGGGGCCAACGCAGGGCAAACGCCACATAACCGCAGCCGCACTCTTGCAGCCGCTCTCGCGGTGAGGTGGTTCGGGCCATACTCTTCACCCATTGGACCGGTCGAAATCTGGATTCCCGTCGAACCACTTTCAAGAGATTGAGTCCGCCCTTGCAGCCCCGATCGCCGTTAAGGCGAACGGTCGAATTCTGATTCTTACCTTAGGCAACTCTGCCGCCGTTTGCATCTGGAATTTCACCTCCGACAAGCCGCTTTCAAGTACCAATCCTAGGGTGAGCTAACGGCCTTTTTACTCCCTCGTCCGGCTCTCCATTTAGGGGTCCGGATGCCGAGGAGCGCTTGATCGACCACTTGCTTCCCGTACTCCTCCGTCAGCGCGGAGTGACGGAGCAGAAGCCGGAGATACACCGGCGCAACAATCGCGTCGAGTAGAAGTTCCGGTTCTGTACCGGCCAGGAATTCGCCCGACGCGATTCCACGTTCAATGTCGGACAAGGTGGACGCTCTTCTGGGGCGGATGTGGCTTTCGTAAAGCTCTTTCAGGATCGACGGGTCCCCTTGGCCCTCTGCGATTAGATCGGCGACTACCTTTCCGAACAGGCCATTGCATTGGGCGATAAGGTGGCTCACCCTTGTCCGCAGTGCCTCCTCCGCCGTAGTCGCTTCCGGCACTTCGAGGATGCCACCAAACCGCTCATGAAACATGGCCATGATAAGGGCAGCCTTGGAGGACCACCACTTATAAAGTGTTGGCTTCCCGACACCTGCTCGTTTCGCGACGGCATCCATGGTCAGATCACGAGCGGGTTTTTCTTTCAGCAACCCATAGACGGCGTCCATGATCGCTGCGTGAGAGACCGCCGCTTCGCTGCGCGGCCTCCCGATAGGGACCGATTTGGACTTCGCCTTTGGCATACCCCCAACTTACCTGAACGAAGCGTAAAAATAAATGTATCTTTATATTTTACTTTACGTCTAGTAAATCGAAGGCGATCTAATAACCCGAATAGACAGAGGAGGAACATCATGCAAACACTTCTGGAACATCATGGTACGGCTTCGTGGTTGGTGCACCATCCATGTAGCGCGGAAGACAAAGATTCAATGGCTGCCATGCGCGCCATCGTCGAGCCCAACAAAGGCAAGCTTCAAGGAATTGCGGCTCGAGTTCCGTTTGACGCTATCATGGAGCACGTCTCTGCCCCTGCTGGCGTAGTCTACGAGGCTGACAGTGTTGGAGGCGTTTCGGGATGGTGGTGCCGGCCTGCAGCCGCGCGGCCCGGCCAGGCCGTCATGTACATCCACGGCGGGTGGTTCAACTAGGGCTCTGCACAAGCGTATCGCCATCTGGCAGGCCATATCGCTGTTGGTGCCGGGGTAGCGGCCTTCGTGCCTGACTACCGGCTAGCTCCGGAACATCCATTTCCTGCTGCCGTTGAAGATATCCGGGCTTGCTATGTCGGTTTAACCGAGCGAGGCTTCTCGAAGATCGCCATCACTGGCGACTCCGCCGGTGGCAACCTGGCGATTGAGTTGCTTGTGCATCTTGCGACAAAAAGGGCTTCTGGCAGTGAAGCGCTCGTTGGAGGAGTAGCGCTTTCGCCGGTCACCGATTTGGCCTTCTCCGGCGAGAGCTGGTCGACCGGCGCTGTTGCCGATCCATACTTCACCCAGTCGCAAGCAGCCGAGCTTGTGCGTTCCTACTTGGGTGGATATGATCCGGAAGATCCGTTCGCCTCACCGCTTCACGCCGATCTGAAAGGACTGGCTCCGATCCGCGTGCATGTCGGCAACGACGAGGTCTTGCTCGATGATTCGGTCCGCCTAGTCGAGCGGGCTGTTGCGGCCGGAGTCGATGCTCGGCTCGACGTATGGCAAGGGATGGTCCACGGACACCTGGGTGGCATAGGGCGCCTGGCAGCTTCAACCGAGAACCTTCAACTCATCGGGGAGTTTCTGATCGACAGATTTGCCAAGGCCAAAACCGAAGGGTGAGACCCGTTGGCTTTTACTGCCGCAGTGGTCTGAAGAAGGCACGGATGCCGGCTGCCAGGAGATCCGGTGCTGCGAGACGCGGACTATTTGAGCGGGCGTGAGCCTGCGATGAGTATGTCTACCAGTCTCCTGGCACTTTGCTGCCAGTCAGCGCCGGAGCCCACATGCGAGACGCCGATCAGCGCTCGAAGAAGGTCGTATGCATCCAGATCTCTTCGCAGATCGCCACTCCTCTTAGCCCGCTTAACGAGCCCATCGATCGCGGCATGGATCATGGCGCGTGAACCTTCATGAAGCCTGGACGGGCCTCCAGCAATGGTATTGAGAGCGGGCGCAATGATGTGCTTTGCCGCAATGTAGTCGACGAGCAGCAGCATCCAGGCTCGAAGCGCTTCGATTGGGGACATGGTATCGGCGAAACGGGCCGCGGTCGCCGAGAGTTTCTCCACTTCGTTCCGGTAAACACCTTCGATCAGCTGATCGCGCGTAGGGAAATGGCGATAGAGGGTACCGGTTCCAACGCCCGCCTGCTTCGCGATTTCCTCCAGGCTGGCATTGGCGCCTTGCCGGGTAAAGGCTGCCTTCGCGACTTCAAGAATGCGCTCGCGGTTGCGCAGCGCGTCTGTGCGCGGTTTCCGGGCGGTCGTCGAACGGTTCTTCGTCATATCCAAAATTCTTGCAACCGGAGGCTACCTCCGTTAATCTACTTATTCGGAGGCTGTGTCCGTTTTAGTTGAGGCGGCAGCCTTTCGTCAATCTTAGCTCCAATCAGATCAGGGAGGCACATATGCGCGTATTCGTTACCGGAGCCACCGGATTCATTGGTTCCGCCGTCGTGAAAGAACTCGTCGGCGCGGGCCATCACGTACTTGGAATGACCCGATCGGACGCCGGCGCAAAGTCGCTTGAAGCCGTCGGTGCCCAGGCGCATCGAGGCGATCTGGAGGACCTGGAAAGTCTGCGCAGCGGAGCAGCCGCGACGGATGCTGTCATCCACACCGCGTTCCGGCATGACTGGTCGAGGTTTGCGGAGAGTTGTGAGTTGGACAAGCGCGCCATCGAGACCATAGGCGCCGTGCTCCAGGGATCAAGCCGTCCGTTCATCGTCAGTTCCGGCGTGGGAGTGGCTCAGGGCCGCGCCGCCACCGAGGATGATCCGCCGCTTTCTTCCCCATCCCTTCCTCGTGTATCAGAGGCTACGGCTGTCGCGCTGATGGAGTGTGGAGTTCACGCCTCGGTGATGCGCCTGCCGCAGGTCCACGACACGGTAAAACAGGGTCTCGTCACTCCCCTGATCGCTGTAGCCCGCGCAAAGGGAGTCTCGGCGTACGTCGGCGAGGGTCAAAACCGCTGGCCTGCCGCGCATGTAACGGATGTCGCACGCCTCTACCTGCTTGCTCTTGAGAAAGGCACAACGGGGGCCCGGTATCACGCCGTCGCAGAAGAGGGAGTGGCGCTCAGAGACATCGCCACCGCTATCGGCCGCGGCCTGAATGTGCCGGTCATTTCCATTTCGCAGGAACAGGCCCAGGAACATTTCGGCTTCCTCGGGTTCTTCGCGGGGAGGGACCCTCTGACCTCCAGTGCGCAGACCCGTCGAAAGCTCGGATGGAATCCCACAGGCCCCTCGCTGCTCACCGATCTCGGGAACATGCGCTATTCCGAGGCCTGAACTTAACCCCACAATCCTTAATTCCACAATCAAGGAGGAATCGAAATGCAAAAGACATGGTTCATCACCGGCGCCTCGCGCGGGTTCGGCCGCATCTGGGCGGAGGCTGCTCTTAGACGCGGTGATCGGGTAACAGCGACCGCCCGCAAACTGGCAGACGTAGCCGATCTCGCGGAACGTTTTGGCGACACGGTGCTTCCCCTTGCCCTCGACGTCACCGACTCCGCGCAGGTGGAGCAGGCAGTTCATCAGGCATACGCGCACTTCGGCCGGCTGGACGTTCTTGTCAATAACGCCGGCGCGAGCCTGTTCGCAGCTACAGAGGAAGCGAGCGATGAGCAGATTCGCGGCCTCTTCGATGCAAACTACCTGGGCATGGTCCGAGTGCTCCGAGCGGCTCTGCCTTTGTTGCGGAAACAAAGGAGCGGTCACATTCTCGGCGTTTCGAGCGGGCTGGGGATAACGGCATTGCCGCTTATCGGCTTCTATTGCGCTACGAAATGGGCTGTCGAAGCGCTCCACGAATCCCTTGCGCAGGAGGTGAGGGCGTTCGGGTTGAAGGTGACACTTGTTGAACCAGGAGCCTACGCAACCGACTTCGGAAAATCCTCACAGATCGCGAAGGCGCTCGAACCATACGCGGAATTCCGGAAGCAGTTCCTGACGCATCTGGCGAATGTTGAACGCGGCGATCCAGAGGCGACGGCAGAAGCCATCCTGAAGCTCGTGGACGCGGAGAATCCGCCGCTGCGACTTGGCCTCGGCACTTCTATTCTGCCCAGGGCCCGCGCCGCATATGCGGAGCGGCTGGAGACGTGGGAAGCGTGGGAGGACGTGTCGAATGCGGCGATGGGCGAGCCGAAGAAATCGATGGCGGCGTGGATTGAGCAACTGGCCCCTGGAACTCTGAATCAGGAATAAGGATAGGATCTATACGTTCCATCAGTGAAGCAGATGAAAGGATGAAGACAGTAGAAGTTCCCGTCAAATGACAATCGCAAAGAAGATTGCGTTGGTAATTGGCGGGAACACTCACAATTGAGAACGAGAAACGCCGCTTCCATCTCGGACCGGGCGTCAGCGAGCGCGTCATCGCCAAAGCAGTTATCGAAGGCAGAATCGAAAAGAAAAGGTTGACCTTGCGAAGGAACGGGTACCGCATCATCTCGCGTCTGATGTTTGCAATAACCCGATGTGCTCTTCGAGTCGGCGCGGATCAGATTGAGACCGTCTCCAGTACCGTCCTCTCCGCTGAACCCGGGCTGATTCTTCGAATGCGGGCTCGGAGACGGGAAACCAGGCTCGGAATCAAAGTTGTCTTCAGGATGAAGTCAACCGCGCCGGCATTGAGGCCAACTATCTTATAGAGTTCTCTTCCATCGAGTGAGACCTTGACCTTCTACATATCACCGTGTATATGTAGAAGTGACAGGTATGAAGAACCCTACCAAATTCGATCTCCCGCAAGGGACGCTCGACCTTCTGATTTTAAGGGTCGTCGCCCTGCGCCCCATTCACGGCTACGCAATCGCTCAGAGAATTCAGCAGATGTCGCAGGAAGCGCTCCAGGTTCAGCAGGGATCGCTCTATCCCGCGTTGCACCGCCTGGAATACAAGAAATTTCTTGCCGCGGACTGGAGGCCATCGGAGACTGGCCGCGAGGCAAAGTTCTATCGGCTCACGCACAAAGGAAAACTCCAGCTTGAGAGTGAGACTGCGAGTTGGGCTCGCCTTACTGAAGTGGTTGGGCTCATTCTCCAAGGCCCGCAAGGAGAATCTGTATGAACTGGTGGCAGCGTCTTTTTAAAGGCAAGCGGATGGAAAGAGATCTCGACTCCGAGCTTCGGTTTCACCTGGAGCAGCAGGTTGCAGACAAGATTCGCGCCGGCATGACAGAGGATGAAGCCAGTCGCGCGACCCGCCTGGAGTTCGGCGGCCTTGCACAAATCAAGGAAGATTGTCGCGAAAGCCGGGGCACGTTGTGGGTCGCTTCCGTCTTTCAGGATCTTCGCTTTGCCCTGCGCCAGTTGCGGAATTCGCCGGGCTTCGCCATCACCTCGATCCTCACGCTTTCACTGGGCATTGGCGCATCTGCAGCCATCTTCAACGTGATTGATGCTGTGCTGTTGCGGCCGCTGCCCTACGCCGATCAAGAACGCCTTGTGTACCCAGTGATGATCGCACGCACCGGCGACACGCTGCCGTCGTCCTACCTCAGCTATCTCGATGAGCGCGCCCAGCAGCGCACTTTCGATGCTCTGGCCGGCTATTCCATGTTCGGTAGGGTTAACCTCGAAGGGTCTAGCGGCCCGGCAGCTCTGTCGGCCGTCAAGAGCACAGACAATTTCTTTGATGTGTTTGGGGTCAAGCCTCTTCTTGGGCGTACCTATCTGCCCGGGGAAGACCAACCTGGCAGGGACAACGTCACCGTCCTCAGCTATGAGGTCTGGCAAAATAACTTTGCCGGGCGAACCGATGTGGTTGGCAAGGATGTGCAACTCGATGGATCGCCGTATTCCGTAATCGGCGTCATGCCCGCGGGGTTCCGGTATCCGCTCGAAGCGCGCGATGCGGTCTACACGCCTCTGCACATGAATCCCTCCTGGGCAAAGTCGCGCGGCATGCATTGGATGCGGACTGTTGGCCGCCTGAAGCAAGGCGTAACGAAAGAGCAGGCGCGTACTGACCTGAACCGAGTGATGACCGATCTCGCCCGTGCTTATCCTGAGCATGAAAGCGGCCACACCGTGGCTAGTTTATTGTCGTTGGACGTAGCCTCAAACAGCCTGGATCGGTTTGGCAAGCGCACGCTCGCCGGTCCGCTGGGCACACTGGCCATGGCTGTGCTCGCCTTGCTGGCCATCGCCTGCGTTAATGTCGCCGGATTGCTGATGGCCCGCGGCATCAAGCGCGAGCGGGAGATGGCTCTGCGCTCAGCCGTGGGCGCCAGCCGCGCGCGTCTGATGCGGCAACTGGTCAACGAGAGTCTCGTCCTCTGCTTCGCCGGATTGCTGGGCGGCGTGTTGGTTGGCTGGGCAGTACTCAAGGCGATGAAGGTCTTTCTTGTGCAAGCCATGTCGCGTGGCGCCGACATTCACCTCAACCTCTCGGTCGTGGCTGTGGCGGCGGCGCTTTCGCTGCTTGCCAGTCTGCTGGCATCTCTCTCCCCAGCGATTCGACTCTCTGGAACTGATCCCAACCGCGCACTGCGTGCAGGCAGTGCGGGCGCAGGCACTGGACGCAGCCAGCATCGGCTTAGGTCCACATTCGTCATCACGCAAGTAGCACTCTCGCTTGTTTTGCTGGTCGTTTCCGGGCTCCTGCTCAAGAATCTGCAAGGCTTGCTCCACACCAATCTCGGCATTGACCCTGGCAGAATCCTCACCACCCGCATTGAACTTTCCAAAGGCCACTACGCGGGACGCGATCCCATCACCGCCTTTTACAATCCACTGCTCGCCAGGATTGCCCAACTCCCCGGAGTGCAGGGTGTGGGCGTCATCGACGTGCTGCCGGTACAGGGGTGGGGCGATGGTTACGCCATCCACATCACCGGGCAACCGCCTTACCCACCAAATCTGGATATGAGCGCCGAGACACGGTTTGTCTCCGAAGGATACTTCTCTGCGATGGGCCTTCAACTCACGCGGGGACGCCTGCTGTCACCTTCGCTCGACAAGGCCGAGAATTCCGCTGGCACGATGGTCGTCAATCAGGCCTTCCAGCACAAGTTCTTTCCCACGGGCGCAGATCCGGTTGGCGCTCATATTGACGATGCTCCCAAACCTGAATTGACGAGCCGCATCGTCGGCGTTGCAATCAATATCCGGCAGGCCCTCCGTGAGCCGCAAATGGCGGAGATGGACTGGCTCATGGACGAGATTGATCCGAAAGACAGATTGCAGAACCTGAATAGCATGGCGCTGATTGTCCGTTCGAATGGCGATCTGAGCGCACTCGTCCCTGCGCTCCGCAACGCCGTGCATGAAATCGATCCGACAGTGCCCTTCAAGACTCCGGAAACCATGAACGACGTCGTCAGCGACAGCCTCATGCTCGACCGGCTTGAAGGATGGCTCTTCGGCACCTTCGCGGCTGTCGCCCTGCTGCTGGCCGTCATCGGCATCTTCGGCCTGGTCAATTACGAAGTTGAACTCCGCACCCGCGAGATCGGCATACGCATGGCTCTAGGTTCTACCCGCGTCCAGGTGACAAGACTACTGCTCGGCAAGGTGGCGCTGCTCATGCTCTCTGGCCTGGCCATTGGATGGATGCTCACGCTTGCCCTCAGAAAGGTGCTATCGACGGTCGTCGAAATGCATGCCGGAAAAGACTTCCTGCTGCTAACGAGCATGACAGTCGGCCTGGCATTGGTTGGTATTCTGGCCAGCCTCATCCCCGCGCACCGCGCCGCCTCCGTCGAGCCCGTCCAAGCATTGCGAACAGAATAACTGGCTCAGCCCCGAGCCACCGACGGTTAAATTGAGACCCTCTTTCGGTCCTCATATAATGGGCGCCCTGTTTCGGTCTTCGAATGTGGGCACGGAAGAAGCTATTGTGAATCGCTCGTGGCCTGGGTATACGACAAACCGCTGGTTCGGCTTCAGGGCCGCGCAGCCGGCGAACTCAAGCAGGGGCTCCGCCAGCGCGACACCAATCTCACCCGACGAGGTGCCGAGCCACGAGCGAGAGCTCAATGTTCATATTTTCATAGGGGTGATCTGGAATCTAATAGATACATTTCACCGAATGGGAAAAGCCCGCAGAGTTTCCCGTTTGCGGGCCGGATTTCGCTGAAACGCCCGTTTGGTTCATAAATTGCTCTGTAGATACCCAAGCAAGGATATTTCTCTTCCCCAGGAGGACGCCGGTGCTTCGTAGAATCCTACCCCTCGTTTGCTTCACATTCCTGATTTTCACCTCAAGCGTCTGCGCAAACGCACAGCAGCGCACAGCATCCATCACAGGCGAAGTTACCGACTCATCAGGGGCGCTGATTCCCGGCGCCAGTGTAACTTTGCAGAACAAGCAGACCGGCCTGGTGCTTCAGACCAAAACAGAGAGCGCGGGCGCCTATACGTTCCGGCTTGTGCCGCCTGGCCCCGGCTACCAGATCAAGTTCGAAGCTGAGGGTTTCACTCCGGTCGTCGTCTCGGATCTTTATCTGAATATCGGCGACACCCGTACTCAAAACGCAAGCCTGAAGCTGGGTGCCACCACCACCACGGTTGCGGTCTCTGCCGCTTCAGAGGATCAGACGATCAATACCTCGGACGCCCAGGTAGGCAACAATGTCGAGGTCGGTTCGCTCAACGAGTTGCCCGTCGAGAATCGTGACAGCCCCTCAGCGCTGTTTTACATGCTGCCGGGTGTCACGGACTTCGGTTCGGTTACCGGTTCGCGCGACGACCAGTCGAACGTTACGCTCGACGGCCTTGACGTCAACGACAACGAGACGGGCAGCTTTGGCGCCATCGTCGGCAACGCCGCGGTCGATTCCGTGCAGGAGTTCCGCGGTGTCGTCGGCGGTCAGCTCTCCGGCTCCGGCGAGGGCGGCGGCGGACAGTTCCAACTGGTCACCAGGGGCGGAACCAATAAGTTCCATGGCGACCTCTCGGAATATCACCGCGACACGGACATGGAAGCCAACGACTGGTTCAATAACAACGCGGGCGTGCCCCGATCTCCGCTCATCCGGAACCAGTTCGGCGGCTCGGTTGGCGGCCCGGTCAAGCGCGATCGATTATTTTTCTTCTTCAATTACGAGGCCCGCCGGGATACGCTTTCAAACCTCGTTTCGCGCACCGTTCCCATTGACAGCTATCGCAATGGCAGCGTGACCTACTACACGAACTACCAGACCGGCGCAGAGACCAGCATCTCGCCGGCACAGGTCGCGGCTCTCGATCCTCAGGGCGTCGGCTTCAACAGCGCCCTTGCCGGCATCTTCAGCAGCCGTTATCCGCATGCCAATGACTTCTCCGGCGACAAGGGCGACCTGGTCAACTTTGCCGGCTTTAAGTTCAACGCGCCTTATCCCTACAAAGAGGACAACTACACGCAGCGAGTCGATTACAACATGACTCAAAAGCTGAAGTTTGAAGGCGTAGGACGATTCACCCGCACCAACGGGACGCAGTCCGCGCCGCAGTTTCCCGGCGACCCGGAGACCTTCCCGTTTCTCGATCAGAGCTACGACTGGGCGGGCATCAACACCTGGCTGATCAGTGCGAACAAAACCAACCAGGTGGAGGCCGGCGAGACCTACGAGAACTACTCCTTCCCATGCGTCTATAATCCGGAAGGCGCAACTCAGTTCGGCGACCTGGGCGGAAACGGCAGCGGCGGCCCCGTTGTGAGCGGGCCGTACGCGAACTGCAGCAATGGGCAGGGCCGCACTTATCCGATCCTGATGATCAAGGACGACTTTGACTGGACCAAGGGCCGGCATGACTTCGCCATCGGCGGCCAGATCAAGCGGATCAGCCCGGATAACTTCGTCATCCTCAACTATAACGGCGCCGGACTCGGCCTGGGCGGCAATGTGAACAGCCTTAACTCGCCTTCCGCTGACCCCAGCATGCGCCCCGCTGACCTCGACTCCAACTCCAACGCGACCCAGCTCTACGACAGCGCGTACGCCCTGGCTCTTGCTCCGTATAGCTCAACCTCGGCCACTTACAACTACAACAACCAGGGACAGGCGCTGACGCAGGGCTCGGGCGCCTCGCAGGATTTCCGATTCTATGAGACGGAGATCTACGCCGGTGACACCTGGAAGGTGACCCCGACCCTGACGCTGTCGTACGGTGTGCGCTGGCTGTACTACACGGTTCCCTACGAACGGCATGGCATCCAGGCGCTGGCCCTCATGGGAGACCAGTCGCTCTCCAATTCAACGTTCAACTACTACTTCGACCAGCGTCTCTCGCAGAGCGCGGCCGGACAGTCGGGGCTGACCAATATCCCCTTGATCTCCTATGTACTGGGCGGCAAGGAGAACAATGCGCAAAGCTACTACGCGCCGGAATACCACGACTTTGCTCCGCGCGTCGCGTTTGCGTTTTCGCCCTCCACGCACACGGTCTTCCGCGGCGGCGCCGGCATCGTGTACGACCACACCGTGATCAGCGCCATCCAGTATCAGCAGACGCAGTTCAACTACCTATTCAAGAACAGTGTGAACAACCCGCTTGGCGCGCAGAACAATGCTTACAGCTCATATCAGCAACTCACCCGCTTCAGCGGCCTGACCAGCCCACCGGCGCCACCCGCCGCTCCGGCTGTTACACCGCCCTACTACCCCTGGGCAGTGGACGGAGGCACGTCGAGTGCATTTCCCTACGGATTGATCTATGGGGAATTCAACGAGATGATCGATCCGCACTTCAAGAATCCCTACAGCCTGCTGCCGACCTTCGGCATGCAGCATGAGTTCCCCAAGGGATTCATCTTCAAGGCAGACTACGTTGGACGCTTTGGCCGCAAGCTGATGGCGCAGGCCGACATGTCCCAGTTGATCGATTTCCCGGACACCGCTTCCGGCCAGCTGATGTCCCAGGCGTTCGCTTACATCACCAAGCAGACGCGCGCCGGGGTCAGCCCCAACGCGATGACGCCCCAGCCCTGGTTTGAGAATGTGCTTCAACCCGGTTACGGTGCCTCTCAGGGCTACGCCAGCAACACAGCATATGCCGCAAGCGTCGCCCCCTATACCGGACGCGGAGACTTCGCAGACTGGACCCAGAACCTTGCCGCCACTTACACCGGCTCCCAGTACCTGCTCCCTCCGAACATCGGAATGGACGCCCAGTTCGCTGAAAATACCGTGTACACCAACAAGGGATTTTCAAGCTACAACGCCGGCCTATTTACCCTGCACAAAAACGCCGGCTACGGCCTGACGTTCGATCTCAACTACACCTGGTCGCACTCGATCGACAACGTATCCGTCAACGCCAACACCGTTGCTTACGGCGGTTACGGCTTCATCTGTGATGTGTTGCGTCCGCGCGAGTGTCGTGGCAACTCGGACTTCGACGCAACCAGTTACATCAACGGAAACTTCGTCTACGATCTGCCTTTCGGCCACGGACGCATGTTCGGCAGCTCGTCACCGCAGATCATCAACGAGGTCCTGGGCGGATGGACCGTGAGCGGAATTCCCAGCTGGCACACCGGCTACCCGTTCTTCGCTACCTCCAATGCCTTCGTTGCCGGCTATGCCAACGACGCGCCGGCCATCCTCACCGGCAACCTCGCCGACATGAAAATTCACATCCACGGCGGGAACGGAAGCCAGCTCTACGCATTCAATAACGCAAGCACAGCAATCAACGACTACACCGGACCTGTTGGATTCCAGATCGGAAGCCGCAATAACCTGCGTCAACCGCGAGCCACGGCTTTGGACGCTGGCCTCTCCAAGACGTTCCCCATCGTCGAGAACGTCGTGGTCAAGTTCCGCGGCGATGCGTTCAACGTCATGAACCACCCCACGTTCGGCACTATCACAAACGACATTACGCAGAGCTCCAACCCGTTTGGTGTGGTCACCAGCGACGGAGGATCGCGCGTTCTGCAGGTGTCGCTGCGCGTCGAGTTCTAGCGCGTAGTCTTTTAAAGAATCGGCCTCAACAGCTAGCCTCCAGCAACGACGCCTCTCCGGTGACAACCGGGTGGGCGTTTTTGTCTTCGCCGTAAGTTTTTTGTCGAATGCGGCCAACGGACTCCACTGAGCAGAACACCCCATAAACGAGAGTCTTCCTTCCGGTGATTTTTCTTACCCTCTTGTCAACCGGGGGTGTGCCCCTTCTAGCCCGTTCTTCGCGGCTAGGATCGGATTCCATTAACATCCGCGGCCTTCGTTCCACAGATCCGTGCTCTCCAACGGCAACGTCACTTTCCGCTGGCGCGATTCCGCGCATGGCAACAAGAAGAGGCTCATGAAACTGACTATCGATCAGTTCCTGCGCCGCTTGCTCCTCCACCTGCTGCCGCCGGGATTCGTCCGCATGCGCAACTTCGGATTCCTCGCCACCCCCCGCTCGCGGGCCCTCCGATAGACCGGCGCCCCAGGTTCCTTCATGGGTTTAAAAACTTCAGTATCTGCCTTTCATCGCTGACGCTCAAGGAAGCGCGCACACGCATGTGGCGAATGACAGTACCGGAAATTCTAGGAGAGAAGCTTTGCGGCGCGTCGTGGCAGCGTGCGCAGTTTTGCTTGAAGATCTGCTCGCCATTGCCAGAGTCCGCGGGCTTCGCCGTTGACTGTGCAGCGGGTGCCTTACTTTCCGTTTGGTACCCCTGCGATTGAGCCATGATCGGCACCATTGCTCCGGGAATGATGAGCGGTAAGAAAAGAATCCAGCCCTCCTTCATTTGTCCCTCCATGCGGGGAAGAGGAACCGATAAACGATCCCTGCCTCCCAGATATTCCGGTTTCCGGTTGACGAGAATTCACGCGAGTAACTGGAGTTGATGCGCACCTCATGAGGCAAGCGGTAGTCGAGGCCAAAATCGGAGCGCTGCGTGTTGGCAGACGGCAGGCCATCGCCTGCATCCGGCTGAGTCCGAAAGGTCTGCTGCATGCGAAGCACAGGCTCGAAGCGGCCGGCAAAACTTTCGCCATTATGGAATCGTGAGAGGCGATAGTCGGCCTCGATCCAATAGCCGCTTGAATGCGGACCGTGCGCGTATTCAGAACGAATTCGGAGAGATGTAGAAGCAGGCTCCCACCAGACATGAGCGCCTTCGAAGCTCTCGTGAGCGCCTTGCAGCAGGCGTCCGTAGGACGTGCCCAGTTCAAGCCGTGCTTTGGGGAAATAAACATTGGCACGGCTTCCGCTCGACCTATCCGCGCTGAATTGCTGATTGGTGCTCGCCGCGGAGAAATAGGCCGTGTAATCCAGCGATACATTCGGCTTTGAAAATAGAGAGCCCCTCAGCATTCCGCCCACGCTTGAGGCAGTTCCCATTGTTCCAATGCCGGCGATGAGCGGTCCGTCTCCATAGTTGCCGATCCATATCGGACTCAGCCGTTCGTTATAAGTTGCAAACGGGGTGAGGAATTCACCGGCCACGAAGGTCAGGTGCTTCGAAGCGATGAAGTCCGCCTGGAGATAGGAAAGCCCAAGAAACAGATCGCTCCGGTAGCCGGTCTGTCCGCCGCCTTTCGGAGAGAAAGAATCCACTATCGTCGCGCGGCTCTCAATAAGAATGTGATTCCCCAACGGCGCGGCAAGCAAGGGCGTGACGATGGGCAGATAGGTTGTGCTGCCACCGTTGGTGCTGGTGAGGAATCCGACTCCGCCTGAGATGAGTGGAGTATCCTGGGCCGCCGCTTGTTTTGCGGGCACGATGGAAAGCGCGCAAAGGAGCACGATCATTCCTGGCCAATTCGTGGTCTTCGAGCTCCTGGTCTTCGCAGGCCGTGATGCAGAACGGTTCAACATGACTCTAGCTTTGCGCCGAAGGTTGGCCACGGTGTCATGGCCCCGTCTTGTGATTGTCAGGGCATTGTCAAACCTGCCTCGATGCGGGTAATTCGGACTAAAGAGCACGATGAGGGTGCGGAGTCAAAGGTTTCGCCGGCCAGCAACGACAAATTGCTTACAATCGCATGACACACAGGTGACAGCTTCGATCAGCCTCTCGCATAGGGTGAACACTGTGCATCGTTGCAATCGCTCGATAGATGTGAGCGCAGAAACACACCCTGCATGCAGGAGACACAGTGATCAGAATCATTGCAGTACTCGTACTAATCGTCGGCATCTGCCCAGTGCGATCGTCTGTCCAAGCGTTCATGCCGGCCGGTCCGGAAACGCGACGCATCGAAGTTGTGGCAAAGAGATTCGGATTCGAGCCCAACAATATCACCCTGAAAAAGGGAGAAGCAGTAAGCCTGGTTTTGAAAAGCACCGATGTCCCGCACGGCCTTCGTTTTCGGGAGCTCAATGTGGAAGTGAAGGCGACAAAGAGTTCCAGTGGCGAGGTGAATTTCACGCCTGACAAGACAGGCGATTTCGTCGGTCATTGTTTCGTCTTCTGTGGGAACGGCCACGGCGCGATGACGTTAACTCTTCATGTGATCGGATGACGATGCGGCGAGCCTTCGCGGTATCAGCGGTTGCGCTTCCAGCAGCACTCGTCTGCTTTGCGGCCTATTGCGATGGTTGCAAGGCGAAGCCCCCGTCACGGCTGGAGACGCGGACGATGACATTCGTGAAGCATCATGTCCTCGTCGGCAGCAAAAGGCAAACCAATCCAATCGCCTATTCAGCGCAGACAATCTCCGATGGCAAAGAGGCCTTCTCGCATTACTGCGTTGCCTGCCATGGAATGGACGGACAAAACACCGGAGTGCCGTTTGCCGATCGAATGGCTCCGCCGGTTCCCTCTTTGGCGTCCGCAGATGTGCAGCAATACACCGACGGTCAGTTGAAATGGGTGATCGACAATGGCATCTGGCCTTCTGGGATGCCGGGGTCTAAGGGCACTCTGAGCGAAGAAGAGATCTGGTCCATCGTTGTATTCCTTCGCCATCTACCTCCGGCGGGCAGCCTGGGTGAGCCCGAGATGTATACCCACTAAGCGCTATGAAGCCATCGCGATGCACAGTCCGGTTCAAAGCAACGCGTTTGGAGCGAGAGACGCTAAGGACGCGAAAGCCATGAAGTCCGATACCTTCCATTTCCGTGAGTCTCTCCTTCAACTGCTCGGAATAGTCCTGTGCCTGGCGACGATTGTTGCTTCGAGCGCTGGGCAAACTCCGCTCGACCCGGCACAGGCTTCTCAACCCGTGCAGGAAGCAGACAGCTCACCAGAGCCGACCCGAGCGACCCTCGATCAAGGCCTCTCTGATGGGCAAAGGTACACGCTCAGCGCTGCGCAGATCATCGCCATTGCCAGGCAGAACCCTGAAGTCATGATCGAGCTAAAAACCTTTGTGGCCGACACACTCCAGGCTAAGGGCGTCCCTGCCGAGTCTGAGGCAATCACCGACGAGGAGTTGTTCAGGCAGATCATTGCAAGCAGTGAACTACGTGCAGGTGTTACCAACCTTTTAAGTGCGCGTGGATATATTTCCGACGCCGACCTCGATAGTGCAATGAAGTCCAACGCAGCGAGCGAACATGCGCAGTCGGACCTGGGGTTGATCGATGCGAACCCGCGCTCTATTCCTGTGGATGGCGTTGGCGCTGCTGCCGGCTTCACATCTCCGCAGTTGACAGATGACTACCTTGCTGCCACGCGGCAGCGGTTCGACCAAGAGCTTCCATCTCGGCGCGATCCTTCGCAGTCACGCACGACAGAGCAGGCCAGTCCCAACATCACGGACGATCCCAAGGTTCTTCATCGGACAGCGCCTTACAATCTCCTTTCCTTGCGCGATCTTTACACGCAAGTCCCGGATTCGCCGGTACTTCTGAAGCGCTTTGGCTTGGAGGTCTTTGCGAGTCATGGATTGAGCGCAGACCCTGCTCGCTCGAATGCCGCTTCAAACTCGATGCCTCTCGATGTACCGCTCGGTCCAGACTATGTGCTTGGTCCTGGGGATGAACTCAGCATCAGCTTGTGGGGCGGAGTATCTCAGACCTTCACGCGCACCATAAGCCGGGAAGGGCTGATTGCGTTACCGGAAGCAGGTCAGATTCAGGTTGCTGGGCTTGCGCTGGGGAATGCGCAGACCGTCATTGGCGACGCTTTGCGGCCGCAGTTTCGCAATGCGCATGTGGCCGTCACACTGGCACGCCTGCGTACGGTCAGGGTTTATGTCGTAGGCGATGTGCAACGGCCAGGAGCGTATGACATCAGTTCGCTGGCCTCGCCTTTGAGCGCGCTAAATGCCGCAGGAGGACCAACCGCGGTGGGCTCGCTGCGAGTGATGAGGCAGCTTCGGAATGGAAAGCAGATTGGCGAGATCGATCTCTACGACTTCCTCCTTAAAGGGATTCGAAAGGGAGACGATCGCCTGGAGGGCGGCGATACCCTGCTGGTGCCGCCGACCGGCGTCCAAGTGGCCGTGTACGGCGCGGTGAAACGCCCGGCAATCTATGAACTCCGCGGCGAGAAGGGCCTTATCGAAGCACTTGACGACGCCGGCGGACTAACGGTTGCAGCAGAACTTGGACATATCACCATTGAGCGCATCAAGGCCAACCAGGGCCGCGAGATCATCAACGTCGACAGCCCCGCGGCGAGCGGTGCGATCGGCGACACGCCAAGAGTGGCAGAGATGGAATTGAAGGATGGCGACCGCATCCGCGTTGGCGCCATGCTGCCTTATACCGAACAAGTGGTTTATCTTCAGGGCCACGTGGCGCGCCCTGGAAAGCTGGCCTTTCGCGAAGGCCTGCGGCTTGCCGACCTGCTGCGAAGCTATCGCGATCTGCTTCCGGAACCAGCGGCGCGCGGTGATATCGTGCGCCTTGTCGCTCCCGACCTGCATCCTGAAACCATCGAATTCAACGTCGCAGATGTGCTGGCAGGAAAAACAAATCCAGACCTGCGGCCGTTTGACACCGTGCGCGTGCGTGGCCGCTATGAACAAGACTCTCCCCAAGTTACGATCCAGGGCGAAGTGCTGCGTCCAGGCTCTTATCCCATGTTTGGAGGGATGAGCGCGGCGCAGCTGGTTCGTGCAGCCGGCGGATTCAAGCGGGACGCATCGCTTGAGGATGCGGACCTGATCACCTACGGCGTTGTCGGCGGTTCGAAGATCACCGTCGAGCGGCGCACACTTCAAATTGGAGCTGCAGTCATCGACAGCAATTCCGAAGAAGACTCATTGCTCAAACCAGGGGATGTGCTGACCATCCATCAACTCACAGGATGGAACGATATCGGCGCTTCAATCCTGATCCAGGGAGAGGTCGCGCACCCCGGCAGCTACGGCTTCAAGGAAGGCGAACATCTCAGCGATGTGCTGCAGCGCGCTGGGGGGTTCCGCGCGTCGGCCTACCCTGAGGGCGCCGTACTTACGCGTCCCGAGGTCGCCGCTTTGGAAGAGAAGAGCCGTGAAGAACTGATCCGCCAGGTCGAAACTACCTCGGCGGCAGCCCGGCTTTCGCAGAGGTTTGCCGGAAGCGATCAAGCATCTGCTCAGCAGTTGATCCAGCAGCAGCAGGATCAGGTGATCGCGCGGCTTCGCAGCCAGCCACCCACCGGCCGGCTCGTAATCCATATCGATGCACCCATTCAAACCTGGGCAAGAACTACGGCCGACATTGAAGTACGAAGCGGGGATGTTTTGATCGTTCCCAAGCGACCCGGATTTGTATTGATCAGTGGCCAGGTCTACAACGCATCGGCAATCACCTTCGTCCCCGGCAAGACAGCGGGCTGGTATCTGCAGCGTGCAGGCGGGGCTACCGAAGCCGCGAATCGAAAAGAGATCTTCGTCATTCGCGCTAATGGATCGGTGGTTGGACGCCGGTCCGGAGAGTTCTATGACCATAGTGTTCTGTCAACGCGCCTCGAAGCCGGCGATGTGATCGTAGTTCCGCAGAAGATCGTTGGCGCCTCAGCAATTTGGAGAAACATTCTCGGCACCGCACAAGTAGCGGCATCGCTCGCGATTGCCGCAGCCGTTTCAGGCTTATAGGAGCGGTATGACTGTCAACCCCGGCGCACCGCCGCACGAGACGATGGATGAGCGCATGGCGTTGCGACAATACGTCGAAATCGACGCGCCGAACTGGGTCGCAAACGTCTCCGTACTGCTCAAGCGTCGGCGAATACTGGGCCGCGCCGCTGCCGTTGCGCTGTTGTGCAACTTCGCAATCGTTCTTCTCATCCCCAAGCAGTTCGAGTCGACAGCGCGCATTATGCCTCCTGAGAGCTCCTCATCTGGCGCGGCACTGCTTTCCGCGCTGGCGGGCCACGCTTTGGGCGGCGATGTGCTTGGAGGCGTCGCGTCAAGCCTGCTGGGCGGTCACAACACCGGGGCCTTGTTCGTCGACTTGCTGCGAAGCGGCACGGTCACCGGCAAGCTCATCGATCGTTTCCAACTGCAATC
>Ga0182030_10009902_pt1 | contig 19443 bp, 18 predicted proteins | sample 812S3MmetaG_FD_121299 | JGI IMG/M metagenome (GOLD analysis project Ga0182030, IMG submission 121299) | Permafrost microbial communities from Stordalen Mire, Sweden - 812S3M metaG (Illumina Assembly) | ecosystem: Environmental > Terrestrial > Soil > Wetlands > Permafrost | place: Sweden... | reverse complement strand
CGTCGACGATCTCGGCGCGGCCTCCGTAGTTCACGCAAAATTGCAGGGTTAGCACGGAATTCCCGGCCGAGAGCTGCTCGGCGTACTCGAGTTCGCTGATCACGCTGCGCCATAGCCTCGGCCGCCGGCCAGCCCAGCGAATGCAGACGCCCATTTCATTGAGCAGATCGCGGCGCCGGTGGATAACGTCGCGGTTGAAACCCATCAGGAAACGCACTTCGTCCGGCGAGCGCCGCCAGTTCTCGGTGGAGAAGGCATAGGCGGACAGGTAGGGAATGCCGAGCTCGATCGCCCCCATGATGACGTCGAGGAGCGAGGACTCGCCCTGTTTGTGACCCTCGGTCCTGGCCAGCCCGCGCGTGGCGGCCCAGCGCCCGTCGCCGTCCATCACCAGGGCTACGTGCCTGGGCACCAGATCGCGAGGCAGGTCCGGGGGCTTGGCCCCGCTCGGATGCGGATCAGGCGGGCGTACCCTGCCGGGACGCGGACCTTCCGCCATCAGACACGCTCCACATGACGCAGCGAACGGATCGAATGCTCCAGGTGCCACTGAAGGTACGCGGCGACCAGCCCGCTGCACTCTACCTGGTGCCTTCGGTCGCTGTGATCTGCGGTTTCCCAGTTTCCCTGAAGCAGGGCGAGCATCAGGACCACCGTCGGAGCCGCGGGCGACGCGGCACCGGGCGGGCGGCAGGAGGCGCACACCATGCCTCCGGCCGGGATGGCGAACGCGGGCAGCCGCCGGCCGGCGGCCGGCGGGGCATCACTGGCGGGATCGCGCTCGTTTCCCGGCGCGCCGCAACGGGCGCACTCCTGCAGGGCAGGCGCATATCCGGCCACCGCGAGCGAGCGCAGCAGGAAGGCGTCAAGGACCAGCCGGGGGTCGTGCTCTGTCTCACCGAGGGCGCGCAGCCCGCCGATGAGAAGCAGCAGCTGGCGCAGCGCGGGTTCCTTCTCTACCGGGGTGAACCGCTCGGCGGTCTCCAGCATCGCCACGCCCGCGGTGTAACGGGGGTAGTCCCCCACCAGTGGCTGGCCGTAAGGGCGGATCACCTCCGCCTGCGTGACCACATCCAGCGATCGCCCCGGATGCAGCATCAAGTCGACGTGCGTGAACGGCTCGAGCCGGGCGCCGAACCTGGATTTGGTCCGCCGGACGCCCTTGGCCACGGCTCGGACCCGGCCGCTGCTCCGGCCAAGGACGGTAATGATCCGGTCCGCCTCGCCCAGCTTCTGCGTCCGCAGCACGATCCCGTCATCCCGGTAAAGCTGCACCTATCTATTCTCCCGCACGCTGGCCCGGGCTATCCGCATATGGGTGCGCATGGCGAGGCGGGGTCGTTTGCCATGGCGCAGGATCGTTCGCCGGAACCGGCCGCCGTCAGGCCCGGCGGGAGCGGTTCACCGCGGAAAGAACGGCGCGCATCGAGGCCGTGACCGTGTTCGTGTCGACCCCGACGCCCCAGAAGATCTGACCGCCGATCTCGCACTCCACGTAGGCCGCGGCCTGGGCGTCGGTGCCTTCGGTCAGGGCGTGCTCGTTATAGTCGAGCACCCGTGCGCTCACGCCGATGGTGGCTAGCGCGTCGCAGAACGCGGAGATAGGGCCATTGCCGACCCCTTCGACCTGCTGGGCGCGGCCGTCGACGACAACCTCGGCGGACAGGGCGTGCTTGGCTTCGACGACCGAAGACGTCTGGTGATCCAGCAGCGTCACGGGCCCGTCAGCGAGGTAGGTGGCGGAGAAGATCTCCCACATCCGGGCGGGAGAGATCTCGCCGCCTTCGGTGTCGGTGTGATCCTGGATGACCCGGGAGAACTCGATCTGCAGGCGGCGAGGAAGGTCCAGCTGATGCTCGGCCTTCATCACGTAGGCGACGCCGCCCTTGCCCGACTGCGAGTTGACCCTGATGACCGCCTCGTAGGTGCGCCCCACGTCGTGCGGGTCGATCGGCAGGTAAGGCACCGCCCAGGGGTAGTCGGCGAACGGAACGCCAGCGTCGCGCGCCTCGGCTTCCAGCGCCTCGAAGCCCTTCTTGATCGCGTCCTGGTGGGACCCGGAAAACGCGGTGTAGACCAGGTCGCCCGCATAGGGATGACGGGGGTGAACGGGTAGCTGGTTACAGTATTCGACGGTGCGGCGGATCTCATCGATGTCGGCGAAGCTGATCATCGGGTCGATGCCCTGGCTGAACAGGTTCAGTCCCAGCGTGACCAGGCATACGTTGCCGGTGCGCTCGCCGTTGCCGAACAGGCACCCCTCGATCCGGTCCGCGCCGGCCAGGACAGCCAGCTCAGCGTCGGCGACCGCGGTGCCCCGGTCGTTGTGGGTGTGCACTGACACGCACACATGCTCACGGTTCGGCAGGTTCCGGGTCATCCACTCGATCTGGTCGGCGTAAACGTTCGGAGTCGACCGCTCGACCGTGCACGGCAGGTTGAGGATGATCTCCCGGCCCGGTCCCGGCTGCCAGACGTCCATCACCCCGGCGCAGACGTCAAGCACGAAGTCGAGCTCGGTGTCCATGAAGATCTCCGGCGAGTACTCATAGCCGAAGTCGGTGCCGTCTGCAAGCTCCTCGGCGTACTTCATGACGTGACGCGTGCCCTCGACGGCGAGCGCCTTGCATTCCTCGCGGTCGATCCGGAACACGACCCGGCGGAAGATCGGGGCCGTCGCGTTGTACAGGTGCACGGTGGCCATGCGCGCGCCGCGCAGCGACTGGACCGAGCGCTCGATCAGGTCCTCCCGGGCCTGGGTGAGTACCGAAATCCGGACGTCGTCCGGGACGCGCTCGCCCTCGATCAGCTCGCGCACGAAGTCGAAATCGGCCTGGCTCGCGGACGGGAAACCGACCTCGATTTCCTTGTAGCCCATCCGCACGAGCAGGTCGAACATCTTGTGCTTGCGGGCCGGGCTCATCGGGTCGATCAGCGCCTGGTTGCCGTCCCGCAGGTCGGTCGACAGCCAGCGCGGGGCTTTCGTGATGGTCTTGCCGGGCCAGGTGCGATCCGGCAGCTCGACCGGCTGGAACGGAGCGTAACGCTGGCAGGGCATGCCGCTCGGCTGCTGCTGTACTGGTGAGACGCGATTGACCGCGTGATCTTGCTGCATGATGTGCTTGCTTCCTCGTATCTGGTAGGCGATTGCCACGTTAATGGCCAGCGCACACGCCAATACCCCGCGACGAGGGAGCCGGCCTATCGGCCCCCGCCGCGGCCGCTAAGGAGGAGCAGCTCGCGCAACATTGCCTGCCAGCTTACCAGGCGGACGCGGCCAGGTGAAAACCACGGCCGCCGGCCGCGGATGTTCAGTGGCGCGGGCGCGATCGGGCGGGTTGGCCGTGAGGATGCAGATCGAGCAGGCTAGTCGCGGCCGGCGGACTGCTGGGTCATCGCGACCACGCCCACGACCTGTGCCTGGGTCATGCCGAGGTCGCCGCCGATGGCGAGCGCGGCGTGCCGTTCGCCTTCGGTGAGCGGCCCGTCGGCCATGGCGATGCGGATCACGTCGGCCAGGTACCACTCCCTGGCCTGGATGGTGAGCTGCGCCCCCACTTGATTCAGGGCCGGGCGGATCGCGTCGAACGGCTGCATGAGATCGGCGTCCAGCATCGCCTCGTCGTAGCCTGGCGCCCCGGCGCCGATCACCGCCTCGATCGCCCGCTGCCGCGATACCGGGCTGGCCGGGTCGTCGGACCTCAGCATGGCCGAGACGGCGGCCCGCATCCCGGCGGGCAGCGCCGCCTGCATCTGCGCCGTCGTCGGGTGGCCGAGCACGTCCGTCACGTAGCGGGTCCGGCAGGTCGTGCACTGGACGTGCGCACCGACGGCGGTCATGGGTATGACCGGGATGAAGAACACGGTGAACCACCGGCGCCCGGAACGATGCCGGTACTCCCGGTCTCCGCCGCACCGGCGGCAATGGAAGGTGCCTTGCGCGATCGTCCGGTAGAACACGCGCAGGCCAAAGATAATCAGCACCCTGGATCCCCTTCTAGCTATCAGCGCGCACGCTCGCAAGCACCCACCGTAAGCAACCCGCGCTGACCTTTTTCAGACAGGTAAACCCATCATGTCGCGGTCGAGTCACGCCGCGCCATGCCGATGCAGATCCGATACATGATTTTTTTGCGACTTCGGCCGTTGTGGCCGCGGGGCTCAGTCGTAAAAGCCCAGGCGGCGCAGCTGCTTGGGGTTGCGCTGCCAGTCCTTGGCGATCTTGACGTGCAGGTCGAGGTAGACCTTGGTGCCCAGCAGCGCCTCGATCTGGTGGCGGGAACGGCTGCCTACCTCCTTCAGCCGCGCGCCCTTGGTGCCGATGACGATGGCCTTCTGGCTCGGCCGCTCCACGTAAAGCTCGGCGTGTACGTCGGTGAGGTCCGCACGACCTGGCCGCGGCCCCATCTCCTCGACCACGACCGCGATCGAGTGCGGCAGCTCATCGCGCACCCCGTCCAGGGCCGCCTCCCTGATCAGCTCCGCGACCATGATCTGCTCAGGCTCGTCAGTCAGCTCGCCGTCCGGGTACAGGGGCACGCCTGCTGGCAGGTGAGAGACGAGCACGTCGGCAAGAACGTCGAGCTGGAAGCCGGTCACGGCCGACACCGGGACCACGTCCGCCCAGTCCCCCAGCTCGCTGACCGCCAGCAGCTGCTGCGCCACCCGCTCCGGCGACACCTCGTCGCACTTGGTCACGATGACCACGACCGGGGTCTTCTTGACGTTCTCAAGCTCCCGCGCGAAGAACCGGTCACCGGGCCCGATCGGGTCGCCGACCGGGACGCAGAACCCGATCACGTCGACCTCGGCGAGGGTCGAGCGGACCAGGCTGTCCAGGTGCTCGCCGAGCAGCGTCCTCGGCCTGTGCAGGCCGGGCGTGTCGACCAGGATCAGCTGCGCGTCCGGGCGGTGCACGATGCCGCGAATCACCCGCCTGGTGGTCTGCGGCCGGTCGCTGGTGATCGCGACCTTGGCGCCGACCAGGGCGTTCGTCAACGTCGACTTACCGACGTTCGGGCGGCCCGCTAGACAGGCAAAGCCGGATCGGAAGGCCGGCGCCGGTGGATGGTTCACCCCTTGATTCTCCCGCATGTCCCGGGGAGTGGCGCCACAGCCGCCTACGGGGTGAGCGTGGCGCGGACGGTGCCGTCGGGAGCGGCGTGAAACACGGTCGCGTCCGGGCCGAGATCGCGGACCACGGCGAGGTCGCCTGAGTCCAGCTCGGCGTCGCTGACCAGGGCGGCGGCCTCTAGCTTCTGCGCGCCGCTGGATACGGCCATGGCCACCGCCAGGCGCAGCGCGGATAGCCGCAGCGTCGGCAGCGCCACCGCGGCGGCGGTGTAGGTCCGGCCGGTCTCGTCGCGGACCGCCGCGCCCTCGGACGCCGCCACCCTCGCTCGCGTTGACCGGGCCAAGGTGATGATCTTGAGATCTTCAGCGTCAGGTGTCACATCGCTCACCCGGGTAAGTCTAGAGGCGGCGCGGGCCGGCCCGGTCAGGCGGGGGTGGTCAGGACCCGGTGTCCTCGGCGCGTTCTACCAGGACCGTTCCGATCTTATTGCGGCGGGCGGTCGGGTTCTCCGCGGTCAGGCGCAGGCCGCGGACGGTCACCGTCGAGCCCGCGATCGGGACCCGGCCGAGCTGATGGGCCAGCAGCCCGGCGACCGTCTCCACATCGTCCACGCCGACGGTGACCCCGAAGAGCTCCTCGAGTTCGGCGACGGAAAGCCGGGCGGTCACCCGGGCGGAGCCGTCGGAGAGCCATTCCACCGGTGGCCGCTCGTTGTCGTACTCGTCGGTGATCTCGCCGACGATCTCCTCGAGGATGTCCTCGATGGTGACGAGCCCGGCGGTGCCGCCGTACTCGTCGATCACGACCGCCACGTGATTGCGCTGGGCCTGCATCTGGCGCAGCAGTTCGTCGACGGGCTTGCTGTCGGGAACGTAGCTGGCCGGGCGGATCACCGTGGTGACCTTCTCGGCGGCCTCGGCGCCGGGATGCTCGTGGCTCCAGGCCACGATGTCCTTGAGGTAAGCGATGCCGACCACGTCGTCCTCGTTCTCGCCGACCACCGGGATCCGGGAGAAACCGCTGCGCAGCGCCAGCGAGAGCGCCTGCTCCACGGTCTTGTCGGCCTCGATGAAGACCATGTCGGTGCGGGGCACCATGACTTCCCTGACGATGGTGTCGCCGAGCTCGAAGACCGACCGGACCATCTCGCGTTCACCAGGCTCGATGCCGGTCCTGCGCTCTAGGTAGTCCACGAGCCCGCGCAGCTCGGACCGGGCGCCGGGCCCGGACGGCCCCCCCTGGTCCACCAGCGGCCGGGTCCGGCGGGTCGGCGGCATCGCGTTGCCCAGGGCGACAAGCAGCCGCGGCGCCGGGCCAAGGGCCCGGGTCAGCGGGGCGATAACGCGGGCCGCACGCGCCGCGGTCCGTTCGGTGCGCGGACCGACCCAGCCGGTCTGCGGGCGCACGCCGGTCAGCGCGTACCGCAGCGCGATCACCACGGCGAGCGCGGCGAACACGGCACGCCAGTCGTCGCCGAACCAGCTGACGAAAGCGGCCGTGACAAGCACCGCCGCGAAAACCTCGCGGATGGCGCGGATCAGCAGCAGCACGCTCATGTACCGGGGCAGATCGGCGGCTACGGTCGACAGCGGGCCCTGGTGCTCCGGCCGCTCCGCGACGCCGGTGGCCGACACCAGCGCCAACGCGGCCTCCGCGTTCGAGCACCAGCCAGCCACCAGGGCCAGCACCGCCGCCGCGACCAGCAGCCAAGCCGGGGCCGTCATTAGCCGGGCTTCCCGCTGCCCGGCCTGCTCGGCGGAGTCCGCCAGGCCGTCAGCAGCTGATCCTGGGTGCCGAACATGACGGCGTGCTCTTCCGGCTCGGCGTGGTCATACCCGAGCAGGTGCAAGATCCCGTGCACGCACAGCAGCTCGAGCTCGTCCTGGGTGGAGTGGCCGGCCTTTCCCGCCTGTTCCGCCGCGACCTGCGGGCACAGCACCACGTCCCCGAGCAGCCCGGGGTCACCGCCCGGCTCCGGGTCGCCGGCCCGGTTGCCGCCCAGGTGCGGGGGCCGCAGCTCGTCCATCGGGAAGGCGAGGACATCCGTCGGTCCTGGCTCGCCCATCCACCGCTCGTGCAGTTCGGTCATGGTGCGCTCGTCCACGAGCAGCACCGAGAGCTCGGCCAGCGGGTGAATCCGCATCTGGTCCAGCGTGAACCTGGCGACCGCGGCTAGCCCTACCTCATCGACGTCGATGCCCGCCTCATTGGCGATATCGATGCTCATCGGAGTCCTAGCTGCCTTTCCGCCTGCTCGTTCTCCCCGCCGAGTTCGGGCCGAGTTGCTGCCGCTCCAGCGCGTCATATCGCTCGTACGCGTCGACGATCTTACCCACCAGGCGGTGCCTAACCACATCGTGGCTGGTCAGTCTCGCGAAGTGGATGTCGGGAATGCCGTCGAGGATGCCCTGGACCACGCGCAGCCCGCTGGCCTGCCCGGCCGGGAGGTCGACCTGGGTGACGTCGCCGGTCACCACCACCTGGGACCCGAACCCCAGCCGGGTCAGGAACATCTTCATCTGCTCGGCCGAGGTGTTCTGCGCCTCGTCCAGGATGATGAACGAGTCGTTCAGCGTGTTGTGAGTCAGCAGGAAGTCCTCGGTGGTGTAAAGGGAGTCAGCGGCCGCGACCGAGATGCAGACGGCCTCCGCGGTACCGGCCGGCTCGATGCTCTCGATGAAGCGCATCGGGCGCCCGCCACCGCCGGCCGCTTGATACGCCTCGGCCTTCCGGGTGAGCAGGAACGGCTCGATGCCGGCCGGAAGCCGGATGCTGATGATGTACGCGTCGTGGCGATGGTATACGGGACGCCCCTTCGCGAGCCCGGGTGCGCGCCCCAAGGCGGGTCGGCTGCGGGTGTACGCGACGCCGCCTAGTGATCGAACCAGAAAGATCACATCATCGCGCAGGCGGGCCGAGGTTGTTGAGTACTGGACTCGGCAGGTCCGGTCTCGCTGCGTGACTGGGCCGCCGTCGGTGTCGAGCAGGCCCTGCAGGACGGCTAGCCGGACTTTCGCCGAGTTGTACAGGTAAAGGTCGGGCACGAACTTGGTCGTCGACCGCGTGCCATGTAGTCCGAGTAGCCGCACCACCTGGGTGACCGGGTTCTCCAGGGTGATGACGTCCCCCGGTGCCGGTACCCGGTTCAGCAGGTAGTCGGGTCCCTGCTTGGGCCGGACCTCGGTGCCGGGCAGACGCCGCTGCAGCTCCCAGGCGAGTTCCGGGTCGCCCGTAGCGAAGCTTGGGGTGGTCGTGCCGGTCAGGCAGCCGTCGCCGAGTAGCAAGCCGAGTGCGTAGGGGTCCATCGGCACTTCCCGGTACGGGAAGCACACAGGTGCGCTGTGCAGCGGCAACTCGTAGCGGTGGGAGTGGCCGGCCCGCAGGTTCCCGATCATGTCGCGGGTGGTCAGGACCCGGAGCGGCTTGCCGCGGCGGCGGTCGGCACGGGTGGCGACGGCCCACAGGTGATCACCCGAGGCCAGTGTCGAGGCGCCGTCCTGGGCGGTGACGCGGTAGATGTCCTTCTCCCCTTGCGGGTACACGCCGATCACCGGGGTCGGCTCGCCGTTGGAGCCTATGACCAGGTCACCGACGGCCAGGGAACCGATGGGCCGGAAGCCGTCCGGGGTCAGCACCGGTGTGGCAACAGGGTGCGCCCGGCCGCGCATGTACGCCAGGGGGGCGATCTCGATGGTGCCGGCGGCCATCAGTTTCGGGATCGAGTCGGGGTCGAGCATGTCGTGCAGGGCGTCGTAGAGGGGGCGCAGGTAGGGGTCGATCTTCTCGTACAGGGTGCCCGGCAGGAACCCGAGCCGCTCCCCCGCCTCGACCGCGGGCCGGGTCAGGATGATCCGGTTGACCTGCTTGGCCTGCAGCGCCTTGACCGCCTTGGCCATGGCCAGGTAGGTCTTGCCGGTGCCCGCCGGGCCGATGGCGAACACGATCGTGTGCTGGTCGATGGCGTCCGCGTACCGCTTCTGGTTCAGGGTCTTGGGCCGGATCGTCCGGCCGCGGGCCGACAAGATGCCGACCGTCAGCACGTCCGCCGGGCGCACGCCGCGCTCGGCCCGCAGCATGGCCGCGGTCCGCTCCACCGCGTCGGCCGTCAGGTCCGCGCCCTTGCGCAGCAGCTCGACAAGCTCGTCGAACAGCGCCGTCACCAGGGCGGTCTCCGCCTGGGTCCCGGTCGCGGTGATCTCGTTACCGCGGACGTGGATGTCCGCGTCGAACTCCCGCTCGATCACGTGCAGCAGCTCGTCCCCGGAGCCGAGCAGGCTGACCATAGCGTGGTCAGCAGGTATCACGATCTTCACCTGGGATCGCGGTTCGCCCTGTTGCCCGTCGCCGTTGGGATTGCTGCTGGCGTTCAGGTCATCGTTTCGGATATCTGTCAATTCGACTATCTGTCAATTCGACGCTCTCGAAGACCCGGAGGACCGCCCCCCGAGCGTACTGGCCACCATGGTATCCGTCCTGCGGGCTGTCCGGGGCTGTCCGAGGTCGCGACAGACCCGCGCATCGTGGCCAGCTCGTGAGGTCGGAGCCTGCGGGTTGATATCGCGGAACGCCAGCACGCGGTCGGTCTCGCCGACCCGGGTCGCCGGAATCCCGCCGGCGACGATGGCGCAGAACAAGCATTCAGCCACAGGAATATCCTAGGGTTTCCCGAGGCAGTTACGGGTGGTTCGGGCCCCGGCGGGGATAGCGCCAGGCCCCCGCCGCCCCAGGCGATAGTCAGCAATCCTCTCATACGTTCATATTCCGGGCATACGATGGTACGTTGAGTAACCGCGATGCGATCCGTTGTTATGGTGCCGATCCTTGCAAGTGATGTCGTAACCTCGCGCCCAATGGATATTCTTAATTTTCGGCAATCCTCCGGGCAGTGTCCGGCGGCAGGTCCGAAAGCCGGCCAGGCATCAAGGCTGTTACCTGGTTAACGTCCATCCAGGCAGGTGAAGGGAGGTCTGGCAGCGGCGGCAAGGCGACGGACAGCCAGATGGGTGGGGAGATTTGGGGATGGAGGACCGGAAACCGTGGTCCTGCAAAACTTCGATCACGGCGCGGAAGCAGCCTGATGGAGAGTGAACCTGATGAGGGGGTAGCGCGTCCAACCAATGTGACCGAAACCCTGATGGCCACTGGAGCCATCGCCCCTGACGCCTTCCTGGCGTCCGCTACCCCCATGGGGTGGAGCGCTGACCGGGCGGTCACCGAGCTGTATTCCTCGAATTACCGGGCGCTCGTACGCCTGTCGGCCCTGCTCGTGCGGGACACGCCCACTGCCGAGGAAGTGGTGCAGGACGCGTTCGTCGCGATGCACGGAGGCTGGCAGCGGCTGCGGGACGCGGAGAAGGCGCTCGCCTACCTACGGCAGACCGTGGTGAACCGGTCACGTTCCGTCCTGAGGCACCGGACGGTTGTCGACAAGAACTTGCAGAAGGCGTCGCCGGACATGCCGAGCGCCGAGCACGGCGCGCTTGTCCTGCTTGAGCGATCCGCGGTCGTCGCCGCGCTCCAGAAGCTGCCAGACCGTCAGCGCGAGGCCATCGTGCTGCGTTACTACGCTGACCTCTCCGAGGCGGAGATAGCGGCGGCCATGAAAATCAGTCGCGGCGCCGTGAAGAGTCATACGTCCCGTGGCATGACGGCCCTGCGCGCGGCCCTGGAGCAGGAGGAATCGTGAGATCCGGCCACGACGGCACGCCACCGCAAGGGCAGGACTTCGGCGATTTCCTGCGCCACGAGCTGCACGCTGCCGCGGACCAGGTAGAGCCGCACCCGGACGGCCTGGAGCGGATCCGCGCCCGGGTCCGGTCGGGACCGGCCCGCGCCAGCCACGCCGCCTCCGTACTGGTGAGTTCGGGTTTCCTGGCGGCCACGGTCCGGCGCTGGTATGCCGGCCGCAGCGGCCACCCGACGCCGGCCGGCGGTGCGGCGCGGGCCAGGGACTGGCGTGAGGCGCTGATCAGGCCCGCGATCGGTCTCGCCTGCGCCGTGTTCGCCGTTGGCGTGGTCCTGGCTTCGGTGCCTCAGCTGCGTCAGGCGCTGAGCTCAACCGTGTCGTCCGCCCTTGACGGCCATAGTGCGACCAGCGCGGCCAGTTCGGCGGCCGCGGGCGGAGGGCAGGGCCTAGGGAGCGGCAGCGGCGCTGGGGTCGCCAGCACGTCCGCCGCGGCCGGCCAGCCGGCGCCGATCTCGTCCTGCTCGTCAGCGTCGGCGGCCTCACTCGCGGTGTCGTCGAGCCCGCCGCACTCATTGGCCGCGTCAACCCCGTCGACACCGCCGGCCAGTTCGCCAGCCAGCGGCGGCCCGAGCGTCAGCCCGAGCGCAAGCGTCAGCCCGAGCGCAAGCCCCAGCCCGAGCACCAGCCCTGGTGGGAGCGAGAGCCCCAGCCCGGCCGCCAGCAGGACCTCGGCGGTCAAGGTCCGGTCGACGACGGCCAAGGCCACGTCAACGGCCAGTGCTGGCACGGTTACGCCGGGCGGGACGACCGAGACCCCCTGCGAGAGCGCGACCCCGAAGACCTCGAAGGCCCCGAGGGCCGACCTATCAGCGAGGCCGAAGACGACACCGGCCACCTCCTCCGCTCCGGCCAGCCCGGCACCGCAGCCCGATACCGCACCGTCGTCACCGTCGGCATCGGCTTCATCGCCCGCGGCGGAAAACACCGGCGGCGGCGGATGGCCGTACGGAGACTCCCCTAGCGGTTCGGCGGACCTGTCCGGATCGGGCGCCGCGGCCGGGACTTCGTGATCAGGGCAGCCAGCTAAGGACCAGCGGCCGGAACGGCTGAGCAGGACGGCAGCGGCTACCGTCCCCGCGGTCGAGGTCCTGAGCACCGTGGGCCCTAGACCGCGGGCGATGGCCCCGGCCTGGCGGAAGATTGCGCTCTCCTCCTCGGTGATGCCGCCTTCCGGCCCGACTACGACGAGCAGGTCACCCGATTCCGGCAGGCTCAAAGCGCCGAGGCTGGCGGGGGCACCCGGTTCGAGGATGATCGCGCACGACGCCTTCGCGATCGCCTGGCAGACCTGCCGGGCCGAGGCGGTGTCCGTCACTTCCGGTATCCACGCACGGCGGGACTGCTTGGCCGCCTCGCGCGCGGTCATCCGCCATTTCGCCAGCGAGCGCTCCCCGCGTGCGCCCTGCCACACCGGCACGCAACGGGCCGCGGCCCACGGCATGATCCGGTCGACGCCCACTTCGGTCATCTCCTCGACGGCCAGCTCACCCCGGTCGCCCTTCGGTATGGCCTGGACGACGGTGATCGCGGGATCCGGGCGGGGTACCTCCCGCCGAGCCCGCACGGCCAGCTCAAGACCGCCCGGCCCGGCGGCGACGACCACGCACTCGGCGACCAGGCCCGCGCCGTCGCTGACATCGGCGCGTTCGCCCGGGCGCAGCCTGCGCACGGTAGCCGCGTGCCGGCCTTCCGCCCCGGACAGCACGACGACATCGGCGTCAAGTTCCGCGCGGTCAGCCAGGAAGACAGGCGACTGCGGCACCAGGTTCAGCGTCCGTTGAACGCGTCGCGCAGCCTCGAGAAGAATCCTTGCTGACCGGGCGCGAAGCGGCCGGGCGGCGCTTCCTCACCGCGCAGCTTGGCCAGTTCACGGAGCAGCTTTTCCTGGTCGGCGTCGAGCTTGGTCGGGGTCTCGACCGTCACGTGGATGACGAGGTCGCCGCGGCCGTTGCCGTTCAGGTGCTTAACGCCCTGACCGTAGAGCGGGATCACCTGCCCGGACTGGGCGCCGGGGCGGATGTCGACATCGGCGGGGCCGTCCAGGCTTTCCACCGACAGCGTGGCCCCCAGCGCCGCGGCCACCATCGGAATCGTCACCGTGCAATGCAGGTCGTCGCCCTGCCGCTCGAAGATGGCGTGCGGGCGCTGCACGATTTCCAGGAACAGGTCGCCGGGCGGGCCACCGCCCGGGCCGACTTCGCCCTCGCCGGCCAGCTGGATGTGCGTGCCGTCCTCGACACCGGCCGGGATCCGCACCTTGATGGTGCGCCTGGTCCGGACCCGGCCGTCGCCGTCGCACTCCGGGCAGGGCCGGACCAGCACGGTCCCGAATCCGCCACAGCCCGGGCACACCCGGGCCATCATCACCTGGCCGATGAAGGAGCGGGTTACCTGGCTCACTTCACCGCGTCCGCCGCAGATGTCGCAGGTCTGCGGGTGAGTGCCCGGAGCGGTGCCCTCGCCGGAGCAGGTGGGGCAGACCACGGCCGTGTCCACGGTGAGCTCACGGGTCACGCCGAACGAGCACTCGGCAAGCTCGAGTTCGATCCTGATCGTCGCGTTGCGACCGCGCTGCGCCCGGCTGCGCGGCCCGCGCGTCGCGGCACCGCCGCCGGCCGCGCCGAAGAACTGGTCGAGCAGGTCGTTCAGCGGGTTGAAGCCCTGGCCGAAGGGGCTGGCGCCCGCGGCCGCGCTGCTCGCGAACGGATCGACGCCCATGTCGTACATCCGGCGCTTTTCCGTGTCGGAGAGCACCTCGTACGCCTGGGTGATCTCCTTGAACCGCTCCTGCGTCTCAGGGTCGGGATTCACGTCCGGGTGAAGCTCCCTGGCCAGCCGCCGGTAGGCGCGCTTGACCTCATCCTGGGTCGCGTCACGGCGGATCTTGAGCAGCCCGTAATAATCCACTGCCACTAGGACTCCATCAGAATCTGGCCGACATAACGTGCCACTGCCCGCACCGCACCCATCGTTCCCGGGTAATCCATCCGGGTCGGCCCGAGCACCGCGAGCTTCGCCAGCGGCTCAGCCTCGTTCCCGTATCCCGTCGACACCACCGATGTGGCTTGCAGGCCCGCGACCTGGTTCTCCGAGCCGATCCTGACGGTCAGGATCGCGGGCTCGGTCGCCTCCCCGAGGAGCCGCATCAGCACCACCTGTTCTTCCAGGGCCTCAAGCACTTCTCGCAGCCCCTTGCTGAAATCGTGCGCCGCCAGGTTCGCGGCTCCACCGAAAACGATCTTCTCCTCGTTCCGCTCGACCATGCTGGCCAGCAGGACGGTGAAGACCGCGTTGGCGTTGGCCCGTTCCTCAGCCGGGATCCGCTCGGCCAGGTCGGTGATCATGGCCGCGGCGTCGGAGAGCTTATGCCCGCCCAGGCAGGCGTTCACGACCGCGCGCACGTTGGACACCGAGTCGTCATCCCAGGGCTGGGGCAGGTCGACGGTGCACTGTTCCACCCGGCCGGTATCGGTGATCAGCACCAGCAGCAGCTTGGTCGGGGTCAGCGGGACCAGTTCGATGTGCCGGATCGAGGACCTGGTGAGCGACGGATACTGCACCACCGCCACCTGGCGAGTCAGCTGGACGAGCAGCCTGACCGTCCGCATGACCACATCGTCGAGGCTGTACGCGCCGCCCAGGAAGGTCTCGATGGCGCGCCGCTCAGCCGCCGACAGCGGCTTGACGTTGGACAGCCGGTCGACGAAGAGCCGGTAGCCCTTGTCCGTCGGTACCCGCCCGGCGCTGGTGTGCGGCTGCGCGATGAAGCCCTGCTCCTCGAGCACCGCCATGTCATTGCGGATGGTGGCCGGGGAAACATCGAAATGATGCCGGTCAACCAGCGACTTCGATCCCACCGGTTCGGTGGTGGACACGTAGTCCTCGACGATCGCACGGAGGACCGTCAGCTTTCTCTCGTCGAGCACGCGTTCACCTCCTTGGCACTCGTAAGGCTCGAGTGCTAAGTCTATTGCGTCTGACACGTTCCTGGCGCGCGACTACGGGGCGAACGGCCTGTAGTTGATGGTAACCCGGCGGGCGCGAACCGCGGTAGCCGCGTGTCGGCGGCGATGGTCCCCGGTGCGTCCCGGCGGGCTCGGTACGCTGCAGGCACGCACAGCGAGCGGGACAGCCGCGACGAGGAGGAGAAGACCGGTGCGAAGCAGGCCATACGACACCGACGTGCTCGCAGCCGGTAAGTTCGCGGGTCCGGGTCGGCGGCGGCCCGGGCCGCGTGAGGTACCGAAGGTCGAGGCGGAGCGCGGCCTGGTCGTGGAGGATTCGGAGGGCCGGTTCTGCGGCGCGGTGGTCGGCTACGAAAAGGGCGCCGTGACGCTGGAAGACCGGCACGGCAAGCGGCGGGTCTTCCCGCTCACCCCGGCGGCTTTCCTGCTCGAGGGCAAACCGGTCACGCTTGTCCCGCCCGCCCCGGCGAAGGCGCCCGCCCGCCCGGCCCGGACGGCCTCGGGGTCAGTGGCCGCGCCGGTCACCCGGGCCAAGGTGGCCCGCGCGAGCCGGATCTACGTCGAGGGCAAGCACGACGCCGAGCTGGTGGAAAAGGTCTGGGGCGACGACCTGCGTGACGTCGGCGTGGTGGTGGAATACCTCGAGGGCATCGACGACCTGCCGGCCATCGTCGCGAGCTTCTCCCCCACGCCCAGCCGCCGCCTCGGCGTGCTCGTGGACCACCTGGTGGCAGGCTCCAAGGAAACCCGGATCGCGGCCAGCGTCCGCTCCCCTGACGTGCTGATCGTGGGGCATCCCTTCATCGACATCTGGGCGGCGGTGCGCCCGGCCGCGGTCGGCATAGCGGCCTGGCCGCAGGTGCCGCGCGGGCAGCCGTGGAAGGAAGGGGTCCTGCGCGCCATCGGCTGGCCGCCTGAGGTGCCGTCGGCCTGGCAGCGCATCCTGCGTTCGGTCTCCAGCTATGCCGACCTGGAGCCCGAGCTTCTCGGCCGGGTCGAATCGCTGATCGATTTCGTCACCATGCCCGGAAGCGAATAGCGTGATGAGAGCAGCAGATGACACCCGAGGACCTATGACCAGCAAGCCGGCCCGATCCGCGCCCGACCCCCAGGCTCCGCAGCTGGACATGGGGCCGGCGAAGCCGGGTGCGGGGCCCGCGGAGCCGGATGAGGGGCTGGCGGAGCCTGGTGCGGGGCCGGCGGAGCCGGATGAGGGGCTGGCGGAGCCTGGTGCGGGGCCGGCGGCGGATGAGGGTCAATCCGGCGCGAGCGAGCCGGGGGTCCACGACGGCGACGTGACGTCGGCGGCCTTCGGCTACCTGGGAGCTATCTTCCTCGGCCCGGTCATCCCGCTGATCGTCTACGCGATCAAGGCGAGACGATCGCCGTTCCTGCGGTATCACGCGGCCGTCGCGGTCAACCTGTCGCTGACCTGCACGCTCTACGTCGTGTGCTGCGCGATCCTCGGCGGCTTGCTCGCGCTGGACAGCGTTACCGTGGCCCTTGTCATCGCGGTGCCGCTTCTCTTCGGCCTCTGGCTGATCATGTTGAGGTACCTGCTGCGCGGCGTCGTCGCGGCGAACCACGGCGAAGAGTATGAGATACCGAGCTGGATCTGCGCCCGCATCGTGACCTGACTCAGTCGGTCAGCTGGCGGGTCACCGCGTCCGCCAGCAGACGGCCGCGCCTGGTCAGTACGATCCGCCCGCGGGCATAGGCGGCCCGGCTGGCCAGGCCCTCGGCGACCACCGAGGCGGCGCTGCGCTGCCCGGCCGCACCCAGGAGCGACACCGGGTATCCCTGCGCCAGGCGGATGCCCAGCATGACGCGCTCCAGCTGCCTTTCCGGCTCGGCCAGGATCTCCCTGGCCTGGCCGGGGCTGTCCCCGGCGGCTATCCTCGCGGCGTAAGCAGCCGGGTGCCGCACGTTCCACCACCGGGTCCCCCCGACATGGCTGTGGGCTCCCGGCCCGGCCCCCCACCAGTCGCCGCCGGTCCAGTAACCCATGTTGTGGGCGCACCTCGACGGTCCGGACCCGGCCCAGTTGGATATCTCGTACCAGCCCAGGCCGGCCGCGGTCAGCACCTCGTCCGCGACGAGATAGCGATCGGCCAGCACGTCATCGTCGGGCGCGGTGAGCTCGCCGCGTCGCACCCGGGTCGCCAGCCGGGTGCCCGGCTCCACCGTGAGCGCGTACGCGGACACGTGATCGGGCTGCGCGGCCACGGCCGCGTCCAGCGAGCACCGCCAGTCCGCGTCGGACTCCCCCGGCGTGCCGTAGATCAGGTCCAGGCTGACGTGCTCGAAACCGGCCGCACGTGCCCACTTGGCACAACGCGCCGGGCGGCCCGGCTGGTGCACCCGGTCCAGGGTCGCCAGCACGCCGGGAACCGCGCTCTGCATGCCGAACGACACGCGGGTAACCCCCTGTGCCCGCAGCTCGGCCAGGTGAGCCGCATCGACGCTTTCCGGGTTGGCCTCGGCGGTTACCTCAGCCCCGGGCCGCAAGCCGAACTCGGCGTCGATGGCGCGCAGGATGCCGCCGATAGCGGCGGGCGGCAGCAAGGTCGGCGTCCCGCCGCCGAAGAACACGGTGCTGACCGGGACATCCACGGCGCCGAGGACCTTGCGGGCGAACCCGATCTCCGCGATCGCGAAGCCAGGGTAGGTCTGCAGTGACACCGAGGGCGAGGTAGGTGCCGCGGGCCCGCCGCCCAGTTCGGCGGCGGTGTAGGTGTTGAAGTCGCAGTAACCGCAGCGGGTCGCGCAGAACGGGACGTGCACATAGATCCCGAAAGGCCGCGTCCCCAGGCCGGCGAGCGCGCTTTCCGGCAGGGTCCCGTCGGCGGGGACGAGCTCGCCATCGGGCAAGACGCCAGGCATGGCAGCCACGGTACCCGCCGGAACGACCGGTGTTGTCCCGGGCAAAATGAGGGCGAACGGTGCCGGGCTGACGGATTAGCGATCCAGGCGCTTAGACTGAAAGGGCAGCGTTGGCGGGAGACACGGGTCACAGGTTCGTGTTGACGGGAGGCACCGGTGGCAGATAACCAATCGCAGTGGCCGGCCCAGTACCCGGGTTCCGGCTGGCCTGCCGCCGATCAGGCACCGAACGGTGCCGCCGGGCAGGGCCAGGAACAGCCGACGGAACCGCAGGTCGTGGCTGCGCCCAGCCCGGTACCTCCTAGCGCCCAGCAGGCCCCGCCTGCCCCCTATCCGGTCCCGCCCGCCGGGTACCTGGGCTACCAGGTCCAGGTCCCGCCCGCCGGATACCAGGTGCCCCCGGCCGGGTACCAGGTGCCGCCCGCCGGGTACCAGGTCTCGCACGCCGGGTACCAGAACCGGATGAACGCTTCGATGCGCGCGGCCACGGCGGACCGGGAACGCGCGGTCGACGTGCTGAAGGCGGGCTTCACCGAGGGCCGGCTCACCCAGGACGAGTACAACGACCGGATGGGGCGCGCGTACGCGGCCCGCACGTACGGCGAGCTGACCGCGCTGACGGCGGACCTGCCCGCGGGTGCCATGCCCGCGGTCTGGCCGGCGCCGGCCTACTCACCGCCCGTGTCCACGTCCACCAACTCGCTGGCCCGGGCGTCGATGATCCTCGGCGTGGCCGAGTTCTTCTCGATGGGCCTGACCGCCGTGCCCGCGGTCATCTGCGGGCACATCGCCAGGCGCGAGATGCGGGAAACCGGTCAGCGCGGCGATGGGATGGCGACGGCCGGGCTCGTGCTCGGTTACATGGCGATCGTCTTCTGGGGAATTGTCATCATTCTTTCCATCCTGGGCGCCGCGATCTCCATCGCCGGCCAGGGCGCCCCGCCTGGCTGACCCGCTCGGGCCGAACGCGTCATTGGCACTCCTGGCGAGGCTCGCGCGTCTTATGATCTAAAGAGGCGTCCGCAGGAGGCTCACGTGGCATACGGTCCAGGTCAGGCATATCCGCCTCAGCCTGCCCTGCTGGCGGCCACCGCGGATCGCGAGCGGACCGTGGGCGTGCTCCGGGCGGGTTTCGCTGAGGGACGGCTCACCCAGGACGAACTTGACGAGCGGGTGGCCCAGGCCTACGCGGCTCGCACGTACGCGGACCTGTGGGCGCTGACCGCCGACCTGCCGGCCGGGCCGCTCCCGCTCTCCTTCGGCCCTTATCAGCAGGGCACCGTCATGGCGCCTGACGCCGGGGCGGCGAACAGCTGGCAATCCGCCGCCGCGCTGCTCATCGTCGCGCTGGTGATCTTCACGCTGGCCGCGCTGGTCACCGCCATCATCACCACCCACGCTCAGCCCGGCATGCTCACGCCTTCCCAGCAGCCGGGCATGATCACGCCGTTCCATGTGAACCTGGCGCCGTTCATCACCCGGACGATCAAGGCGTAGGGCCGGGCACGCACCACCGCCCGTTCGGCCGGAAAAAGATCTGGCTGTTACCGGGGTTTCCGGTCACCTGGCTGGGTGGACAGCGCCGCGACGAAGGCCTCCTGGGGCACGTCGACGCGGCCGATGGTCTTCATCCGCTTCTTGCCCTCCTTCTGCCGCTCCAGCAGCTTGCGCTTGCGGGTGATGTCGCCGCCGTAGCACTTGGCCAGCACGTCCTTGCGCAGCGCGCGGATATTCTCCCGGGCGATGATCCGGGCGCCGACGGCCGCCTGGATCGG